>Ga0307517_10010655_pt1 | contig 12833 bp, 5 predicted proteins | sample 23_EM_MG_FD_194515 | JGI IMG/M metagenome (GOLD analysis project Ga0307517, IMG submission 194515) | Populus trichocarpa ectomycorrhiza microbial communities from riparian zone in the Pacific Northwest, United States - 23_EM | ecosystem: Host-associated > Plants > Roots > Unclassified | place...
TAACTAACCTGCAACTTTTTGCTTTTTAACTTGTTGTAACGTTTTGATAAAGCAGAATTTGTCTTGATGAAGGCAACTCGTCTTGAAGATTGTTTTGTCATGCTTTGGCTCATTTATGATTTCTATATATCTAGTATAAGACGATGATCTAGTCAAAATGCAACACGAATTTTGTGCCCTAGCACCTAACCATGAAAATTGAAAGGCTAGAGAGACCCCCACCAGTCCCATGCATGTATGCAGCTCATTTCCTTTTCTTTTAGAGATGGGCCAAGGCCCTTAAGTAAAATTCTTCTTCATCTTCTTCTTCTTCTTGTTTGGCCTTTTGTTCTTGTTCAGGTGATAAAAGCAAAACTGGAACTCGAGACTTCACTTAATTTCCCTGAGAAGTAGATCATCAACGCCCTTTTCAACAGCGAAGCTCATGTTTACTATACGTGGGAATTACCCGTTGGTATAAAAACCCCACCAATATATATAAGCCAGCCGCCCAACAATTTCTTGCAAATCATTTGGCCTGCTCTAAAATCATAAATTTAATGGAAGATCATGGGGTACAAAATCATAAATCCCAATATATATATATATATATATATATATGATACTCCAATTATGATGATTTCAAAGGATCAAATCATATACGTGGCCAGGATTTTTTCCTAGCATGTAACATTCATAATGGATTGCTGAATCGGAAAGCACTCGGTATATAGTTGAGAGAGAGAAGTGTTGGCGAATACGATAATATTAGGAAATGCAAGGAGTGTGCTTTCCACACGAATGCCACCTTCTCTCGTTATTTTATCAATCAAAAACTACTCTTATTGGAAGTCTTTTTGTTGTCCTAATTTCTCTTTCGACATTCCACTCAAACTGGCCGCTGCTATCATTGTGCTTTCCATCTTCTTTAATGGAACCCCTACAACTTTTATGCGTAACCATTTTAATGGTTTTTGTCTATGTTCATGGAGTATGCACGAAAGGATTGGTCTTTAATCCTTCATGCATAGAAATTTAGTAATGAAAGATTTAGTATCTATAATACTTTTATACCGCAGCTGTCCAGCTTAATTATATAAACATTGCAGTCATTATCAGCAGGTTTCTGGGCAGCTAAAATTAACTTCTAGGAAAAAGTATGAAATCCATATTTATAAATTATAAATTTATTACTAGAAGATGCTGTAAATCAATACCCCAAGTCCAAGTTCATCATGATAGGATATGCCTGGCAATAAAAAATCTACACAACTTTTTCGGTGGATGTTGCACTACTAATTAAACTTCTATTAAGTGCCATCTATGCTAGGTCTAGATTGATTCATCATGTATGGTGGATTCCTCAAGAGGTTCTCTTGCTCGAATCAATGCCAGCTCATAAAATAAATATCCCTCGTTCAAAAAACATCTGTAATTGGCCAATATTCTGTATCTTCTGCTTAACCAAGAACGTGATCAATAATTAACAATAATAATTTGTTTATATTTTTGTAATTAAGTACTTTGGGGTAACATGCCTAATGAGTACTGCATTTTAATTGGAATTATTTGTGGGGCCATATAAAACCCGAAGAACTTCATGTAGCCATTTGTGGCTACATTAGTGGCATGGTGTGTAACAACATTAAGGCGCAGCTGGAGACTGAATAAGTGATGGTGGGATGAGAATGGGAGGCGGCATCATGTTCAATTTGGACAAATCAAACGATAATAAGTACTTTCTTGTCTTCCTTAGCATCAAAAGGATGCTATGTGGGCATCCACTACCTCTAGCTAGAAAGCCCAAATCTGTCAGTGGTGCGTTTTACAGGAGAGACCTGATTCATATCTTGTCTGGTTTGGTTTGTTTTGTTATGGGATATTCGGGAGAGCATCCTAAGATGGCAAGGGACCTGAGAACTCAGAATCGAAGAGAACAAAATCTGAACGAGCTGTCTTTCATTTCTTTCCCTTGCATTATTTTCTCCGGACAATTCTTCCAAGAAAAAAATGGAAAGGAAGGAAAAGATAAAACTAGGATGCTGATCTAGTCTCAACGAAATCCATAATTTTCCACTTATTGAGAGATGAGCTTTGTCCCTTGTCTCACCCCACCAGCCACTTTTTTTTTTTTCTTTACCTAAGAAGAAGAATTAGGGGAATCCCAATTCTTCACAAAAACCTTGAAGGCCTGAGTTGTTTATAGGCTCTGATGACAACTGGATCAGTAACCAGGACAATTTCCGATAGGCCTTAAGAGAACAACGGCACAATATATACCATCAGAATCCAGCCCAACAGTTGCAAATACAAGTAAAGTCATATTTTATACATAACTTATTAGCTTAAAGAGTGGTGGTGATAACCTAACATATAAACTTGATAGACTAATAAGTTTAGGTAATGTGGGTATATATATATATTTTTTTTAGACCTAATATTTTTAGACTCAGCTACGTGTTGGTCTTAAATGCTTATGGGTCTAGTAAAATATCAGACCCAACATCTTTAAGTTCAGCTTCACACCGAGCAAAGCACAAATAGTTATAGTTATATTCAACCCTTTTATTTTAGAATTTAAATAATAAATAATGATACAAATAGTGTGTAATCATTAGGGGTGAGCAAAAAAACTGAAAAACCAAGAAAACCGGAAAAAAAAAACCGAAAAAACTGAATCGTGAAAAAAAACCGATTAAAATTTTGAAAAAACCGACCAGTTCGGTTCGGTTCGGTTCTGGTTTTATAAGTCTGAAACCGAAAAAATCGAACCGAACCCAAGCTGAAAAAACCAGAAAAAAGCCGAGCCAAACCGGAAAAAACCGAGCAAGGTTTGAACCGGTTTTGGTTTTTTTTAAAAAGATTCGGTTTGGTTACTTTTTTTTTATAAAAACCAAATCGAACCGAAAATGATCACCCCTAATAATCATGTAGTCTGAGTGGCTAGTCTTTTTTAGGAAAAGAAAAAAAATGAAAATAGCAACTATTTTTGCCTGCCTGGAAATATCCGAAATTGAATGAATAGGTAAAAAAAAATAGTTATATTATACTTTAATTTAGATAATATTGCTAGAAAACACAATATTCTAATACATACATTTTAAATAATATAAATTTTGCTATAAAATTAGGATACTATAGGAAAAAAATATTTTTAATATTCTCCAAACAACAAAAAATTGATATATGTCTATAATATTATATTTAAAATATTTATATCATATTAATAGTTATATTTTATAAAATAAACTATATATAAATATATGATATAATAAAAAGACTTTTTATATCTCATTCTTTTATTGTAATTAGTCAAATAGTTATATTTAATGTTCTATATATGCTGGATAAATTTGATAAAAAATTTAAAAAATTATTAAGTAATTTCCTAACTCATTTTTTATGACATAACTAAATACTAAAAAATATTTTTAAATTTATTTTTTATAACACTGTTAGATATAAAAAAATAACCTATTTTTTTTAAAAAAATTATTTTTAACAAATAAACAAGGCCTTTAAGACTAAAACCGATAAAAGACTTAATAAAAAAGCAATGAAAGCCTGACAAATTTAATAAAACCCGACCATTTAACTGGTATGGGTTGACACTAGAGACAGTAACTAGTAGGAAATTTGGTAAATAATGATGAAACCCAGCCAAATCTGGTAAAACCTAGCTTATTTAATAGGTGGGTTAAGCTTTGACCTTTTTTTTTTTTTTTAAATAACCTTTTGTTTCAATTTTCTAAAATTGTACACTCACTGTTTTATCATTTCTTATTTATATTTTATATGGTACAAAATACATTTATATTTTAATACAATCGATCCAATCATCTGGTTACTGGTCCACTAATCAAATCAATGATTCAGCGATCCAATAGTTTAACCGAACCATTATTTGATACGGGTTCGACAGCATTGTTTTTTCACGTTGGTGCCTTATTTTTTAAGTTCTAGTTATATCACAATTTGTTTAATTTAGAGTTTAATTTGTCTAACTCATAGCCCAAGCCTTTATCTATATAATGAACTGGGGCATTTTTCAGAATCATCAACTGAACTCAGCTTTTGAGCCGTACTCGGTCAGAGAATCAGGGCCCATATTAGGATAAAGTGTATCTAAAGCTTGAATTTCCATGTTATGCTCCATGTAAAGATAACAAATTAATTAATTACGAGCATGAATGAAAGACACACTACAGATTATCAATAAACACGGCGAGAGAATCAAAGATGTTTTCATGTTACACAACAAGTTGTAAGCAATACCATTTCTTCTCTTATTTCATTCCCATGGTTGGTTCTGGACAATGGCAAGTGCGATTCTTTATCCTGAAACCCTAGCACGAAAATAGAAAGAAAAAAAATCTCAATCGAGTGATTTTGATGTTTCATAATTGTTCATTTGGACATAAAAATATATAAAATAGAATTTGCGAGGACTCTTTTAGTTTTACATTTATAGACCATGTTTTGTCACACGAGCCACTTTCTTTTTATGTAAAAAAGAATGTTTGGGAAAAAAATCCGACAGTAATTATTAGTTCAATTGATAATTTAAATAATATAAATAAAAAAATATAATGATAATAAATAAAGTTAAAAAAGCCGACCTAAGCTCATCGCGTGTTTGGCAGTGTGGTTGCGGTTGTTTTTCAAATAATTTTTCGAGTCAAAATACATATCAATGATGTTTTTTTATTTTTAAAAATTATTTTTAACATCAGCACATCAAAATAATTTAAAAATACTAAAAACATATTAATTTGAAATAAATAAAAAAATAAAAAAAATTTAAATTTTTTTAAAAGAGCTTTTGAAACGCAAAAACAAACAGACCCGATCTAATATTAAAATACGAAACTAAAAAAATAATTTTAAAAAAGCAAAAAAAATAATTCCCAATTAAATCAAATTAACTCAACTCCATGATCATGGGTATAAAAATAAGATAATCTCATATGAAGAAAAATATAAAAAAAATCCAAAAATCAATTCCAATCAAATGATAACTTGTAAGAAAAAAATAAAGCTAGATTTCAAACAAATAAAATATTAGAGGATAAGAATTAAGTAACCAAGAAATCTCATTCTTAAGCAAACACTTAGCATCAATGACAAAACATTACTTTCGGTTAAACAATTTTTACAGGACTTTACTTTATGAGTCACCAGTTATAAAGATAGATCTTTTTTCGTTTCAATTTATTCCCTTCCAGCTTCGAGGGGAAGACTCTATAGTGTTACAGAGGAAAGGCCAGGGAATGCAGAATGGTAATTTTAATCAGATGCAATTGGCATAATAATTGAAAGTTACTAATTATTTTCTTTTGACTGCAAGAAGAAAAATAATGTTGAAACTCTGCGAATAAATGACAATTTTCGATTGAGAACCTCTGGTTCCTGGTTTGAATCATTCGAAAAACAGGTCGATCAATTCATGATATCAAACCATGACTTTCCATGGCCTGATTAGATCGGTGGAAGAACTATATACTGAGAAGACACTCCGAAAATAAAATACCGACAAACATGATCCTTGCAAGATTCACGAGCAAGAACTTGCCGATCAGGTTTTTTGTTTTTTTCTCCCATGTTGCTGTTCACAGATAAAATATCGACAAACATGATTCTCTTGGAGGCTGTTTGGACTTTGGAGGGTGGTAATAATTGAAATAAATCATTTTAAATTAAAAAAAAAAAAACAGTGTTCCACAAACACGTTCCAAACAGCTTTGAGCACTCAATCAGATTGGATGTTGTGCCATGAGTGTGGCTTTTTACTTGTTTTTTAAGGGACGAGGAGCAAAATGTCAGCCGCAAGATTACAAAAGCCTAGAGAAAGAGATAAGACATGTTGGAAATCATATCATATGCTACATGTCGAGAAGATGATAAGACGCAGGGGAGAATGACTGATACACTTCATGGAGACAAGTCAAAGGTGCTCGAATTTTCTCAGTGCTGGAGCCTTTTTTGATGTAAAATGTCCACCGTTTTCCACTTCGTAATTAGTACTGATATTTTGTTTCAAATAACAAGAAGTAGATGCATACGTGGATCCATGTAACCTATCGTTCAGATCAAATATAAGTATAAAGATAAAAGGTAGGGCGCCACATCTATTATGACTGCGGATTATAATACTAATTTATATTATTATTATTATTATTATTATTTTGCATGTTGATCCTTCTTTTTCTATGGTTATTGATTTTTTTTTAACTTCAGTTCTTTTCTATGATGTGTGTATATGGATTTAGAATTAATAATTTATTTTAATTTATTTTTTATATTCTTCTAAAAAAACTCAGTATTGGTTTGATGCTCGATTTTATGATTGCCTATTTTTATTATCATATAGTTAAATAAACAACAATTTAGAAAAAAAAAACAAGTTATCAATCCTAATAGAGTCCATTACACAGTTTGCGTGTTTGATGTGTTAACTCAAGTTACCCGATTCACGGGTTTAACAGGTTTACTCGTCAAACATGATATGTTTTTTTTTTATATCACTCTTCTTCAATATTAGATTGGTTAGGAAATTAAATTCATGGTTTATTTTTCTCTATTTTCTATAAATTTATCACGATCTAAATAACGTCTTTTTTAGGGTTGGTAATCGATTTTGCAAGCATCTAATTTTATCATAAAATAAAAATTAAAATAATTTATAAAAACAACAAAGTTATTAAACACATTGAAATCCACGACTCATGTCGCAAGGTGACCGAGGTTGATCCAATCTATCATTGTCTCAATATTAAAAAAAAATATTATCTTGAAGTTTTTTAAAAGTTATGTCATGTTTTTACTGATCATCAAAATTGTTTTTTAACCTATGAAATTGAATGACTCACTTTGGATTAACTCTCACATGATTTAATTTGAAATTCGAGTTAGGTAAAGAGTTTGGTTGACAAGTTTCAAAATCAAACCGCTTCATTGGATTTAATGATACTACCAAAAAAATCTTCATACTATTAATTTTTTTTAAGTTTAGAAAAAGAATAATCTGATTCACAGCGGAGCGCAGACGAATATATTAGTTAAATTAATCCTTGGGTTAAAAGGTATTTGTGTCATTTTGTTGTTGTTGTTTTTTTTTTCTGTAACTAATGAGTCGGGTGAAGTCATTTAAGTATTTTAATAAATAGATAAAAATTAAAGCATGTCAGCTGCTCGCTGTCTTAGGACAGTGCGTGCGGCTGATTCAGAACGCCAAAATTATCTTTTCAAGGTTGTTTTCGATGCGTCTTGGCATGTTCTCCATGAAAAAACAACGCGTGCATATATATAAGTTCACCGGTTTGTCACCGATAGCCATTCCTTTTTTCTTCTTCTTTCTTTCCTCTCTCTTCCTCAATCTTTAAGCCTGCCCTTCAATTTTTTAGATCAACCATTAAACTTCTCTTTCTTTTTTATTTAGTCCATGTATTTTTTGTTATTATTTCCTTTATTTTAAATAATTGAAAAATTGAAATTTTATTTCAATTTCATCTTCATTTAAGTTGTTGCTTTGTCATATTTGGTCCTTTTAATTTGTTTGAATTTTATCTTCTTGGTTAAGCCTTTGTCTAGGATTTTACAAGTAGTAATTTTTGAAAATTAACCCAGTTTTAGGGGTTTGTTAGGGTTTTATTTGTTTTATTTAATATTTTTTAAAGCTAATGTTTTTTCAATTCTATCATTTGATATTTATTTAATTAGATCGAGCTCTATTTTTGTCCAACTTTATATGTCCTTTGTTGATTTATTTGATTGAGTTCTCTTTAGTCTTTTTACTTATTGTTTTTTATTAAGTTTATTTTTATAGATAAGTTTTATTCTCGAGTTAAATAGAATTAATTGGTTGACTATAAGTGAATAATCACTCCTTTTTTTTGTTTTCTTTTCCATGACGGTACTCTAGCGACCCATGCGGCTTCTTATAATGTCTTCACGCACTCTTTTGTAGTGATGGGTTTAGACCGTCTCAGCAAGATCTTCTGGTTGTAGGCAAAGTTCATAGTTAAATGACGGTGAATCTTTAAATTTCTTCTTTATTCTCCTTCCAGACATAATATTGATAATTTATTTGTTTTAATTAATTGTTACCAAAATTTTTTGTATAGTTCGTCAGCTATTATTTTTTATAATTTAAATTAGATTATTATATTATTCAATCATGTAGTCAAGTTAGTGACGCTAGCATTATATTTTTTTGTTTTTTACGAATGCTATTGTTGTCTAAACATCCACATTGTACGTTAAAAAAATTTGATAGGAATGCAGGCGGGTTATGTGTGTGTGTGTGTGTATTTATATATATTACTGATATAATAAAGGACATACGTTAGCCATGGTAGATTTCTTAATTATCCCCTGGCCCTAGTTTTGAGAGTCAACTTGCGACCTTAGTTTTAGGTTTTAAGTTTAACCTCTCTGGCTATGATGTATAATTTTCTAACGGTCCCTTCGCCATTCATTCTCTGCTACACCATTAATTAATGGTACTTCCCTTTCACTCCTGAGCTGCTTGTCAACAATTACTTCAGTTTTTCTACGGCCACCATCTTTAAAAAAAAAAACCCTGATTACGTGACTGATTGCCAGGTGAGGATTCAAGTGCTTAGCACGGTGCTCCAGAGAGTAATTCATTTAATTATCAGTAGAACATGCCCACTTTGTTAGCTGTCATAAACACTTCTGCTTCTTCTTCTTCTTCTTCTATATATAAACACTTTGTTAGTTAATTAATTCCAGTACTGCAAGTTTATGCTACATAAAATATCCAAACACCATGTGCTAGCCATGTGTGAAGATGCCTTGCTTTCTCCATAGCTTAGATATTGAAGTTGAGCTACTAATTATTTGGATTTGCCAAATGGTATGAATTTGTTAGATAATTACGTACTCCAAACTCCAAAACACTTAACATCCAATTATTTTGCATCATTCATACATAAACTAGTCCAGCCATGCGCTCTTCGAAAAATAAATTCACAACAAGATAGATAACTTGCAGGTTTCTGACGATACCTTCGTGGGACATAAGAGCCACCCACTTTGAAGGAGACGGCACTCAAAAGGATGAAGGAATTTGGAGTGAAGAATCTATATTAATCTTTGACCAAAAAATAAAAGGAACAAGAAGTCTCCCGACCAAAAAAAAAAGGGGGGTCACTGTGATTTTGCACAGATTAAGTGATGACCCACCAATCCCTAGTTCTCGATTAGTTAATTGCCTCGCGTTATATCGTGCATTGGAGTATTTTTTCTTTAAAAAAAAACATTAAAGAAAAGTCTATTTATTGTTAATGTGTCTCTGAAAAATAGATTTAATTATAAATTTAAAATTAGTTATATATTAAATGATATTTTTATCTAATATTGAGATGGAAACACATTGAACCTATCTACTTGAATTCGGATTAACATACAAAACTTATGGGAATAGTCTTGAAAAGAACAAATTAGAAAACTAAATCTCCGACTAATTCAATATCGAATGACGGAGAAACAAAACTCAATTAAAAACAAATATGTGAACAACCAACCAATCTCGTGATGCAAGTCATGCACGCCATTTGATTCAAAGAATTTTTTTATCTTATAGATTGTTTCCATTTAATAGATTTATATGACAATAAAACGCATAAGAATTTTTTTGTATAAAATATTTTTTTATAAGAGAAAAAAATCATAACAGTTGTGTGGGACTAAGATAACAAAAGCAGATTATTGATAACAAATAGTCAAATTGTATTTTTTTGGTTTTAAGTTAAATAAAAAAAATAGATCGTCGATAAAAAATAGTGAAATTATATTTTTTAAAAATTAAGGGATAAAAATGCATTAAACAAAAAAAAAATAAACTAGATATTGTGGCTTAACCTGTCGAACTTGCAATCCGGATCATGGACTCAACCGAGTTCAATATTTTTATTCATAAATCTATAGTTAACCTAAATACATTAAAAAAAAAACAGTTGAAAAATAGCCCAGCAACGCATGCCCATAGCCAAACCCCTAGGTCTGTGAAAGGAAGAGCTCAGGTTTGTAGGCCTTCAAGCTCAAGCTCGGGCACCTAGGCCTGTAATATTTTTTTCTTATTTAAAAGGGAAGACGACACATCTCATGCTATGGCCGATGATGTGCGTTTATTAGCTTAGAATTCAACCACCACAATGGCAGTTGGAAAATCATGTCCATGTATCTTTTACTATAAAAACTTGTTTTTCAATTTATTTTAATCTGAAAACATCATATAAACACTCTTAAAACATTAACAAACCAACATAGCAACCTAATAAACTAAAAAATGGTTTAATTCACAAAATCAACTCGAATAAAATTTCTCATTCTCAACTTAGATCTGGTTTTTTAGGTAATATTGAGGCTCAAAACAACCATCATAAGACTCCCTTCATTGAATGGATCTTCTTGACACCAACTTCATCCATTTTTGTGGTCAAAATAGGTGTTAACAACGACTTTCTCTCTCTACACTAGATTTCAACGAGTGTCTCTCTCTTCTCTCATAGATAAAATTGAAAAAAAAATAAAATTTGGTATCATAGTGGAATTTCTAACAGCTAAAGAGATCAACCATTTATTAACTGAGAAAGATAGGGTCCAAACTTTTTTTTTTTAATGAAAATTCAAAATTACAATCTATCCATGTTTTACACTTTGTTTCTTTGTGTTTTGATTTCATCCTCTTTTTTTTAAAAAAATGTGATTGGCTATTAATTTGAGTTTAAAAAAGCTTTATTGTATAAAAAAATTAAAGATATATTAATTTTTTTTTAAAATAATTACTATTTTAATTCACGGTGATTTATGCAGGGTACAACTTCAAGAATAAAATTACACGTGAATTATTATTTTTTAATTAGTCATATTTCAAGGGCAATTTTATTTGGAACTTTGTGCGATTTCCATCGAAGGAGATGGCTTGACTAGCAAAAGATCCATGGCGATTCACAGTCTTAACTTAAAGTGCTTAGTCGCTAAACTGTCGATCAAATTAAGTATAATTTGTAGTAAACAAAAAAATTTTGAAATTGAAGTCCCCGAAGTACTGTCTTCAAAATTTATAGGTCCTTCTATCCCCTTATGTAAATTTAAGTAAATTTGGACGCGATCGACCAAAACTGAAACAGTAGATTGCAAGTTGACTTTTCAATGCAAACAGAATAATGAAAATATTCTGTTTGTTTTTGTTACATTCTTTTCTTTTATTAAGAAAAACTGTTTTCAGTATAATTTTTTTCATAAATGTTCTTCCAATGTTTTTTTTAGAATAACTTTCTACCTCGTCGTCCACCTGATCCCGGTAAAGATCTTTCTTTTCCTTCAGCTTTATCCACTAAATAAATTATATTCAATAATATTTTAAAATTAATAATAAAAATTTGATTTTTTATTTTAGTTTTATTCTTGTTTTGTTTTTTTTAATATTAAATATAATACTAACAAAATTACCAATTAAATTTGAATCTCAAATAGAATGACTGATAGAATAAGTTCCTCGAAAAGTTGTAAAGGGTTAGAAAAAAATTACAGGACTTGACCACCGACAATTACAAATAAAATTACTGACGGATTAAGTCCCTCAGAAAGTTTCAGAGAATTCCAAAAAAATTACAGGATTTGCCACTAGCAATAAGTAAATCTCTGACGGGTTAATTCCGTAGGTAATATGAATTCGATCACTGATAGAATTATCAACGATTTATTATGTCGGTAATATGTCATATTCACCGATGAAATTACAGACGGAATGATGCCGATAATTTTTTTTGTTTAGTGTTAAATTCATCAATGATTATATTACCGATGAGATGACTAATAAAACAAAAATTACTAACGGTATATTTTTCAACATCAATTACTGTCGGTAAATATTTTTTCCAATAAAATCAGTGTTAAAATATCTACAAATATTCAGTCGGTATTCCTAGGATAATAATGAACAAAGCTGGCTGGTAATGCGTTTGAATTAGCCAAATGAGGAAGGTGAAACTGGCATATATTCTTCTTGCAAAGGAGTTATTTGCCGTCACTTTGCTGGATATGTTTTACAGTCGCCTCCTTTTTATGGCAACAAGGAAATGGAAGCATTCGGACCTCCTAAATTTAGCCATTGAGAACACGAACATCGTAGTTGGTCGCTGGTTTTCCTGGTGGGATCCACTTCTCCTGTATTAATTTCATCAGAATATTACTTTTTTTATATAAGTATAATTTCCATTGATGAAGCAGCTCATACCTTTTAAAATGGTTCTTGCAAAAGAAATAATAATAATAATAATAAGGAATTACCTGTTACATGGCGATGCTTTGTGTGTTATGGTTATACCGCTTAGCTATAAAATCAAATATATTAAATTGTTTGGGTATTTAGGGTGTGAATAAAATTATTTAATTATTTTAAAAACTAATAGTTGTGGTATTTGTATTAAATTTTTCATCAAGAGATTTTTAATAATTTAAAATGAATTACTTAAAAAAACATCGGTGCTCTCATCGATGAAACAGAATGTTATAGATAATATAAGCAACACATAAATAAATAAATACGAAACAAAACAATCAGTGTTCTTTTAATTAAGTGGAAATATTATATGATTTAACTAAGATCCATGCATGAGTGTTGGTATTTTTTTACTTGACATTTTTCATATTTTTATTTATTTATTTTAGTGAAACCTTGTATATATTTAAATAGAACCATCCTCTACTTCCAACAATTAGCAATAAAGTAGGTGTAAAAATCCTCACCGAATTCTTATTTGGCGGTTTTTTAATAAACTTTCTAAAAGTAGTGCCAGGTTCGATGTAATGAATAAATGTAAAGC
>Ga0307517_10010656_pt1 | contig 12832 bp, 10 predicted proteins | sample 23_EM_MG_FD_194515 | JGI IMG/M metagenome (GOLD analysis project Ga0307517, IMG submission 194515) | Populus trichocarpa ectomycorrhiza microbial communities from riparian zone in the Pacific Northwest, United States - 23_EM | ecosystem: Host-associated > Plants > Roots > Unclassified | place...
ATGTTATTGGACTTAATTTTTATGCAAATTTGTCCAATAATCATTTAATTTGACCTTGAATTTGCATTTTTTCCTCCGATTTTGGGCACAATGGGGCGCCGAAAGGCCTTGAATTTCCTCCGAAAGTTGCAGATTGATTTTTGCCTATTTTGCCTATTTTTCTTGATCAGTTTTCTCCACATTGCCAGCTTTTATTTTTATTTTTATTTTTTTTTTTGTTTTTTATTTAAAAAAAGTGAATTTTGGGGAATAACCCAGAATTGGGTTATGACAATCATTATTCTGGAATTCATGACAGAACCTTCAATATTTTCCATCTTCATAGCTTGCTCAATTCCTTCGGCAATCCTTACAGAAGCATTATGTCAATCTTCCAATGTTGTTATGGTTGTTTGAGGATTGTTGGAACCTCCCAAGAGCTAGGTAATCTTGGTAGCGCACAACACCACTGCTGCCGACACGTGGAATCATGCCTTGTCTCTACTAGAAGAGAAACTGATGAATCTGAAACTCTTATGTCTCCTCTTCGATTCCTCACTGGTGGTGCGGCAAACAGACACTTGTAGAGGGAGTTCTGCTCTGTTGAAGTTTCATTCTTCTTCATGTTTTTCAGCCTAGGCATGTCTCTTCTCTCTACTTCTGCGTTTTAATGCTGACACTGGTAGGAGAAAAATCATAGATGATATGAAACTACTGTATTCCTTCTTGGATTCCCCATTGTCAGATCTACAAACAGATCTATGTTGAGAGAGCTTAGCTACGTTGAAGTTCAATGTAAAGTCATGTTTTTCATATCAACATCATATGTTGCTGGACTGGAATGGAGTTCGGTGACTTCAAAAAAAGTCAGATACAAAAAGCTAGCAGCTATTAGGTGCTATTGCAAGACGCGAAGGCGGTGAACAACTAATAGTGCAGTTGAACCAGAAAGGAGATTATCTTTCATTGATGATTGAAGGCGTTGTTGTTGTTCATGACTGAAATGAAGGAGAGGTGGTGCCACTTCAGTGTTCATGGCCCAAACTGGTGGAGTGCTGAGGAGAGAAGCCAATGATGTTTTCCTTATGCAGGACATGGACAGACAGTGCTTCCACAGGAGGCTGTGCAGACATTCCCTTTCCACTCTTAAAGTTCAGCACTTGTTCAAGCAGATCGAGTATAGCTACTTCACATTTAATGCTCTCAATTTCCTTTTGACAATCGGTCTCTCACCAACCTCTTTCTTCATTTTCCATCTTTTTTCATCCAGTATAGTAGACCTCGAGTGAGGGAACCAACTTTTCATCCCGGTGCATGCATGACAAATGTATGAACATGTAATCTATATGATGAACTCGCCCTTCGAGGGGTGACATATGGTCGTAACTCTTGTATGATGAAACAAGAATCGTGATTCTTGCCCAAACTCTACAATGAAAATTTTCTGAATGATGGTCATTGTGTCGCCCACAAGTCTTGAGTTCAAGATGCTTCAAGAAGGGTTTACCCTGATGCAAATAACGATAACACATACAACCTAAGGACAAGTTCTATTTATTAAGTGAGAATGGGTAGGTTTTCTATCTGGTCTTGAAGGGGTCTCATATCTGCCAAGTGACATTCTTCGTAAAGACAGTATGGGGGCGTTGCAAGGAACAGTTAAGGCACGTATGCCCAACATTACCAAGCAGGCACTCAGATATGAGTTGGGTGTTTCACGCATCTGAACCCTGACCAATAGTCATAGGACAAATCGTTAATTCCCCACCTAACTTAAGGCTTGTGTGTGCTTCCAAAAATAAATACATGTGATGCATGAGACAATTCTACAAAATGCATGGATAAAACAAAAATAAAAAAAGACAAAAATGCAAAAACATAAACACATCAAATACGCAAAGCTTAGTCTAATATTGTCAGAAACAGTACCTTCCCCAATGGAGTCGTCATTTTATCGCACGTCACCCGCGCGGCGTCGGCTGGTGATTTTTTGTTATGATTGATTGGTTCGTTGGGAGTCACCACCTGGTATTTCATTGAAAGGTTACTAGGAAACCCGGATGTACTGGTCTTGTCAGAAATTCATGGGTAAGAGACTAGTTGTGGTTAGGGAAGGTATTAGCACCCCTCACGCACCCTACCTGAGGTAAGCTGCTTCGTGGCTTTGATGTGTTAAATAAGTTTTAATAATTATCTTTTCATTGGATATTAGAAATACAACTTACTTGTAAGTTCATAATTCTTGACCGTGAGCAAATCAAAATATTAAATTCTTTTTTACTCTTTGAAATTTTATCATAAAAAAAAACATGCATAAAACAAATACAAACACACACATACACTTTTACTAATATTTTTCTTTTTTTTCTTACACACTCCAAATTATACAAATTCAAAAACAACTAAACAAAAAAATTACATTAAAACACTTTAAAAATTACAAAACAGACCCCTAAAAATCCTTAACAGTGCTGGGAAACCTTTTGGACCTGTATGAACAGTGGCGGCGCGTCTCCTCCATGCGCCACTGCCACTAGCAGCGCGTGGGTTCACGCGCCGCTGTAAAAATCCTGGAAAACGGGTGAGTCTTGTTCAGCTTCTTCTCCTCTTCCCTTCCCTGCCGGCAGTGAGAATCCCCGTCACCTGCAAAAAGGAGAAAAACACACAAATGGCAGTTGATTTTATTTCTTTCTTTCTTAGATCTATTTCGGTCTCTTTTTGGGTCTGCTTCCCCGCAGGTCCTTCTTTGGTTTCCATCTTCTCCTCTACTTCGGGTAGTTGTCAGCAAGGAGGAGGCATGGGATCCGGTTGCGGGTTTGCCGGCGGTGCTGCAGTGTCTCCGCTGCAGTAGAAGGCTGGCCGGCGAGAGCTGAGTCTCTGTTTAACAGAGACGGGAGCAGCTGAAAGAGTAGAGGAGGAAGGAGCGGCGGTCCGATCTGGGTCCCTGGGGGATGCTGCTATTGACGGCGGAGACTGGATGAGAGGAGAGGGATGATGGAGAGGAAAAAGGGAGGCTGGTTTGTCTGGGCGAAAATAGAGATGGGAGACAGTGGGGAGAAGAACGGGGTTGTTGGGTCTGTCGGGTTAATGTTGGAGGAAAAGAGGTTGGTTCAGGTGGCAGCCGAGAGAGGGATGAAGGGAGGGTTGTGTCCGGCAACTGAGGAAGGAGAAAATCAAAAGTGAGGGGCTCTGTGTTATTGGTTGAAAGAGGAGAAGAAGATGGTGAGTGGCGGCTTGGGAGAGAAAATGAAAGCCACCGGTGGGGTGGCTTTTTCTGGTTTCTTTTTTTGCAGAGGGGCTGTGAGCGGCCTTCTGATGGGGGGGGCTTCTCTTTTGTTTGGCCGGGTTGGGTAGAGATGAATTTTAAGGTTAGGTTTTTTTGTGTTTTTTTCTAAATATGCAAAATTATCCCCCCTCTGTATGTGTTGTAGAGACTAGTATTTATAGGTAAAAATATTGCTAGGTTTTCAAACTTGGTCCCTCAACTTCTTTCTTTTTTTGTAAATTTGATTTTTTCTTATTTTTTTGGATTTTTCTTATCAACATCGACTTGAATGAGGAAAATTTGTGATTTTAAAAATAACGCGTTAAAAGTCGAACGCGTTCCAAAAACCTTTGAAAATTTAAATTCTTTTAAGATGATGTTAAAAATGCTAAAAACGATGCAAATATATATATAAAAAAGTATTTTTTGGATTTTCGTTATTTTTCGCTATTTTTGGATTTTTCTGAAAATTTATCAAAACATGGGTCAAAAATTGGGTAGCAACAATGAGGAATATATACCTTTTCTTAAATGTATCTACCAACCAAATTTCTTCCAGATTGTTGCTAATAAGCTCTAGAAAGCTGGAGAGTTCTAGCATAGAATGGCAGGGTTGATAACTGACTTCTATCTCGTATTGGCCAAATGGATCACGTCTAGAGTGACCACTTATTGAGAGAGCTTCACATCGATGAGAATGATCTTTAGAGGGACTAGGAGATTGTCAAGGTGGAAATCTCTTCATGTTATTTTGCCTAGCCTCCTCTAGATAATACAAGTATCTCTTAGCTAAAAGGATAACTTATGGTTCGGTAGTTGGGATTGAGGGTGCTACATCATATGCTAAGATTTACCGGTATGGCAAGGTTTTATGTTGCCCTTGGGTTGCTAATATAGCTTGAGTAAGGGTTACACTTGGTTGATGAGTTGTTGAAACTCTAATGGAGCAGATGTGGCAGCAATAGTAAGAAGGTCTGTGACGCATCTCATCTCTAGCGTATCTTGATTGTCTGCCATTAATAGTGATTATAGATGCCAAAAAATCATTTCTGAAACAACAGTTGATGGCTTTTTTTATTAGGTTCCCATAGATAGCGTCAATTGATGATGTTTCCAAATCCACTATGCTTAGGAATGAAATTTTTTAGTGTTTAGATAGTGGATAATCAAATGTCCATATCAATATTCTCTTCTCTAGAGCTCGGGAAGAAGATGGTTGGTGGTAGAAAAACCAACACCAGTAAAATAGCCCATTTTAATGGAGTTTTGGGATCCTCAGATGATAAAGTCAATTGCATTTATTGCAGTCCCCCGCGGCGTCGATAGTGATTTTCGTTCGTTTGTTTGAAGTCGCCACCTAGTATTCAATTCCAAGTTACTAGGAAACTCGATTGTACTGGTCTTTGTCAAAGATTCGAGAGTAAGGGACTGGTTAAGACTAGGGAAGGTATTAGCACCCTTAACACACCCTATCTAAGGTAAGTTACTTCGTAGTTTTGATATGTCATAAAAGTTTTGAAGGTTTTGTCTTTTCATTGGATATTAAGAATACATCTTACATATAAGTTAATAATCTTTAACCGTGAGCAAATCATAACATTAAATTCTTCTTGTCTTTTTAATATAAAAAAAATTATCCTTTTAGTTTTATCATTCAAAAACACATAAAAACAAAAGGAAAGTACATACACTCATACTCCACTTTTCATTATTTTTACTTACACACCACTTTTACATGTTTACACCATAACAAAAATTCAAAATAAATAAAACAAACACATTACAAAAAAAATCTATAATTTACAAGAAAGACCCAAAAACTCCAGGAATTTTTGGGAACACCTTCTGCAATCTGCAGGAACAGTGGCGGCGCGTGGATCTTATGCCCCACCGTCATTGGTCGCGCGTGGATCCATAATATTAATGGCAATAGAAATATGATGGGGCCTTATAGACCTAAGGATGTAAAGAGTTAAGTATTTCTGACATTAGCATTTTAAGTTAAAATTCAAAAAAAAAGTGTAATATCCCATATCAATGGGAGAAGACTTGGAGGAAAGCCTTATATGAGCATGCTCACCTTGACTAGTAAGACGCGTTTTGGGGTGATGTGTAGTTACCAAGAACAAATCTGTGAGGCTCGAGGGTCAAAGCAGACAATTCTTACTAGTGGGGTGGGGTGTTACATGAAGCCTCATGTTTCAATATAGGGCCTATAATGGTCGTCAGACCCATATCCACTTGGACTTGGTACAATACCAAGCCCACAGGCGGTGGGTCTGATAACTTGTCAGACTTGTGTATACTTGGGCTCAGCGCATAGCTAAAACTATGGATGTTGGGTTTGGAAGCTTGTCAAACCTACATCTGTTTGGGCTTGGTGCATGGCTGAACTCATGGATGTTGGTTCTGGCAGCTCGTAAGACCTATATATACTTGAGCTCAGGGCACAACTAAACCCAAGAATGTTAGGTTTGATAGCTCAACAGATTATATGTATTTAGGTTCAACGCATAGTCGAACCCAAAAATATTGGGTCTGGTAGATTGCGAGATTCATGTGGCTTAGTGCTTTGTTAAATCCAAAAACGTTGAGCTTGAAAGCAAGTTGGTCTCATATCTTCTAAGCCTTGCGTTCTATTAAGCATAGGGATGTTGGGTAATCTAATAGTAATTGTTTTTTAATATGTTTTTTTATAGTAAAATATATTAAAATAATATTTTTTATTTTAAAAAAAATTATTAGTTTTTAATATCAACACATTAAAATAATTTAAAAATATCAAAAAAATAATTTATTTTAATTAAAAAAAATATTTTCAAAATATAAAAATAAATAAACTATTACAACAAGACAAACAAGTAGCACGTTTACATTTTGTTAACAAAGAAGTACGGAAAAAAACTGTTCAAACCACTTTTAAAAAACCAATACAGTTTAATAATAATAATAATTAATATTTATGATTGGTAAGTTGTAATTTAAAAAAAATGATAGAAACAAATTTAAAAGCGGTTTAATATTTAAATTAAAAAAAATATGAAATTTTACTCTTACACAAAAATGAATGTTATGTTGTTATATTAACTTAACACTACAAAACTAATGCTCTATTTTTATATAAATTAAAAGTTTGACATAAGGTAAGATTAAAATTGTTTTGAAAAGATAAAAAAGAATTACATGTTTTATTAATAAGAAAATTTGTTATTATTATTAATAAATAGTTTTGTAATAGATGCATGTGATTTTTTAAAAATGTTTTTGTTGGAAACAAAAAAATTCCTGGAAACAAATTATTTTTAAAAAAATTTGTGTGACATCAATATATATGCACACTGAATTCTTCACATTTTTTAGAATATGGGAATCTCAATCACTTTGTTAGGATTACGAAAAAAAAAGGGAAAAGTAAAAACAAAATACAATAATAATAAAAACATCTTTCCCTAATCTTGAGATGAGACCATGTGTAACTGTAGCCCACTATAACAAAAAAAATCTCATCTAGCTCAGCCCAAGGAGAGAAACTAGCCACTTACTTGCATGCGTGCAGGTGCAACACTAAATAGCCCATACAAGTTGGATAGGCGACAAAAGTGATAGACAGCTCCTTACTGAGATGAGCCCAGGGAAGGGAACAACCTTAGCCCAACAGACGAAGTTTTCACCGAAGGTTAGTCCACAAAATAAATTGATATCCGAGGACTTTATTTTGAAATTAAAAATGTTAAACCGGCCAAAACTTTACACATCCCTTCTCTGTTCCCTTGGATAACATTAACACAATCAATTTAATTCTTATATGAGTTATCCTTAGTCACAATTCTATAAGTTTTTTAGTTAATGAGATGGGATTTGCAAGTTTTTTAATCACGCATTATTTAAATTGCATAGAAGAAAAGAAAAGAAAAAAAAAAAAAAAAGGGGGGTCGGGAATATTGATTTTAAATGTGATAAACATCATAGAATTAATTTGTTTAGGAATTGTATTGATTAGTGCTTAAGACTGCCTTAAAGAGACTAGTCAATGATGAAAATGCAACTAGCACGATCCTATCCTGTCTAGATTAATTTTTATAATAAAGATGGAATAATTCCTTACTCCAAGGATTTGCTTTATGCCATCTAGTGATATGATTATGATCCTAGGTGAATCCTGGCAATTCGAGGGTGGCCAAGATTGCAAATGATACTTTGTATGTATCACAAGTGTAAGCAATTTTGAGTTGCTCGGAGGGTGTCGTTGTCAATCTTCTAGCAATATTTTCCAAGTGCATGAACCAGATGAAACCTTATTTTCAATGGTGATTAGCAGCAAGCAATGACCAACTTTCCGACCTGTTTAAAGCAACCCCATGAATGGATTATTCTCTTTTTTCTTGAGCATATTCTCTGCTTTTCAATCTCCATCGTCGAAAAGGCAAAGCGATTTGGTTTCTAGAGTTGAATATTCAATGGGTGAAGTGACATATTTCGTTGCATTTTATTTACATGTTCGAGTGTGATAATACCTTGAATATTATATATATATATATATATAAAGAAAAATAAATATTTTTTTTGGAATGAAATTAATTTAATTTAATTAATTAATTACTTATACATAATACCTCCTACCACGTTATTCTTTTAATTTAACTAAAAAATTATATTTTAAAATTTTACAGACATATTGGTCTGTAGAGTTTTAAATTATACAAATATTTTATAGAGGTGTTCCTTTAAATTTCTATAGATATATTAATCTGAAAAAAATATTATTTTTTTAATTTAATATTGACAGAAATCAATTAGAAAATAATCTTCTTCTTTCTTTATTTTTTCTCTTCAAACTTTTTATTTATGTTTTGGAAACAAAACATAAATTTTTAAAAAATTTATAAAAATAATTGTCTATAAATTTTAAGAATTTATTATATACTGAAAATATACTTTTTTAACTCTACAATAAATATAATAAAAACAATTAATATCTTAAAAGTAATTATATTCACGTCAAGACGGTGGACTTATGAGCAATTTTTAAGCAAAGGCTCAAGCTTTAGGTCATTTAAAATATCATGGGCTTTAGCTTAGATTAATTTTCGCTATAACCCTTCAATTCATTAAAGATCATCTCCAATTTTCACACGTTAACTCACAAATTACTTGATGTTATCAAAGATCATAAGCTAGTCATGTACGATTTCTTGTGATAGAATTTCAACCTAAAAGAGCTCCTCACATGTCTTCTCGTCTCCATAAATTTCCAACCCACGAACAGTGGTCAATGCGACATTATATTTTTTTCGTTCCTAATCAACTAATGTTTATCATATCCTAAAGAGCAGCAGGGCAACATCTACTGATGATTCACAGCAAAAGTCATGCACATGAAGGTAGAAGTCTAGACACCTAAAAGCCGTCGTGGACTGTCCATCTCTTTATTGTTTAATATCCATCATGTAGCAGTGTACATTAGATAAAAAGGGCAGCCACCGTTATTGAACAAGTCCAGCTAGTATTTATTAAGAAAAGACCCAAGTATTAATTGGCCATGGTTCCCCTTTATATATATACACCAGTGCTCTAACAAGCTTGTCATCCAACAAAATCCCAAACACAAAACCAGAAAATGAAGATTTGGGTCTTCTCAGTTTTCTCTCTATTACTGTCCCTTTTCCTAGGAGTCTCAGCTGAGCAATGTGGAAGGCAGGCTGGGGGTGCCCTTTGTCCGGGAGGTCAATGTTGTAGCCAATTTGGTTGGTGTGGCAACACTGATGCTTACTGCAGTAAAGGCTGTCAAAGCCAATGTGGTGGTGGTGGTGGTGGTGGAGGAGACCTTACTAGTATCATCTCAAGAGAAAAGTTCAACGAGATGCTCAAACATAGAAATGATGGCGGATGCCCGGCCAAGGGATTCTACACTTACGATGCTTTCATCTCAGCCGCCAAGGCCTTCCCTGGCTTTGGCACTACTGGTGATGTTGCCACTCGTAAAAGGGAGATCGCTGCTTTCTTCGGCCAGACCTCTCATGAAACTACTGGTTCGTTTAATCATGATTAACCACCTTAATTTATATATTTATTCGATACCAAAACGCTAGCACAACTTTATCTCAAACAGATAATATAATCATTACTTCATTTGATGAATTTATGTTATATATATAGGAGGATGGCAAACTGCACCTGATGGCCCATACGCTTGGGGATATTGCTACGTGAGGGAACAAAATCCAGGATCTTACTGTGCTCCAAGTTCCACATATCCATGTGCTGGTGGCAAGCAATATTACGGCCGAGGTCCTATGCAACTTTCATGGTAAGTCCGATTATTTATTTTGCAGATATTTTGTCTTCATCTATGAGTTTGTATGGGCATCCATCAAATCAGATTTAATGCAATATTTATTTTATAATTTACCACGACTTTGCACTTAAGTAATTTTATTATTAATTTAATTGGATAAATGTGACACAGGAACTACAACTACGGGCAATGTGGAAAAGCCATAGGGGTGGATCTATTAAACAATCCTGACCTTGTTGCAACTGATCCAGTAATCTCCTTCAAGACAGCAATTTGGTTTTGGATGACACCACAGTCTCCAAAGCCCTCATGCCACAATGTCATCACGGGAAGATGGTCACCTTCTGGTGCTGATTCGGCAGCTGGCCGGGTTCCAGGCTATGGTGTGTTAACAAACATCATCAATGGCGGGCTTGAATGCGGTATGGGGTGGAAATCACAGGTGGAGGATCGTATTGGGTTCTACAAGAGGTACTGTGATATACTCGGAGTTGGCTATGGAAGCAATCTTGACTGCTACAACCAAAGACCATTTGGAAATGGACTTTTGAACTTGGTTGACACCATGTGATTTGGCAACGTAATTTCTGTACGATGAAATTAAAAATAAATAAACAAGAAGTTGCCTGTTCTGAATAAAAACATTATATATATGATTTCATGAGCTGATACTTTAAATTTTAATGATTTTAAAAACAATGGTCTGAATTTATCTAATAATATGATGAATCATGTTGAGGCCTTTGAGTCCAGAATTATATTGAGTATTCTCATTTCTGGACCTCCCTGGTTGTCCACAACAAGAGCCGCACACTCCTCGGACCATGTTTGTGTTGGCCTCGAAGATGTATATCTTGATACATGGTGATTGAAAATAACATTAGAAAATAAAAGAAGCTTATGCATTCCTACAAGCTCATGAACAAGATTGTGAGATTATATTGGATTAAACTATTCCATTTACTGGATGATTGATCGTCACTGCAAGATGATTGGGAAACTTAAAGAGTCCTCCGGTCAGTCAATGCCTGTGCTTCATGGACACTGGCATTTTTCTCTTTATTGTCCTTCTTCCTGCTAGGACTCTCAGCTGAGCTGAGCAATGTGCTTAGGAGGTCAATGTCTTTCTCTTTATTCTTTTTTACTAATTTCAAGTGACAAAAATACGAGAGAAGTCCAGACTCCAAACAAAAAAAATCGATCGTTACCAAAAACCCAAAAAACAACGATATTGGCCCATATATCTTGACATAAATAATAATCTTGGCCCGCTGGTGACCTAGCCCATACAAAAAAATCATAGCCCAAGTAATCATCATTGTAAAGAACCAACGTCGTGGCCCATCGACATGATGCAACGACATTCCACTTCACAAAAGGGAGTATTTGAGGATTGATTATTCAGAGCAATGGTAAATTAAATTCTTAATTAAGTAGTTCATTAACAAAGATAAGCTATATAAGCTTCGAATACATATTTAACTCACAGTTATTTCCACCCTCTTAAGCACTCATCTTGAAGATTCTTACTTGCTGAGCTAGGTGGGGCAATAGTTGATAATTAGGATGTGAAAGAAGTTATCTACAAAACAAAAAATTTGAGTTTAATACCCATATTAGAAATTCAAAATGTCTGCATAAGGGATCAAATTTTGAAGCCAAGGACTATTTAGGGACCAAATTGGATCTTGGTTCCACTCCATGCTCAATTTGCTGGGAACCTGGAGCTCTGGTAACTTGTCCGTCCCCATTGGTAATTGAAGACTTGGCCCTTTAATCTCCCTTGGCTTTTCATATCTAATAATGTCATCTTCTATCTCTTTCTTGAAAACCAAGTGTTGCGAAGGCAATTCTGGTGGGACTGGATCTTCTGGCTGACTGCAAAATGACATGGTGTCCAAAGATGATGATGATGGAGATGCATGAATTGTCTTCATTTCTTCTTCCATTGCTGCCCTTTGCTCTAGAACTTTCAACGAAGTTGCCTTCCTATATATCTTGCACAATACTATGTCCTGCATTCAATATCAGAAAATTAAGACAGGTACAGGCACTTTCGAATAATTAAAGTGACAAATTACTTGTAATTAAGATCATTATATCAGATTTTTTTAAAATAAAAAAGGTGTTCATTCTTCTAACACTAATTAACACCTTTCTTTGTCAACAGAGAGAAAAAAAAAGAGGTTCCCAGGAAAATTCAAAAACAGCAAGTACTTTATAATAAAATGGAATTGAATGGTTTTAACTATAGTGATGAGATGTTGTTTCTCTAAAATGACAACAATTCTGTGAAGTTTCTTGGACAACATGCATGCCTAGGATATCAGAATTAGCCTAACAATTATGTTAAGGGGTGTTTTTTTAAAACTAGTTCTAATTTCCTTTTGCCTTTTCTTTTAAATTATGAAGTGATGATATGTGTAAATAATTTGCATTGACTTAATCATCTCCCACCAAAAGTAAGAAATTAACGCAAGAACTTCCTTTAATATCAAGAGTAAATAAGAAAAAACAAAGGTAACATTAATTAATATATAGAAAGTACCTTGGGCAGGGGGCTTGAATATTCAGGCAGGCGATACTCGTTCATGACCCAATCGGTCTTGGACCCTCTCGGTGCTCTTCCCTTATAGAAAACAAGAGTCTTTCTGAATCCGATCATTCTCTTCGGGTCCGATAAGCTCACGATTTTCCTATCAGAACCAGTAGCCTTCCAGAATCCATTTTGTGTAGTCCTATTAGGCCTTCCTCCGTTGCCATGTTTCCTATCTCGAGGCACAAAAAAATACCACTCCCTCTCCCCAACCTTTGACAAACCTGTTAACACAACAGCATTAACTTTGATGTAAGCATGCATGATTAAACTAGCTGTGTCGTAACATGAACCAAGATTTTATTAGAAGGGTGCAAGCAATATACATATACCTGGCAACTCCGAAGGATCATGACGATAGATGTTGAGGTAGCCAATAACATCAAGACGCATTTTTCTACCGAAAACCATATTTTTGAGGTAGAAATCAAGAAGCTCCTCTTCAGTTGGATGGAAACGGAAGCCTGGAAGATCAAGCTGTAATGGCATTTCATCCATGGTATAATATTGGCAGACAGTCTATAGTGGTTAGTGACTACTGTGTGTATATGGTAGTAGTTTAGCTAGCTATTCTCGATATGAAATTGAAAATGTAGCTACATGGACACTGATTTCTTACAAGGATATTTATAAGGGTAAGATATGTTGGTGATTTTTTTATTTGATTTTTTTTTTTTTTTTGGTGATTTTTTTGGTT
>Ga0307517_10010657_pt1 | contig 12831 bp, 14 predicted proteins | sample 23_EM_MG_FD_194515 | JGI IMG/M metagenome (GOLD analysis project Ga0307517, IMG submission 194515) | Populus trichocarpa ectomycorrhiza microbial communities from riparian zone in the Pacific Northwest, United States - 23_EM | ecosystem: Host-associated > Plants > Roots > Unclassified | place...
TCAAAACCATCTGCTTGAAGGGCACTATCCACCCCTAGGATATTCAACACTAAGTCCAGATTTTTTGTGCATGAGAGGATAAATGTGTATAACGCATCCAGCTCTGCGAATGGGAGGTCTTGGTTGATGGGTGGTCGAAGCCCGAGAATGATATCTAACTGTCGCATTGGCGAATCGCAAGCAGAGTTGATGAACCGCACAGCAAGGGAGGCGTATATGAACTGACCAGAAGCTTTGGAGAGTAAGTCATCCATCTGCTTCTTACTCGGCCAGACAGAGGGAATTCTTGCGTGAAATGGGTGGCACGTCTTGATCTCATGGAATTTGTCAATGAGAAAGAGGCGAATATCTTCGTCGGGCAGAAAATCGTTGTTAAGCTCAAGATGGGAAATTGTTGCCTGCTGGGAAGCGAGCGCGACGGCTAACTTGATATGAGGTTCTGGACGACTCACTATCAAGAACTTGAGTGAGAGCTGGTTTTGGGCCACGGCGGAAGCGAGGAATTGTATCAAGGTAGTTTGGGCGCCTTGGTCTAGGCACTCATCAAGGCCATCTATCATCTATGACGACCAATCTCGGAAATTTCCCAGAGGAAAAGTAACCTTGGTGTGCGAGGAGTCGAAGGGGTTCGAAGACAAGCTTTGTGAGTTGAACCTCAATGGAATATGTAAGGATGAGGGGATTAGCTTCAATAGCGTTTTTGATGAGCTCGTTGGTACTGGGAATGACACGAGAAACGCAGTAGGCAATGTTGGCGACCAGCGGCTTCATCGTATTGCGATTGGAATCTGATCGAAAGAAAAGGAAACTGGCAAGGAGGAGTCCTTCCGCTTCGCAGAGCTCTGCGACTCTTCGGGCGATGGCGGTCTTACCTGCGCCAGCGGGACCATAGAGCCAGAGGATGAAGGCGTCCGTCTTGGGTGCGGTGGCGGGACTACAGAACCAGAGCCTGAAGGCGTCTGTATCCATCGTGCTTGTGACCCAATTCATGATCTTGGTGATAACCGCAACTCTCGTGTTTTCGTGGCATTTAGGAGGATCAGCACGGTTGTCTGAGTCGTAGAAGGCATTGGGGGAGACTGCCTCAATGAGTCTCTCTAACGCTTTTCAATGCTCATGAGTCTCAATTGCAAGAGGTAATTCCACTGATAAGCCTACCCGAGATGGTGGGCCTTGTTGCATGATTCGTGATGGCATAGAACGTTCCACCGTTAATGGAAGGGCGATAACTTCCTTTAAGTACGCTTGACATTGTCGCTGACGAATTGGGAGGAAGAAAGGAGCGGGGATGGCGAGACGTAGGGGAAAGGATGAAGATAAAGCGCCACAATGTAATCCAGGTTGACACTGGCTTGCAGCATAGCATTCGACATCCTGGGAAATACCACAATGGTGACCGGTAGTGACCTCAAGGATAAACAATTCAGTTCCTTGAATTACTATTTCGCAAATAACGGGGGCAATGACTGTCTGTGCATTCGGTACCTTTAACAGCATAGCCCCCAATTCATGTTCCTCTGAATCCAACAACGCATGCAGCCCACGGTGCTGGCTTCACGCACAGCCCCCGGGTATCCCCCTCCCGCACGTACCAATCAAAAAAATACCTAAATACATCAGGGGGTGTTGATCGCGATCTGGTAGGAAATAGGGGATTTAGTATTGCTACGCATGGGATCGGAAGGAGAGAAGAAGAAGCTGGTGAGCAGGAGGTTCTCTAAATCGCAACGCTCCGCGAGGTTATGGGCGATAGCAGACTTCCCGGCCCCAGCGGACCCATAGAACCAGAGAACGACGGCGTTCTGATCTGACCCAAATCCAAGAATCCAATCCATGATTTTTGGTGATAACGGCGATTCGGCATGGCACTTTGGGGTGTCAAATGTGTCTTCGGCGTTCGTAAAATGTGTTAGGTGCGACTGAGCACTGCAGACGTTCAAATCCACTTGCACCTGAGCAAGGAGTAAAAGGTCGGCTCCGATCTCTCTTCGATACACCCTTGCACTGATTGTGTTGCCTTACATGTTAAAGTCCCGAAATTTCCACCAGTAATACGAAAACACGAATATTGCTCGCCTCAGAAAACATGATCTCGCAGGAGATGAAGGTGTGTGGATGGGTTTTGTCCCTCCTGAGAATTTCGAGGCTGTGCAGGTGCCGTTCAACAGTCTGCTTTTATCTCTGTATGCCCAAGTATGACCTTCGGGGAAATAATCGGGATTAAATACAGTAATCCGTAGAATATATGTCATATTGAGCGACGCTGCGAGGCGCAGAGGCCGTATCTTTATGTGAACTCCTCCCGAGGGAGCTCAAAAGGGGTGGTGGGGTTCGCCAGTGGTTGCGCCATAGAACAATAACCCCGACATGAACTTTTTTTTTTTTGAATGTTCGAAAAGGGATCGAAGGGTAAGGAATGATCATGTTATTGGTGCATGAATGACGTGATGCGGGTTCTGGATTTAAATTTATATTGTTCGTCACAAACCAAGGCGCGTACTGACTTTTTGAATTGCGAGTAGAACAGACGCAGCTATATCCGCAACTTGTAAGCAACTTTCAACACAAAAAGAGGGCGGTTGGAGGGCGGGGGAAGGTGAGGTTACAGATATTGATATCACCGGAGGCTTGGCTGGTGGTGGTACATTTGAATGGTAAACATCGATCAGTGACACGAACTAAAGCCTATGATGCAACGATAGTGAGGATGTCTGAGGGCCACCAAAAAATTAAAGAAGGAAACTTGTAATCGGAACGAATACCACTGGCACAAGCATACACACTCGGCGGTTCCACTAGCAACTGGAAATGAAGCGGAACAGGAAGATCACTCAATAACCACCATCGCCACAGAAAATATGAGTGCGTGATGATGGACATTGAGACTTTCATTGGAGTTGCTAGTGGTGAGCTTCGCGGAATCGTGGTGATTAACTCGGAGGGAGAGGGAAGTGGAAAGGGTAGCACGTGGTCCGAAGAGATCTAGAAGGGGATTCAAGCGGGATTGGACACTTAGACCAAAGCAAGTGCGAGTGGAGACTCGAAAGAAGCATCGCGAGTACACGACCAACATAAAGTGGTGGTAAGCATATAGCCATACTCGGCCCACTCGGCACACGATAACCATGCGAGCGCTAAGGTAAAGATAGATCATGCTTGAGTGCTAGTGGTGTTGTTCGACGGCGAGAAGGGAAACCTAAAGTGGCGGTTAGTATAATGGTTGGATGCCGTACAATGAAATATATCGAGCTCACTGTTACCGGATGAAACCTGTAACACGATCGGGCAGATAGAACGACGAGGAAGTGACCGCTTCCTTGTCGAGTTCACCGTTCTATAATTCCATCGCTCATCCACCGGATTCCATCTTTCCACATAGTCCGTGTCAATACGCTACGCCGAGATCGGCGTGGAATGAAACTGGCCGAGTATTGCTCTTGAGCAACTTGTCGAAGGGAGAGTTACTACGAGAAGGATAGCACGATTTATTATAGCGCCAGGGACCCACCTTGATAGACAGGGATGAGAGTCGTGATTGATCCACATTTGAAAATATTATATAGAAGTGGGTTGACTTGATTCTTGACGTCGCTAAATTCACAGACAATGAGACCAAGGACTACAATTCGATGGCGGCATGCACGCGCGTTCACGAGCTCCGGTAAATTCCAAGTTTCTCTTGTTGGCGAACTTTAGCACATAAGGCGCGGCGCTGGTGTCGGATATCTGTGAGGAAAGGGCATACCGAGGTAAAGTAACACTAACCGGTTACCCAACTCCCCACTGTCGCTCTCCACCAGAATTCGCCGACTTATTCCTGTCTCCGCCATCTGATCCCCTCAATTCGGCGTTCTCGCTGTCATGAACTACAGTTGTAAAGGCCCCCTCGTCAGTGATTCCTCGGCGACCAGGCTCAGTAGAAAGTCACAGGCGGACCTGGGTGTTATCGATCGACACAGGTAAAATGGGTAGCTGGACGCCGCAAATGGGTCATGAACCAGCTGCGGTCGAGTCGTCACTGCTGTTTGTTAGGAAAGGTGATCGTTGGCCCAACGGCAAGGTGCACAGCCCATCCTGGACCCATGCTACCACTTGAACGAGAGGTGTTAGCCACTGGTTCTGCGGGATCCAAGGAGAGGTAGTCGAGACGACCACCAGAGAGGGTGAGATGAGAGTGTATGCAGGCCGGGGGGATGGTACAGGTTTTCGGTGTGTGGCACAAATTCGCATGGATGGGTGGCGTTGTGGCGGGGAGATGTAACGGGTTTAGAGGCAGAATTGTCGTTACTCCAGAATCGCGGATATATGGCGTCCGAGCGGGAATGAGGGCGGTCGGCTGGAAGGGAGTCATTTGTTCGCATTCGTCACGGAATTGAATAGACCATTCCTCCCGCACGAACCATCGAGGTCGATATAGGTACGAACAATCACTTCTGGTCGTCCTCTAGAAGATACGGGCTAGCATGGTCTTGCTGAGGGTGTAAATCTTTACCTAGAAAAGGATGGGTCAATCCCGCGCAATGTACGCCATCTGGGGTGCGCCCCCCAGAATGATTGGGGCTAAGGTAAATCATCGATTTCTGTCCAGTTCCCTTCTCTCTATGGCACGTCGCCACTATTGGAAGCATGAAGATCTACGACGGCGACGAATGCAAAGAAGGACTGACCAGGTAAATCCCTCCCCCGTTCAAGTCACTCCTCCCGAACATCTTGTCTCTCCGTGATTAATCGTCGAGAAGGCTCCTCGCAGGTCAGTGCCTGCTGTTGCGCGTCCCAGATTGGAAGAAGACGCCTTTTCCGGTTGTCGTATCTTGCAACTGTAAGGATGCATAAAAATAGTGCATGACAAGGGACAGAGGAAAGTGGGGTCGGAGGCTTAAGGCGATTCGATGTTGACAAGCGTCGCTCGTCGAGAAAGGGGATTTCCGGTCACGTGGGAAAGCCTTTGAAGAAGATGTCCCGAAATGGTAAGTTTTTCCGCCGAGAAACACAAACGTATTTAGGGTTGATTTAGGGCTCTATTACTCATGTATCATATTATAAATAATATGCCCATAGCCAAAATTTCGGACAGGAGAGCGGCCGCCAGCCAAATTCGCCTCAAATGGCCAAATTGTCGGACAATCGGCAACATATCTTCAAACCTGGGAGTTAAACATGAGTACCTATTACATAATCCCATCCATTCTTGTCAAATCCTCCGCAAAGCACTGCTTTCTTGTGGTCGAGTAAGTGCTGCCGTGATTTTTCCTCTTCAGTGAAGATAAAGACTTATTCTAGGGCACCGCAGCGATGGGATATTACCAATGGTACGTAACTTCCGGCTCTTCGCTGCGATCACCCGGGCCGACATGCTAGTACATTTATAACACCGTATGTGGCATTTTGCATCACTGCTTTGACAGAAATTTCTTCAGGTTTCAAATGAGTGTCAACCATACGGTTCATCAGATGACCGATGAACGCGGAAGAAGGAAGCTTACGAAGCGCACAATGTACATAGTGTCATCAACCTCATGTGTGACCGGTTGGGTAGGACTGGTAGGGCTTTCAAGAATGTGCTATTTTCAATTGATGGGGGCAAGATCTGCTATGTGACGTCCATTGGCTAATTCTTTACAACGCCACCCCCCTTCTCCTCTCATTATGCTGGTTTTATTTGCTGAAGAAATTGCCCTGTACAGAGTCTCTCGGATTCTTTGGTGAAGATTCGGGCAGTTTATCGTCAGGTCTCCTCCTGACAACATCTTGGGACCGCCCTCGAAAAAGTTAAAACTGGTGGAAAAGTGTGAATAAACAAATGGAACCTCACGTAAACGATGGCCAAATTTAAATTTCCAACACGCTACAGACACCACATCTTAGTATAAGTCAAGTAACCTTACACGAGCAAGGCAAAAATGGAACAGGAAAAGATAATAAATTATCCGGAGGATAATACGAGATTCTGTCAGTCGAACTGGCCATGATCACTTTGCGGACTCGGAGGTAACGGATAAGGGAACCGAGTAAGAGCGCTAAGGGGGCGGGGGGATTTCTATGCAGGCTCCGTGTACCGAGCCTAAATTCCTGAGATTCCCCAAAGTCATGTGCGAGATTAACTACCACTTATTTCTACTCTACTAATTTAGCGTCGGGGTGCCATTATCCGTCTGGGGGCCTTGGGCACTTAAAATCAGCCGCGGAACGTTCATAATTGTCTTTAGTAAGCTTACAGCTAAACTCATTGATAGGCCCAGTCATGAACAGCACTCCGGCACGGGGTTCGCTTCCCATCAAAAAAATCTCCTGAAACGGGTTGTCGTCTGGCTATATTTGCGAGCCAATCGCTGCGCCAGATTCTCCCAGTGTTTGGATGGGTACCATCAGTAAAGAAATCATGGAGTATTCGTGCAGTCAGCCTATCGATATGAGTTACTGCATAAAAGGAGGGATCAAACTGGTGTAGCTTTTGGAATAGCGCTGCCCCTTGATTTCGGCACGAAGTTGGTCCCGCCTTCCGTCCAGGCACACTTTAATGACAAATGTGACAGGAGAATCAAAATTTTGGGAACGATCAACAACGAGTACGTCGCGTGGGGCCCGGACGATGTGGTGGGTCGTGATGGTATACCACAGCGGCCGCTTCTTGGAGTACTTCAAATATGGGATGGAATGGTCAGTTGAACCTATTGGAAGCACATTTCCTGTAAAGATGAGAATGTTGAAAGCAAAATGCTTGGCACTCCTATCTCTTCTTGCTTCCGGCGCGTCCGCTGCGAACTTCCTCAACACCTGCAAGGAAATTAAGCGAGCCATCTCCCCCGCTTCAGAAGTTTTCTATCCTGGTTCGTGTTTTCATTGGTTTTTTCCCACGGAACTTAGGACTGACGCAAACCCCCGTTAGGATCACCGCAGTACAGCGCCGATATCTTTCACGCATATGCGACAAGCACTCAAAATTCGACTTGCAGCGTCGAACCTGGGACTCCACAAGACGCAGCTAAGATCGTACGTAATAAATACATTGTCGTTATCTGCTCAATTTTCCTAACACCACATCGAGCAGCTCACTATCGTTGGTCAAGCGCGCACTCCCTACGCTGTCAAATCTGGAGGGCACACCGTCAACCCAGGCTTCAGCGATACGCCTGGCGTGCAGATTTCCCTGACCCGCTTCAACCAGAATAGCTTCAATCGCACAACCGGAACCGCCAAAGTTGGTACTGGCCAATTGGGAGAGGAAGTGTACCAGGCACTGGAACCTTTCAACGTCTCCATCGCTGTTGGTCGTATTTCTGGCGTCGGCGTCGGCGGATTCACTCTAGGAGGAGGCTATTCTTGGACCACGAACCAAGTTGGGCTCTCTTGCGATACTGTGGTCGAGTTTGAGGTCGCACTTCCCACCGGCAAGGTGGTGACTGCCACTAACACCTCCAACGCTGATCTCTTCTTCGGTCTTAAAGGAGGAGGAAACAACTTCGGCATTGTAACCGCGATTACATACAAGGTCATCGAGCAACCTGCGGTTTGGGGAGGACTTGTCATCATAACCGGAGACGCCAACATAACCAGCATCACCCAAGAGATTAGCGACTTCCAGGACACAAATGTCGATCCCAAGGCTGTTATCGGAGTAACTTATAGCTTTGATCCGTCTCTTGGAGGTAAGGATTTCTACCCCTCTGATCATTGAAGGTCCAAAGCTAATCTATGGCATCCGTCAGGTCTCTTCGTTTCCGTCTTCTATTACTATCATGGACCATCTCCTCCACTTGGAACCTTCGATCGTCTTCTTGCCGTTCCAGCTGCTTCAACGTCACTTAGCGTTACCTCTCTTACCAGATTGGTGACCGCTTTTACGACCGGAGTTCAGGGCACGCCCAGGAGTATGTGGCGCTCAATTTCGATTCAAAACTATACCGTCCCTGTCCTACAACAGATCGCTACACAAGTGAAGGCAAGTTGAATTTAAAATAATTTTCATCCCCTGAATATTCTAACAATATTCTTCTTTTCCTAGACGACCGGGCCACTCGCATTCAACCACTCGGCTGTTGCTTTCGCCATGGCTGTCGAGCCTATGCTTAGCACCGTGTTCGACCACCAGGACAACGGCCCGGCGGCATATTTCCACCCGGCTGGCAAGTTCCTTGCACCTTCAATCGTTAATCTTTACTGGTCCGATCCTAAGGAAGATGATTTCTTCCATGACCTACTCAAGTCCATCCAGACCAGTGTCCGAGACTTCGCTGCTTCCGCGGCAGGTGGATTCCAGCCCGTCGAGCCTCCTGAAGGTATCCTCTATCCTAACTATGCTTCCTTCGACACACCGTCTTCCCTTCTCTTCGGGCCCAACGTGCCGAAATTGAGGTCGATTCAGCAAAAGTATGATCCGAAGAGCGTCACTAACCTAACTTCTGGGTTCAAGTTTTTCTGAGAGGTTCCCCAGTATTTTTTCCCTAATGAATAAAAACACATTCTTTGAACTTGTTTATCACTATACATTTACATACTTCGTAATTTTTATCCACATATATATTCTATCCTTCTTCGAAAATCTCCGGACTACAAATAAGAGGTGCTTTCCGTGATGTATTTCAGTCACAAAACCTTTGGGGTCAGGTTTGTCGGACGCTGAAGAAGCGACCACAGGCATCACGTTGACGGTTGACCACAACCCTATCTAGTACGCCGCTGCAAAGCAGAGCCCTCATGCCTTTTCTTCCTTGAATTATGTCGATTAAATTTATATATGCACATTACTCCTTGGAAATAAATGGTATGAGCTACTGTACGTAATCAGGTACTCGGCCACTTAAGGCCGCTTTAGCTGCTCCTCGTGTAAAACCACATGAAAATGCCTGAAATTTTTTACAATGTACTTTATTGGATATCTACAACGCCTATGCAAAATTTTTAGAATTTTTGAGTGTGTCGTTACCTCCGTACGAATATTTTGTTTTCGAGAGTCAAGAGCTGGCTGGCCTATCGGGTACTCGGCCACCCTGAACTAATACAAATTTGTATTGGTGCTTTTCGGTTCATTACGTTTCAAGATCACAGCCTGTAATAGGAAATACACCATTTCAAGGCGGTCAAGAATAATCTTTCAGTAACTTGGTCAATTCTATTCTGATTTACACAAAACTTCTTGGAATTTTCTAAGGAGATTCCATAGAAAATTCTTGTTAGCTTTTAACTCTAGGTTTCACAGTTCCTAAATTTATAAAATCTGTTTTCAAAGTATTCAGATTTTGGTTGCTTGATGCCGAAATGGCAACCTCCTGGGAGATAGAAATTTTAAAAAATTCTAAAAGGTGCCCAATATGATACATCAATGCCAGAATAAACATATTGAAAAAAAAAACTCAGGTGTACTTAAGTTTTTCGATCTGAGCACAAGTAATCTCAGTGATGCTGCAGAACCTAAATATTTTCCAACACGGCTACATATATATCGAGTATCTATAAAGAAATTACCTCCTGTTGCATTGTACTCAAATGAATTTATATTTTGAAAGGGTACAATTGAGCCCAGTGCTTTTATTTTACAATTGGTATAAGTTTGGTCGGCCCAGCCGCACAGATATCGTGCTGCCACCTGTTCGATTTTAAGAAATCAACCCTGATGGCTGACCAACTACTCCTCCACTGACTTTCTGCCTTCCACAATTTGCCATCCTTAAATTTTAACAGTGCAGTCACATAGATCATATTCAGTGCTACCAGTAGATACCAATTTTATTGCTAATTGACCATGTCCTGACTCTGTAGAAAATAAATGACCGAGTTCCTAATGTGACCGGGTACCTGATTACGTACAGTAATCCACAACAACTTCCAAACGACAAGTCGAACAAAATACCAAACAGCCCTCTTTGTCGTTCCATGTAGCCCTATCGGAACGATCGATAGGCTAGCAAAGAATAAGTGTGTGGAAGTGAAGGGGCGGAACGCTTGGCATCCTTCGCCGCGTAGTTGCCTTGAGATTGATTAGCCTTTGTATATTTATTTACTGCTACAAAGACCTAGACAAATTCGATGGCATTGTGTCAAAGAATGAGAGCCTGGGGAAGTGTTATACGAATGAACTGGAAACCGCCTGTCATTGCTGAAGCTTATATAAATGGCCAAAATTTGCCACTGATGGGGGTCCAGGACAAAAAACCTGGGGACGAGTCGTATCAATTGGATCCCTTAACTATGATTAGATTACGCTACATTTCTTTGAACTCTATATGAGCTAGCTCAGGATTACGAAGCGTGTCACTTCCTTTAGCAAACATGTCTGCAAATTCCTCAGGTCGAGAAACTTCGTAATGATACTACGAAATTGTCGATCAGACCACCTTGTAAGAAAATGGAAACAATTCGGTCACTTACCTGGGCTGTCTTCCACTCAATGATTAATGCAAATTCACTTTCCCTTTTACGGCCCGGACCCCAATGGTGTTCAATCAGCTCTCCAGTACCTGCGATCGACTCGATGCGAGACCCTGGGTTGCTTTTTCTCTTCCCTTGTTGCACACTAACCAAGACGCTGTACCTGGTACTCCAACAGCTTGTTCAAGCCCCGATGTAAATAGTAGTACCATAATCACTTATGTATGAAGGATGATGAACAGAATAGATAAATTCCATTCCACCTGCGTTTTCAGGAAAATGGGGGGGTCAGTCACACTTATTAAGTTATAGTAGATAAGGCGTTGTCATCAAGTTGTCATATGTATACTTACATAAACATAAACAAAACGCAAGTAGAAGGACTTTCTAGACAGGGAAGTTGGTATTTGGCAGGGAATAATCGAGGGAGGTATTAGTATATTTACCTTCGTCCACTCGAAATCGTTCGACTTTATTGAATGAACAGCATCGCGAAATTTCCCTGGTCGGCAAAACAATTATGTAATTGAACGTGTACATCTACTACGTCATTAAAGTGGTATATGTTTGGCAACCGCCTCCGGATTTCGGCTCAACAGGCCATTGAACCCAACTTGAACTACGCCACCATGTCGCGAGCTACCGATACAGTCATTAAACTGGACATATCCCGACAAAAGCTGCTCATGTATGAAAGTGTTCCTCTGGACTACTGAATATAAACTAATGACTTGTGTTAGTGGCCCTGACGATCCTCTTCCAAGGTAGGCAGCGGCTCCCTTGCCATCTGGCCTCTCCTGAGGTTTTCTTAAAAGATTTTATCCACCCCCACGGGCAGTCATGGTAACCCCGATATATGATACCCCCACCTCATCTAGAGACAATTCAGATCGGTCATACCCAGGGTCATCATCGGATTCTGAACGAGGTTCTCCCCGTCGACCTCGTGCTGTGTACACTGACTCGGAAGATGAAGACTACAGATCTGGGCATCGAAATCCACGAAGTTCGTCTGATGAGCGCTCATCTCTCCGTTCACCCCGGCGACACGAGTATCAACGGGACTACGATGACCATGAAGGACGCCCACGTTACCCCCCGTCTGACATCTATTCATCCCGAGACCCCCCCGGTGCATCTAGTATATACTCTGGTTACCAATACCCCTCCTCTTCTCGTCGTGAGCGGTTAAGTCCTGGCGCTAATGATTCCCAGAACTTGCACTGGCCGCGGGAGCCTCTGGGCGGTGACATCCTCGATGAGGTGCAGAAGTATCTCAAGATCCTTCCTCCTGCCCCCGATTTCTGCTGGTCCAAATGCAATGGACGAAAGAAAGCAGTCTGCGTGAGTGGTCTAACGTCTTAGCCTAGACCTCTTTGTTTACCAAAGACGCAGATTGGAATCAACTATGTCGGACAGAAGAACGCGCTGAAGGGGTGTGCAAATGACGCGTTACATATAAGGGATTTCATCATCAGTGCGTCGATCTGGGTGTTTTCATCACAAACCTATACTCATTTCCTCGAAAGAGTACTACGGGTTCAAGTCTCAAGACGTCCTCCTTCTCATCGACGACGGCCACAGTAACGGACCGCGGCCTACCAAGAAGGAGATGTTCAACGCCATGGAATGGCTTGTCAAGGATGCACACCCCCATGACTCGCTCTTCTTCCATTGTAAGTCATATCGGAGTTTTTAGTGGGAAGCCTGACGTGGTTGTTGTCTTCCAGATTCTGGGCACGGTGGACAGACCCCAGATGACACGGCAAGGGAAGGCGACGGAATGGATGAAGGTTGGCCTTAAAATAACCTACAGTGATGGCGATTATGACTCCTGACCAAAACCCAAGTTATCTTCCCAGTCGATTTTGACCAAGCTGGAGATATCATAGACGATGTAATATTTATTTTTGTCCCTTCCTACCTTTGGTTGAATCGTGATGGAATAGGAGCTCCATAAAGCCCTCGTTAATCCATTGCCTCCAGGCTGTCGTTTAACTGTACGTTTTACCTCTTTTCGTTTCTTGGAGTTTTTGCACTGAGTTTGGCAATCGCAGGCTATATTTGACGTGCAACATTTTCCTTTTTCAAACCTCTAATTCAATGTTAATTATACCCATTCTCAGTCCTGTCATTCCGGCACGGTGCTAGGTACTTCCAATATCTTTCATTCTCCGTCGTTGAATTAAAATAACGCCTCCAGACCTTCCCTATCTGGTGCGTCTTTCCTACTGGTCTATTCTTTCTTCGCAATGACAATAACCCACTATCCTCCAGCACTCGGCCCATGGTCGCCTCCGAAGCTTAGATCATATCTCAATGCGTGCCCTCAAGCGGGGGGTTCCGGGCGCTGATGTCGTAAGTCGACCTGTCTGCCTACCTTCAATCGTCCCCTGTCTCTTTGTCCTAACGGCTATTCTCATTCACTGTTCTTATCCGGTGCAATTTTTGCTCTGGTCGACATTC
>Ga0307517_10010659_pt1 | contig 12829 bp, 18 predicted proteins | sample 23_EM_MG_FD_194515 | JGI IMG/M metagenome (GOLD analysis project Ga0307517, IMG submission 194515) | Populus trichocarpa ectomycorrhiza microbial communities from riparian zone in the Pacific Northwest, United States - 23_EM | ecosystem: Host-associated > Plants > Roots > Unclassified | place...
GGGTAGCGATGGGTTGGGTTGAGGGGGTCGCGGCTTCGCGGAGACCTACATTTTGGAACCCATCCCATGGTTACCGTTGACGTTGAGTGCTCACTACAATCGGTTGATCTCGTCAAGTTCCAACCCAGGATACGAAACTGGGTCGTCCCTTTGGGGACCAAGGCGATCCCGTCCCCGAAGTCATTCGGGACACGAAGCTGGGGTCGAAGAGGCACCCTCCCTCCCTCTGAATTTGAGACTGGATTCCAGCCTAATCTAAGATCATCGGGCAGTCGTGAATCTCGTGATGGTATTACTCCCGCCGCCATGGCGGACGCGCTTCAAGCCTGTAGGGATGGGCTTGCATTGGGAAAGAGGACAGAATAGGACAGCGATGGAGGTATGTGTGTGTGGGATATTTCGCGTACACCAGGAATGAAGGTATCAGAGTCTACTCGGGATAGCTACACGTGGAGGGAAGGAACAAAGCGCAAAGCCTTACAAACTATGCCGTCCACGCCACATCCCCTACCCTTGTTTCCTTCCCCCATTACCGGAAACCACCTCACTCTCAACTTGAAGCCCATAATACTTCTTCATTCGTTCGATGTAAACGTCCCCGAGCGCAGCCATCGGAGTCAGGACTCCAGTGCCCCCGACTTGCTGGTATGGGAGTTTGTTGAAGTCGCGCGCGAGCGCGAGACCGGCTTCGGAGATCATCCGAGAGGTTCCGAAGTAGCCAGGTTCACCGTCAGCCTTTATGACCGTCTTAATCTTAGATGAACCGGAGTGCGAGATGTTTGTGATCTCGAAGAAACCCTCCCTAAAGAATGCGATGTGGTCAACGGGGTTGCTCCGGGGAAAGGGGGAAGATATATACGGGGCAGGTCCTGTGCCGGGCTGCGGCAACATACGTTTGAGGATCCAACGCGTCTTCGAAGATTTTAGAATGAGAACATAACCTCCGGCAGACGGGGAAGACTCACAGGCGGGAATATGATACCAGCGATGAACGCTAACAACGCGAGTAGATACAACATTGCTTGGTAGTGTTTGGGTTTGGCAACGATCTCGGTATACGTAAAATTATCGCCGTAAACCTTCTCCGGGTATTGATCCTGGGACCGCTTAAAGAGAGACCAGGTGTGGTGCACCACAAGTCGGTTTATACTCCCCATGGGGAAGATTCCGCCATACCAGGTCTTGCAATCGACCGGAACGGTGTAGATCAGTTTCATCCGCTTGGTGGGAGCCCCCTTGGCTGTGGCGGAGTTAGTGAACGAGCTATGCGACTAGAAGGGCGGGGACCCTCTCACGTTCGCGATAGGAAAAGTCCTTCATTGCCTCAGTGGCGAGTACATCGGGGACATCCTCGATGCTGGAGAATACTGAGGCCAATGTTCCACCAGAAAGGCCGCCCTTGAACCGGTACAAAGAAATGGAATCCTCAATATATGCGGATGGCCCGAGAGCAGATTTTAGTGTCTTGTTGGCGAGGTAAACGACAACATCTGCAGGGACGGAGTCGAAGCCACAACCGGGAATCAGAATCGCATTGTTCTTGTAGGCTTGGTAGTCATATCTTTTTTCGAGGGTGAGTTTGGTTGAGGGGTGGCGGGAAAACGGGATCATTTCACGAACTTTTGGACTATGTCTTTGATGAAATAAGGTTCCCCAGATAAGTCAACGTAGTGGACTCCACGGTTCGCGCAGGCTCTATTGGAATGTGCATGTGAGCACCCACCTAAGGAGTCATAAAAAGTGCGCGCACCGGACGACGTTATCAGCATACTTCCAATACGGCCCAACGGTATTAATCACGACCTTGGTTTGGGTGACAGCGGCTTCAACCGACGCGTAGTCCCCAACGCTTACAACGAGGAGCCCAACTTCATGACCAAGCCCGAGCTCCTTCTTGACCTCTTCCAACTTCTGTTGCGACCGTCCTGCGATGGCGAACGTGAATGGAGTCGGACCGGAACGTTCTGGGTGAGAGTTGAGGTACTTGGCTATTTGTTTCCCGGTAAAACCTAATGTAATCGTAATCGTCTTCAGGAGTTCGCGCTAGCGCAATGCCGATGATTTTGCGTACCTGTTGCACCGAGAGCGAGGATGTCGTATGGCATGATCGATGATTTGAGGGTGCTACGGGTCGACCCGAAACCCCTGTACGTTTATAAATAGGACTTCGATTCGACCGGCAGTAGAGAGCGGGTGGTGACCTGCGGGTGCAAGGGCGCCCATCTCCATCGACACAGGCGGTGGGGAGAACGAACGAGACTCGAGATACCGGGAAGGTGAAGATGGGTTTGAAATACTCACAGCACCGAGCCGGCGGGCTGGCGAATCGGCTCTCCCGGCGATCGAAAACGGCGGATGATTTACAGAGCGCTCACTTACGTGCCCGGGAGAGGGTCTCAAGGGCGGTTGGATATCTGGGAGAGAAGATCTTAAGTCGGTGAACATATGATCCCTACTACGTGACAATGCAACACCAACACAAGAGCGCGTGCTCCACAAACATACTGTCTTTCGAAACACCGTCGGTAGACAATGCATGTCCTTCAACGAGCGCACCTACCAATAGAAAGTCGCAGAGAGGAAAACGCATAACTAAAAAGCCGTATTACACCCGCAATGTTCCACCCTGTGCTTATCAAGGGGTGGGGATGGATAATATATCGTCCTTTGTATTGGGTGGGGTCGTGGTCGATCGTGAAGAATAGGATGCCGCCAGTAATCTACGAGCTGTCCCCAAGTCTGTGTTACAAAAAGGACACCTCAGCTGAGGTAGTTCAACGTGCACCACGGCGAGAATAACCGCTGTGGAGTATCAGGAAATGAAGTACTGAAGAGGGGGGCTGACGCGAAAATTTACAACTCAGTTCCATCGACCAAAAAAAAAGTGATACGTTCACGGTGCAGCCCGCCCTCTGGGTTACTCTTAGATGCAGGGGTGAGGGCCACCGATGTGACTGTGCTTGGGAGCAGAGGAGGAGTCCGTTGAGCCACATCTTGGGAAGGGGTTGAGTGAGAGGTGCATTCACTGCCAGAACGCTCACCCCAACGACCCAATAACGAAAATGCTACCGAAGGTCAACCCAGCTCGTAAAGGTCGTCAGAAGGTAACGAATTATGATGTACCTACCAAAGGCTCGTCAGGGATCCCACCGTGAAACGTACAAGCATATGAGAGTGTATGGGGACGGAACATATCCTCGTGAGCGGTAATTACATCCGGCTCCACCTAGATGAACCCGAAGGTATATTATAATTGAGGAAACAAAGGGTTTAGGCCACCGTCACTGTGTCGGTGGGCTTTCAACATTGCAGTTACCGCGTGCGGTCCTAGAAGGAACCTTTCCAGGGAAAGGGCGGACAGGCCAAAAGTGGTGACGTTTGTCTAACCTTCCACAGAGATAACTTCATGAGGGTGCATGTGGCACAGAGGCGTATACGCGAGCCAAAAACTTCCATGCGCGCGACCGGTTTCAAGTAACTAGCAGGAAGGATGGCGGAGAGCTTCGATGAGTGGTCTCGATCATGGGAGATGTTTGACGGGACGTGGTTTCCACCACCCACCGTGCGTTGTGGAATGCAGGGAAGCTCCAAGGACAGCAACCTTGCCTCGGATTCACCCCATTTGTCCGCAATTATTCACCGGAAGGCCTGACCACATTTTTATGATATTGCTTGCACATGTCGCAGACTCTACGAATAGTCATTCAGTCTATGTCGGCTTTGTTAACTCGCGTTTGGGCGGGTCGAGTCTGTGTGGTGGGCATGGGGCCTGCTCACCATTTCTGCGACGCCGACCGTTCCTATTTGCCGGAGCCTCCGGAGACAAGACCGAAAGCGGCAACTCGCCCCCTGAGTGACGACGGCGGTCAGAGGGTCATGAGTATTCTTGCTTAGCTTGCTACGTCGCGCGTACCCAGGGTCGCAGGCACAATGCCAATTAGCATTGCCTGGCAAGTTCGCGAGTGACCAGCTAGTTATTGTACATGCTGCGGATCCTTACTACCAAATCCCTACACTTCATACTCCTCAACCTTCATAGAATCAAAATGGAACGGATGGCGGTTTTCCCAGCGCAACTCGATGATCCTCAACGTGATTTCCTTTCTTCCTCCCCCTTCCTGGCATCCCGTTTTTGGGTTCAAACAGTCTACCATCGGATCCTTCACAGCTTTCATCCCCAACACTTGTTTCCGTTGTTCCGCCCCTGGTTCCCAGGTCCCGATAGATGGCCTACCATATCTCAGCCCCCCGCACACGCATATCAGGAAAGGTGTGACGGAGGACAAATGCACGATTTGGAGGGTGTCGAAATCTGGGAGCGCTTTGCACGCATTGACCAGTTCTGACGTTGCGGAGCGTGCACTTCCAACCGGGTCGGGCAGGGTTCCAGTTTCCGATCTTCGCGAGTCGTGTGGATGAGGATAGATGATGGTGAGTTCAGTGAGCCTTGGACACGCAGCCACGAATCCTGAGGTTGGAGACAATAAGCCACAGTTTTCATCCTATGATCCAACAGAGTGCTGAACCACTTACGGGATGGATTAGTCCACAAAACCAAGGGGATCACCAACCGCTTGACTTTTGAATCTCGGTTGAGCTCGAAAGATCCAAAAATTTCATCGGAGGATATAGTTCCATACCTGACCACACAGACAACGTCCTCGACACCACTACAGTGTCGAAGAAGAGGATGGGCGGCAGGAGGTAGGATCAGGGTCTCAATCTGGGGGAGTCTGACATACTTAAGCGCGTCCTTGAGTGGGCTCGTAGTGGAGCCACCCGCCCGTACTATTTCTAGCGTGTGGAGATTTGGGAGGGACTTTAGGCATTCGACGAACAAAGGAATGGCGGAATCCTTCCATGAGAGATCCACCGTCATGAACCTGTAGAAGACACGAATCAGCCACGACCCAGGGAGAAAAATCGGCACAAAAGTACTTCACACTGGTCGCCAGATACGCATCCGCGTGTAGTGCTTTAACGATGATCCAAAGCTCCCTCTTCCCCGACTTCGTGTTGCGTGGTATAAACAACTCGAGGCGTTCCCATATCCATGACAAGAATCGTAACCGCATCGCCTTACATGTCATGCTTAACGGCCGTAGAAACTCCACCCGTTGTCGATGGTAACCGTTGATCTCCATGTCGTACTGAGCACGGAATCGTGCATAGTGACCGGTGAGCCGCGGTTCTGGGGAGATGTGAGAGAGAATGGAAAGGATAAGCTCGTCTGGGAGTTCGAGGACTGGAAAAATGGGATGGAATAGATCAGGACTTTATCCAAAGAACTGGCGCAAGAATTCGCACTGAGGCTGGGTCGTGGTACATGGGATCCCAGGGACTTTGATGATGGGATGATGGTTGGACGCCTTTTCGTGACGAGGCCATGTGCGAACTTTGCAAGAAATGTTGAAGTCTTCTCGCGATAGCGACCCATGGTTCCCGTAACGCAAGGTTAACCGTGTGGGACTCAACGAAGTGGGAGAAGGTGAAACTTGTAGCTTGAAGCTTGGGGGTGAGACTGAACGCATTTTGAGCGGATCAAGATGTAGACCGCCCACGGTCCGAGTGGCGCCGCTCGATCGGATCCCAAGGTTGGATCGCTTCATTGCCGCCCGTATCTCGCTCTCTCCTGGGCATTTACGTTAAGAGTTCCGATAGGAACAAGGATGAGGGTACGCGGTCCAAAAAGTAAAACACACGACATGGATCAGGGGAGTATGGGTCGTGGATGGGGCGACTGAGAAGGTATCAAGTGCTAGTTGGGGAGGCAGCTTCATACACCCAGAAGTCGATAGGCGGGACTCGTGAACCGAACAGCGAGACCATGACCGAACGTCCGCCCAGCGGGAAGATGACCAACGGGGGTGGTTGTCCAACCCTCATCATACCAGCGACCCTCTGAGTGCCCGATAGTTCTCCATCGCCCCAGTCTCATACGCACACAACTCCGACCTTCACCTGAAATACCTCAACCCTCGGCCCAATTCCCCAAGTACATGATCCAGCCGCGACCGCGACCCGCAACCATCTCATCCCAACCCTGAACGAATCCTCGGGACTAGATTCGCGTTACGAATGGTCCAGTTGCGGGTCCAGCGGATGGAATGTGGGACGGACAGCTTCTTGAGCCATTCCCGTGTGTTCCGAGCGATATGTGGTTGCCGTTCGTCCAGGTGAGCAAACATCGTCCCGACCACGTTCTGTCTTCCGTACAGTTCCCGGCGCTCGCTACGGTAGCTCGGGAAAGTCATGTCTACCCCGGAACGGCGCCAAGATTCTTTGAGACACAGTAAAGTTGGCATCACTGCACGCCTCATCACATCGAGCGAGTTAGGAGGGAAATATTTAATAACACACAAGAAATTGTCGAGCAGACCATCCTGGTCTCGTTCGAGTGATCGCGGGGAAGGACGAGTGACCGTGGGAAACTCATCCGTTTGGGGTTGATGTTATGAAGCTCGAACCGTGCGTACTGCGCTTTGCCCATCATCCAGACACCTGTTGGGTAACTTTGCACCGCCCCTAAAAGGAACAGGGACATGTGTCACGATGACGTCCGTCTTTGTCGAGATACAGGGTCATATTGTACGTGCTCTGGAGGACGGAGAGCTATGCGAGTGCTCCTCAATGACGTTCGCGGTGACGACCCTGTGACGAGCGTAGGAGTTGAAATAAGAGCCCTTTCAGATACAGCTCACCACCACACATTCCCCCTCCACCCACAACGCCGATATCGACATGCCAGCCGAAATCCTCGACCGTCCAAACCCTCCTCCGGGAAAGTCGCAACTCCCGGATTCGATACTCAACCTCGAAGTCACCCTCGACACCACGAATTCCCTCTCCAAAGAACAGAAGAATGCGATTCAGAAATTCAGGAGGATGGCGAACTATATTGCTGCAGCGATGATCTTCCTCAAGGATAACGTCCTCCTTGAGCGGGACCTCAAGCTTGAGGATATCAAACCGAGGCTTTTAGGTCATTGGGGCACTTGTCCGGGGTTGACGCTTGTGTACGCGCATTTGAACCTGTTGATCAAGAAGGAGAATGAGAAGATGATCTTTGTCGTTGGCCCCGGTTCGTTCACTTCGGCCTGGTCCTAACCCACCGTGGCTTACGTTGTGTTTAGGTCACGGGGCACCTGCAATTCTTGCCTCACTTTGGATCGAGGGATCCCTCACTAGGTTCTTCTCTCAATATAGTATGGATGCAACTGGGCTCAGGAATCTCATTGCGGGATTCTCCACACCGAGCGGGTTTCCTTCGCACATCAATGCCGAAGTCCCTGGGTCTATTCACGAAGGAGGAGAACTCGGGTATGCCCTCGCTGTGGCGTTCGGAGCTGTCATGGACAGGCCGGAATTGATAGTGCCGGTAGTGGTCGGGGACGGAGAATGTGAGACTGGACCTACTGCTGCGTATGTATGGTTTTGTACATCCATGCAGGTACCGAACTAACTAGATGTGTCCCTTAGCGCCTGGCATGCGTACAAGTATATTGATCCGAAAGAATCTGGAGCCGTTCTACCCATTGTTCACGTGAACGGGTTCAAGATCAGCGAACGGACGATTTATGGATGTATGGACGACAAGGAGTTGGATGCTTTGTTTACGGGATACGGGTACCAAGTCCGCATCGTTGGACACGACCTCGATAGGGTTGACGAAGACATGGCTGCCTCTTTGCAGTGGGCTCTGGGTGTGATCCGTTCCATCCAGAAGGCTGCTCGTCAGGACAAGCCGATTTTCAAACCAAGGTGGCCGGTCGTTATTCTACGTACCCCCAAGGTGCGGATGTTCCTCATACGTTGAGGGCTCTTTTCACACGTGCTGTCTCTAGGGTTGGGGTGCACCTGCGAAGTACAAAGGTGAATTCATCGAAGGCTCGTTCCACTCTCATCAAGTCCCCATTCCCGACGCCGGGACGGATCCTGAGGGATTGAAAACTCTCCAAAGTTGGCTCTCGTCATATAAACCTGGAGAGCTTTTCGCAGCGAATGGAAAGCCGATTGATGAGATTCTCTCTATCATACCGGAGGACGAAGCAAAACGCCTTGGTCAAGTCAAGGAGATCTACGCCGGGCGGGAGCCATTCGTTATCCCCGATTGGAAACAGTTGGGTGTCAAGAGTGGAAGCGAAGAATCTTGTATGAAGGGTGTTGGAAAGTATATGGATCTTGCGCTCCAGGCGAATCCGACCGGGCTTCGTTTGTTCTCACCAGACGAGCTGGAGAGTAACAAGTTGAGCGCCGTGTTTGAAAACACATCTAGGAACTTCCAGTGGGATGAATTCTCGTTCGGGAAGGGCGGTAGGGTCATCGAGATCCTGAGTGAACACACTTGCCAAGGTCCATCTCCCTCATTTGTCTACTTTCCTTTCCAAGCCGCTGACAGGGATGCATAGGCATGATTCAAGGGTACACCCTAACTGGACGCACGGCGCTCTTCCCTTCCTACGAAGCCTTTATAGGCATCGCGCAGACGATGATGGTTCAATACGCCAAGTTCGTTAAGATGGCCAAGGAGACTAACTTCCGGTCCCCAAACGCTTCCCTCAACTACCTCGAGACCTCCACCTGGACCCGCCAGGAACATAACGGGTTCTCTCATCAGAATCCGTCGTTCATTGGAGCCGTTCTTAACCTCAAGGCTGAGGCTGCCCGCGTCTACCTCCCGCCAGACGCCAACTGCTTCTTGAGCACGATCGCTCACTGTCTTGGCTCGAAGAATTACGTCAACCTTATGGTTGGTTCGAAGCAGCCCACGGCTGTTTGGCTCAGCCCGGAGGAGGCGGACATTCACTGCCGTTCTGGTGCCAGCGTCTGGAGGTTCTGTTCTACCGATGAAGGCCTCCGTCCGGATGTCGTCCTCGTTGGTATCGGTACGGAGGTCACATTTGAAGTCATCGCCGCCGCTGCTCTCCTTCGCAAGATCGCTCCAGAGCTTCGCGCGAGGGTTGTGAACGTCACCGATCTTATGATTCTCGGGCCTCACGGTTCTCACCCACACGCTCTCTCCGATGATGACTTCGATCACCTTTTCACCAAGGACAGGAGAATTGTGATCAATTACCACGGGTATAGCCGCGACGTAGCTGGGTTGGCGTTCGGACGCAAAGGTGCTGATAGGATGCATATCGAGGGTTACAGGGAGGAAGGAAGCACGACAACTCCGTTCGACATGATGTTGAGGAACCACGTTTCGAGATATCATGTTGCTATGGAGGCTATTAAGGGTGCTACCATTGCGAATGAGAGAGTGGCTCTCAGGGCGATGGAGTTGAGTAGTGAGTTGCAATCGAGGATCAAGGAGACCCAGAGGGTTATCTACGCAACCGGAACTGGTGGGTTCCTTCCATTTTACCGATATTTTTTCTTGTGATCTCATCCTTCTCATAGATCTTGAAGGGACATATGACGTCCCAAAGTTCACCTAGATCAGATTTCTCCCGTAGTACATATGTAAGAAAGTAAGTTGGCCAATACATGAGGTAGCCCTCCCAATATCCCGCCGTATCGCCCTAGGGTCCAAACTTAGTGGAGTACAGGCATCCACCATCCAATGAGCCACCACCACCCAATGAGCCAGCGGCGGTTTTCGGCGCGGATCTCAGTCCAGAGCCATGACAATTTGTACAACGTTATTGTTGTGCAGTATCTACCGCACAAAAAATCGGGGCGGGCATAGCAACCAGTCTTCCCAAGATATGCAGATTTTATCGAAAATTTGAGCGAAAACTTGGACGTTCTCGTGTGCGGGACTGCAGCACCCAGCTGCAGCAAAGACCCCTGCCCACACCATTTCTATTGAGCATCTATATGGGTCCAAACTGGCCACCCATTACATCCAAATGGTGCACCTACGCCCTATCAGCTACAGAAAAAATCAAGAACGAGACGAGAGCAGAAAAGCGTGACTTGAGGGTGGGACCGTTACCTGGCATGCGTGACATGGCTTGGGCAGCTTCCCAACTCCAAAAAATCGCTCGCAATGCCAAGAAAAGCGCTCTCTAAGCTCAAAAAGACATCCCGTGGTCGCAAAGAACAAGATAAAAGGCTTATCATTCATGGCACTCCCACTGGAGGTCTAAAGCTCGACTTCGTGCATCGTGCAACCATGGGCGAGCCTGTGACAAAGTTGTGACGATTGTGACGGAATTCCCTTTTTTGGGTGGCTCACCAGGTGGTAAATGTGACCTCCTCGAGCAACACGCGGATTCGTTGTTGCGACCGCATCTCTCGAGATAGCAGAAAACCCTTGTAATGGGCTAGAAATCAAGTCATATAGCAGTTACAAGCCAAATATCTAAGCATGTGAACAAGTGTGTCACGAGATAATTACGGGTGGCTCATTGGGTGGTGGATGCCTGTAAGCCAAGTGGAGATGTCATCTTATGTCATAGGTGACCGGTGATTTCTCGCCTGCCCCAGGCTTGTTCAGGAGTAAACCTGGACCCCGACCTGTTCGATATGTAGTTTCCTCCGGCTCCCTCCTTCGTACCGTCGTATCCCTTCGTCAACCAAACACTCCATGGCACCGAACACCCTCGAAACACCTTCGGCTATGTCTCCGACGAGACTGATCTTATCGGTCAACGCAGGGTCCTCATCGATCAAACTGTGTCTTTACTCCGCTTCCTTCGGTTCCACGCCCCTCTCGCTTGTGAAGTCTTCCGTCTCTGGTCTCACTTCGCCCCCCGCCAAGTTCTCCTATTTGAACAACGTGAATAAGGCGCATAATGTCGAGGACAGGGAGTCTGGGGAAGTTACGGACCAGAGTTCTGCTCTCGGGTTGTTTTTGAGGCACCTTGGACAGGACGAGAGTTTGAAGGAACATGGAGCGGGGGAGATTGAGTTGGTGGTGCATAGGATTGTGCATGGAGGGTTGTTTCATGAAGCGGTCGTGTTGAGCCAGGAGACGATTCGGGAGATTGAACATTTGACGGATCTCGCGCCGCTGTATTAAACGCGTTTTGCTGAGCTTTGTGTGCGGAGAGCTAACACGATTCTTCTTTCTCCGTAGGCATAATGCGGCTGCGCTGGCGTTGGTCAAGTTGGCTACGCAACAGCTTCCGAAGGCCGTCAATATCGCGTACTTCGATACGACGTTCCATACTAGGAGTATACCCCCTCACGTCTACACGTATCCGCTCGACCCGGAGATGGCGCAGAAGAAGATGATCAGGAAGTACGGGTTCCACGGGATCAGCTATTCGTTCGTCCTGAGGGAAGCCGCGGAGTTCCTTCAGAAAGTGCGCTTTTGCTCTTTTCCCTCTTCTCGTTCCCAGATGACCGACATTATGTCCACTATTTTCATCGTTCTATATGTTAGCCTGCGGAGGAGACATCGTTGATTTCGCTGCATCTCGGGTCTGGCGCCTCTGCGGCAGCAATCCAGAACGGAAAATCCATCGACACCACAATGGGTCTCACACCTCTCGAAGGACTTCCTGGAGCAACACGTTCTGGGTCAATTGACCCCTCTCTGGTGTTCCATTACACCTCCGATGCATCATCCCTCACACAATCGTCCACGAAAGAGCTTCATATCTCCATTGCTGAGGATATTCTGAACAAGCGAGCCGGGTGGTACTCCATGACTGGCACCACCGACTTTGGGAAAATCGTTAAGGGAATGCACGGCGGAGACGAGAGGATGAAGCTGGTGTTTGATTTGTTCGTGGATCGGATCGTGGGATATATTGGGAGCTATTTTGTCAAGCTTGGAGGCAAGGTTGACGCTTTGACTTTCTCCGGAGGGATTGGGGAGAAGAGCGAGGATCTGAGAAAGGCTGTGATTGATAAGGTGGCCTGTTTGGGGTTCAAGCTGGACGACGCGTTGGGGGACACGAATGGCAACGGGGCGGTGACGAGGTTGGGGCCGAGTGTTCTGCTCATCAAGACGAACGAAGAGGTATGCGTCAGCTTGACTCCCTGTGAATGCTGACTATGGTCTTAATGACGCTACTTTTTTTTTTCTCTTCAGTTCGAAATGACGCAGGAGTGTGCGCGGGATAAACGCTTCTGGGAGTGACGATAATAAAATTACCGGGCCTTATTCTGTATCGCTTCGCCCTTCTTATGTCCTTGCACCACAACTTTTTTCTTCATCCTAGGACGGATGGAATTGTACCAGCAGTTGGCTTGCCAATGATTCCGAATTCGAGGCTGCCACCGTCATCCCCCCCCTTCCCCCACTGAGTCGGAAACTGACAGAAATTGATGTATCGAACGCCCTGGAAATCGAGAGCCTCGGGAACACCGCGAATGTTCGATGACACCTCCAGCCTAACACAGAGAGGTTGAGGCCCCAATCTCTACCGCGCGTCATGAGGGAAGCAGCTGCGAACGTGCCTCTGGCCCTTGTTTCACAGGTTTCGCAAGGTGTAGCTGCTTTTTCGATCATTCTCGTACGGAGGATACGCTAGACCTAACCTCCCCGTCGGAGGACGATTCACTGGTGGAGTGCCCTCTCGCACCCACGCCTTTCCACATGCTACGCGGGGCAAATCAATACTGTGGTGCACTAGTCCTCAGGAGGCTCTCACCTTCTTGGCTCGCCACTGCGATCTGGCCACCGGGGCGAGCAAGTCGTTTCGAGATCCTCCGAGAACGCATTCGTCTGTGCCTCTGTTCTCGTTGACCGGGGACTCAAGCGCTTCACCCCGAGCTCTCGTTTGGTCTGGGCGTCCCCTACACACCTGACCAGCCAGCCGCATCACAGGCCGCTCCCCCTGCCGGTGGTAGGAGGCGACGCGGAACTTGAACGTTCTGAACAACGAACCTCGCAAGAAATCCTCAACGGGATCTCAAGCACCACGCCGGG
>Ga0307517_10010660_pt1 | contig 12828 bp, 4 predicted proteins | sample 23_EM_MG_FD_194515 | JGI IMG/M metagenome (GOLD analysis project Ga0307517, IMG submission 194515) | Populus trichocarpa ectomycorrhiza microbial communities from riparian zone in the Pacific Northwest, United States - 23_EM | ecosystem: Host-associated > Plants > Roots > Unclassified | place...
ATAATGGGTATTTTTACTAAGATTATTATTGTGAAAGCCCTGTCCTTGTTAATTAGAGTGATAAATCCTTATTCTTGCCTGTTCTTTTTTATTTATTGTTGTGCCACCAATTTATTAAACATCAATTTGAGCTCCAAAGTAGCGAAAAAGGAGTCCAGTGAGCAAGCTGCCATCACAGCTGCAAAAGCAAAAGACTAAAGAAACCAAACCAAACACAGTCAATCCCTTGTTCTTGCCTCTTTCTCGATATTGATCACAACAGGACAAGATCTGGAATAGCTAGCTATATTTGATGCATCAGGACAGAAACAAGGAATGCATTCATATTTTCCATGAACAATTTCCACTTATTCTTCGGTCTGTTTGAAAGGGTAAGCGAATATTGTTTTTAAAGTATTTTTTTATTTTAAAACGTTTTTTTATTTTTTAAAATTTACTTTTTATATCATATATCAAAGTAATTTAAAAATTAAAAACATTTATTTTTTTTTTAAAATAAAATTGTTCAGAAACACACTTAAACTAAACTCGCAGAGACACCCTGGTATGCAGCCAAATCTCAACTGCTGTTTACCATGGTCAAAAGCTACACAGTAACCATAGTATTAAACAAGAACACTCTCATGTGGGTGGTTCCCCCTTATGATACCATATAACTGTTCGCTAAAGTTTGCATTTACGGCAGATTATATACCTTAAACCAGAAATAAATACCCATATTTTAGCTATTTATAATTTAGTATAAACCTTTTCTGGCTCATTACATCTCTATTTTTATAAAGATCATACCATAAGCATTAAAATGGAGGTGGTGCTATAAGAAATACACTTTATCATAATCAAACATCGTTTTGTTCTTTCGTTAAGAGCCTCTAAACAGAGAAGGAAAAACTGCAGTACTCAACATGACCTCAACTCTCGACTTTAATTTCATAAACATGCAATTCTACTTGCTACTCTCTGATACTGCAATGCCATTATTTGCTAGGCCCAGCAAACTGCTAATCGATCGAGCTTTGACCATGCCAAGCTTCACCTTCTTCTTTGCAATCATTAAAGGCTTCGTGTCATCTCCATCTTCATCAGCTGGAACACCATCAAGTTTAGTATCTGATAATAAACGTTTCGTTTTTTTTTCCTCCGATGAGGACGAGCTCGATAATGGCTTGGACTCGGCCTTCTTGGGTGCAGTGCGAGCCATGGATCGGCTTCGAACGCTATTCATGCTTCTCAGCCTTCCTTTGCCCAAGTGATGCTCACAAAGTGAGTATCCCACAAGAGTTTGCTGGCAACACCTCCATCCTCTCCCATTTACACGACTGCACCTCGATCCTTCCATAAGTGCACCACCTCTAGCTTTCCTTTTAACACTAGTATTATTAGTAGCACCACCAAGGCCCTCTTTGACGATTTCATTACTTTCTTCTTCTTTTTTGTTATTTCCTTTCTGCAGCACGCATTTCTTGTTCCTCTTTGTCTTCATTTTCTTAGCTTTCTCCATTATTATTTCTTCATCATCTGATGGTCTTTCGAACCTTCCTCTTCTCTTTAATGGATATGCTTTCTCTCCCTCACCCCATCTCTCAACTCCTATAGTGCAATCAAACAACAAATATCAAAATGTATATGACTTTCATGGTGGTGAGTATGTGGGGGCATAGCTAGTATTGTTGTTTTGAAACATGATAAGAATTTTACCTTGACGGGAACAACTTGATGGTGTAAGATTCATAGTTTCTATTTCTGCACCCATGAAACTTCCCTTCCTAAAACAAATAACCAGACCAAGAAGATCCACAAACACACATATGAAATTCACAAAGCCCAAGGAAACAAATACTAGGTAGCAAGTAAGAAGAAGAGAAGAATGCAAGAATGTAGAGCGAAATGTGTAGGACCATCATCCCATGCTAACATGCACCGTATGGGCATATTAGCTAGCCAAAATAGAGAAAAAAGAGAGAACCTAGATTAGATTGGAGTAGATGGTGAGGTATGGTTGCTAGCCAAAGCTGATAATAATAAAATAAAAACACTTGAACAGTACCATTTCCACTAATTAGTAATTACAGTATTTTTCCTGGTAAAATTCATACAAGGGCCTCTATTTTCAACCTCTTTTAGTACAAGATTTTATGAAATAAGAGAAGAACATGGATTTTTTACTTTATGTCTTCAATTCTTTCTCACCTGGTATCATTACTCCTCTCTCCATCTCTCCATCTCTCATCTTTCTCCAACATAATCTACACAATAAAATCACAACAAATAGAGGATACAATCAACCATACTTGCTGTCTAATGTGATCTTATGGGGTGCAAAATTAACCATAAAAGGTGAATCCAACGAAATGCCCTTTTCATGTAACACTGAACACAAATGCACTCCTCTACTAAACCACCCACCAAATAAACTCAAAAACAAGATATATTAAAAAGGGAGTATAGTGTTTTTTTTCTCACCAACCAAAATTAACAATCACTGCTTACCTTCTTTTCTTGTTGTGCCCCAGCAGTACCAGAGCAATCTTGGCCACCTCCGATCGGTTGATTTGGTTGATCAGATGCCTGGGAATCATAGCAAGCAAGCCTATGAGGTTGTTGGGGGAGATTTTGAGGTGGGTTTTTGTGTATTTGAAGTTGCACCACAGGAGTCTGGAACTGGGGATCTGAGAGGGGTACAGGAGATAGAGAAGATAGAGGTAAGGGAACCTGTCTTTTCCTGATCCTCATAGGTGCAATATAAGATTTTGATATCTCTCTCTGTGTCTTAAAAAGATTTGATCAGACAAAGAAACCAAACTAACCCACAACCAAGAAGTGATCTTTCAAGTGAGGGTCAGAGGAATTTTACAAATATGTAGAGAGAGAGAATTAATAAACAGGGTGCAAACACCCCCAACACTACTTCCTATACTTAAAAAAAAAAAAATACAATAACTCCAAGAAGAAGAAAAAAGAAAAAAGAAATACTTTTATTAATAATAATAACAGCACACACAACTCTCTCTCATGGGGCTCAACTTTTTTATTTTGTTGCGCAACAGAGACTCAGAGAGCAAGGGATTTGGGAGGGTAGTAGTGATCCTCATGGTTAGAGGGGGTGGTGCAGGTGGGGTGGCACGTGCGAGTGACTGGCCAAAAGGGTAGCAGGTAAGAGGGGAATCACGGAGGAGGAGGGGACAGGGTACGGACGAGACTGCCAGGGTGAAAGCGAGGGACAGAGAATACAAAATGATGGGAGCGGGTTGTCTGTTTTTCTAATCATTTATTTATTTGTTTGTACTCTTTTGCTACTATATATTAATTGTACACTACTATATTTCTAATCAATCTAATAATATTTCATTTTCACTTTCTTGTACTAACATTTCTCCATATCGGTGTCATAATTTTTTAAAAATTTATTCACAATCCCCTTGATATTACGTAGCTAGACTGATGTTGAATTTGAGATTTTGAAAAGAATAAATGAAATAAAAATAAGAAAGGATGAAAGAAAAACATGAATATAAACTACCCTTTCATTAATAGTTATGGTAATGCTTTATGTAATGCTTTATTATATGATGAAAAAAAATCTTAGAATCAGGAGGTTTGCTCATCTTATGATCTCATGTTTAAGTTTTGTGGTTGTTAATATGATGGTTACTGGAGGTTTACATGTTCGTTAACTTCATGGCCCTTAAGATTAGTCAAAATACAAGCAAGTTGACCTAGATACTCACGTTAATAAAAATTTTTTTATTATGATATCATAATAAAAACAAGAGCTGTGTCAATAAATCTATTGATACAGAAAATGACAAATCAACATATTTAATATCATATATCATTAAATGATTTAGTGATATAATTAACAGATTCATAAGTTGAGTTTTCACTGCTATATTAGTGTATAAATCAATGTGATAATTTTTACAATTTTAAACAAATATATCAACTTATTTTAGTTGCGTGCTAATTTAGAGGCCGACACTCCATGATATAATAAAAAATATAGATATAGTGATGTGCCCTACAATAATGCTGCAATATCTTTCTTTCTTTTTTTAGTAGGATATCATGGGCCATTTTTTACGCTCCATGCTAAATTATTTTTCCCCGAACAAGGCTTTCAATAACAAGGCATGCCCTGTAGTTCGAGACCATTAATATTAGTGGACAGAGAGATTCAAACTAAAGATCACAGAGAGAGAGAGAGAGAGAGCATACCTCTTGCTCTTTATCAACTCACCCATCCATAAATGGTTTATGCTACAGCATCCTTCAAACCCGTTTCATGTAGCTATGGCCTAATTTTTATTAGCTATTTACGGATGAAGAATGAATTGTAACTTTAGATAAATTATAGAGTTAGACATTGAGAAATTTTAAAATACAGGAGCTAAAGTGAAGCGTAGGGGGATCTACATAGACTAAAATATGGTTCATTCTTTCTTTACTTCTCTCTTTTGAATAGAAGAGGTAACGGGTCCCATACAGCTCTTTATCCCTTGAGAGTAGCCAAGATGCTCTTTCTTTTGCATATGTGTGGATTAATTGTGATTTATTTTTTTTATTAATGTTGGTGTCTAGATTAGTTTATGTGTACCTCGATTAATTTCACGGGTTTTGAAGTTAACGACCATGTAAGCCTCCAGTGACCATGAGATTTGTGAGATTCAAATTGGTAACTACTAGGGAGCAAATCTAGAGTCTGACAAGTTAAACTAGACCCCTCAAAATTAATAATACATTATTATAGAGTGGGAGTTTGTGAGTCGTTACAACGAGGATATTACAATTACAATTTCACAAGCTAATTGTTGTTTAAAAAATACTTTAGATACAGATTCAACATATATAATTAAAATATATTGGTTTTTTTAAAATATATAAAAACATGTTGAGCTATTTACCATAAAAAAAATATAAATCTACAATGTTAATATTAAATAAAACACTAAAAGGAGAGAAGTTTTTATTGTAGCCCCACGCCTTATAAACCCAAACACAAAGCGCTATGGATTGGATTGTGAGCTTTTTTTTTCAATCTTAACCTTGTAGAACCAAATTAATTTGTTGTTATGAGGTATTATTAAAACAAAGAAGACCAAATTGTTAAACACATCAAAATAATGTGGCTGAACTAGAATTCCCATAAAAAAGTTCTATTTTTGCCATCTATTTTTCTCCTTCTTCTACCATAGTCCCGATAATTTTTGAAAGTTTTGTTTTGATTCAAAACATTATTTTTTTTATTTTTTAGTTTCTAGTTTGAGAGAGCGAGAGAGTCGTTGGAAAATGATAAAGAAGAGAGAAAGTTATTGGTTAGCCATATTCCAACCACAAAAAAAATATCATTTTTAATGTCAACAAGTTTTATTCAACGATAAGAGTTTCATTGAGATATTTTTCTCTTCATATTGCTAGAAAAAAATGAGATTAAGAGAGAATTTTGTTTTTAGTTTGATTTTTTTAATATAATTTTTGGGGTGTTTTGAGTTGATTTATTTTTTTATTGACATTATAAAGATGCTTTTAGATATTTCTAAGTGAAAATGGGTTTTAAATGATTTTCCAGCATAAATCAAACCTAATTTTTTAACCTTCTCTTTAATAGTTAGAAATTAGGTTAGTAAATGACATGTCATTTATCTCAACAAATAACACGTTACCTACCTTTATTTCTTTAAAAAATAGAGGGCGGAAGAGATATTGTTTGCCTCTTTAGTTGGAAAAAAGGGAAAGGCTAGACAAGTTGGGCCTCGTAAGCGCTCTCTCTCTCTCTCTCTCTCTATATATATATATATATATATATATATATATATATATATGCATTCATGCATGCTTGAGCTAGTGGGTATTCAATTTTAACTCAAATCAATTAATATGGATGAATTAAAAAAAATTCTTTTGTTAAATTTTTTAATTAAACAACATTTAGTTTTTGCTTGGTTTTCTTATAATATTTTATTTTTCTAATATCAATTGACCAAATTAATTTGTTGTTACGAGGTACAATTAAAACAAAGAAGACAAAAGTGTTAAACACATCAAAATAATGTGGCTGAACTAGAATTCCCACAAAAAGTTCCATTTTTGCCATCAATTTCTTTCCTTCTTCTACCATAGTCCCGATAATTTTTAAAAGTTTTATTTTGATTCAAAAAATTATTATTTTTTTATTTTTCAGTCTTTGGTTTAAGAATGCGAGAGAATCGTTGAAAAATAACAAAGAAGAGAGAAAGTCATTGGTTGACCATATTCCAACCACGAAAAAGATCATTCTTGATGTTAATGAGTTTCATTCGACGACAAGGGTTTCATTAAGATATTTTTCTTTTTATATTGCTGGATAAAAATGAGATTGGGCTTAAGAGAGAGTTTTGCTTTTGGTTTGATTTTTTATTTTTACACGAATTTTGAGGTGTTTTGAGTTGATTTATTGACACTATACAAATGCTTTTAGATATTTCTAAGTGAAAATAAGTTTTAAAATGATTTTTCAGCTTAAATCCAACCTAATTTTTTAACTTTTCTTTTGTTAGTTAGAAACTGGATTGATAAACGACGCGTCTTCTACTTTAACAAACAACGCGCCACCTACCTTCATTTTTTAAAAAAATAGAGGGTGAAAGACATTTTGTTTGCCTTTTAATTGGATAAAAGGGAAAGGCCAGGCAAGTTGGGTTTCGTAAGCACATGGTCATGGTTTTTTTTTTAAAACTTTATTTATTTATTTATTTTAATTTATATATATACACACATGCATGCATGCTTGAGCTAGTAGGCATTCAATTTTAACTCAAATCAATTAATATTAATATGGATGAATTAAAAAAAAATTTAAATTTTATAATTGAATAACATTTAGTTTTTGCTACGTTTTTTTACTGACATTTTTTTTTCTAATATCAATAGATGTTCTGCATCATCCTCTTTTTATATTAGAATCCCCCATCCGGTTTTTCCTGGGCCTTATATAAGTCATTATGAGGGGCTGGCCTGAGAGATATATCGTCTTCTCGGAGGAATGAAGGGTCATGGATCTAATTGCGTTTAATATCTTTGGTTTTTTTTATTTTTTATTTTTTATCTAATGTATAAAAAACCGATTGAATAAAATCCATAGAAAAAAAAAATATATCATGTTTAAGCAGGAACTTTAGTCACCAGAAGCAGAAGGTTTTCCTTTTCCTTCTTCTCCATTTGGTGTTCCGTCTTCCGATATATATATCAGCTTTTCAATTTAGTTTTTATTTGAAGTTAATAATTTTTTTTATTTTATTGACATATATAATTCTCAATTTATTTAATTAAATATATATTTTTAAATTTACAATTAATTTTTTTTAAAGGCATTAAAAATATACTTACATTCATTTTTCACGATAAAAAAATTAATTTATGTTCCGTAACAAAACACGAGCCAAATCTTGTAACGTCTTCTTGTACACGAGGGAAGTTATAGAGATATAAGAAAGAAAATATATTGAGTTTTTTTTTTTGTTATAATTGTTATTGGCTAATATTCTCACTTCGTATCATCGAATTACAGAAAATGATATATTTGTCCTCGGACTATCATGCGATTCTCAACTTAGTCCCAAGAAACATTTCCAATCATCTATTATATTTTAGTATATGTTTGGGAGTGTGGTTGTGGATGTTTTTTAAAGTGCTTTTCACTTAAAAATATATTAAAATAATATTTTTTTTATTTTTTAAAAATTATTTTTGACATCAACGCATCAAAATGATCTGAAAACATAAAAAAATATTAATTTAAAATAAAAAAATAAATTTTTTTAAATTTTTTTAATAATGTTTTTAAAACTCAAAAACAAATAGGAATGTCCAGTAACCCTTCTCTGTCCATCTCATTATTGTTTGGAAGTCACAATCATCTCTACTTTTATTTTTAAAGATTGTTTAGAAGTGTGATAAAATTTATTTTTTAAAATGTTTTTTTTACTTAAAATACATTAAAATATTTTTAATTTATGTTTTTAAATTTAATTTTTATCATCAACGTATCAAAAACAATTTAAAAATATAAAAAAGAACTTGTTAAAAAACGACAAAAGAAACAAAAAGAAATTCACATCCAAAATCAAATCACAAGAACAGATAGAAAGTAATCTTTTATATTTTTTATTTTTCTCTAGGGAGAGTGGCCAAGTCCGAAATCATTCCTTCCCATTCAAAGAAACAACAAATACGTATTTAATATGGACAATTCACGGCAAGTCACATGGCAATAGATATAACAAAGCTATAATTGTGTTCTTCAATGGAGGAAAATGACACTTCGAAGAACCCCACAAGACATTTGATGGAACGTAAATTAAATTCTGTGGCTCGTTCTTAGGCTTCTGTAAAGAGAGATCTAGCTCTCTACATCATTATCATCAAGGTGCATCCAAGCCAAGAACGGAACGGAAGAAGAGAAAGAGAAAGAAAGTCTATGGTTGGGATCATAATTTGGTTTGAATTCCGATTGGTTGGTGTTTTGAGTTGTAGATCTTGATTTCCATTGGAGCATAATTTATTTATGTTTGAGAGAGTGAAGGGAAAACTAGTTCTTTATTCATTCATTCGTTTGTTTGGTTCTTAGGGAAGTGAAGGAAAATAATGATTTTTGTTTTGTAGTTTCCAAAGATGAGCTCGTGGTCTTTTTTATTTTATTTTTATTTTTTTCAATGAATGCATCGCTTTATCTTTTTATTTATATTCTCAATTAATTATTCACGTGACGCAATCAACGCCATTTATTAATTTGAGTCAATTAATAAACTCAGTCAGCATTTTATTCCGGCGCTAACAAAGATAGACATATAATAGAAGATTAATTGTGGACCAAAATATAATAGAAGCAGAGTATATGATAAAAAAAAATAATTAAATATCTAGAGATTTTTGGCCTTAACCTCATAAGGCACAACCCGGCAATTTGGAGGACAGGATTTGACAGCTAGGAAGGAGAAAAGCTTCAACCGCGATGCATCTCAAAATTCATGTCAGCCCACCCCCTCGGCCTATATTTAGCCCACATATGACCTAGACAGGCCCAGCTCATTGGACATTGAAAAAAACCGATGATTTTAATGTCGCTTTGAGCCCGTTTATTTTTGTGTTTGAATTTTTTAAAATAAATTATATTTTTAAATTTTTTTATTTAAAATTAATATTTTTAGATCATTTTGATTTTAATGTGTTGATATAAAAAATAAATTTTAAAAAGATATATTATTTAGATGTATTTAAAAAAAATATTTAAAAAACTGTAATTGAATTTGATTGGATTTTATCCGGGGAGATGTAGTGAATGTTTGATATTATGTTTAAGAGTGCTTTTTAAAAGTGTTTTTTATTTGAAAATATATTAAAAAAATTTAGATTTTTTATATCAACACATCAAAATCATAAAAAAACACTTGAAAAATTAATTTGATATTTTTTTAAGATATATTTATTTTTTGGGAATAATTTCCAGCTAAAAGCAAGTCTACGTACGTACGAAAGAAACATACATTATGAAAAATTTACCTTATTTTTGGATCTTATATTGAGGTGCATGTCATAATCAATTAGTCATTGGCCCATGTACAGGGACTGGATAGTATGAAATTATAAACAACAGAAAATGCTACAATTTATAATGATAAAATTTAGTAGCTAACAGTGATGTTGATAATCTCTTGCAAGTAGAAGTTCTAACAGTTAAAACTTGGAACTTTAATTAAAATGTTTCATATTCAAGTATTAGAAGGGATGAAGTAAGGATTTAGATGTTAGAGAGAATTAACTTGTTGCATAGTTTGAGACTAGAAGACCTCTTAAAGAAGAAAAAAAATTGATAATCAGAGATAAAGTTGGAGACTAGTTTGAGCAATTCTATAGATGATAACATTTTATAATTATTTTGGATTAAAAGGGAATGTTCCTTGTCAAGAAAGCAATTACATTGGAAGCGAAAGCCATTGCTGCTAGTGTAGAAAGCAATTGCATTATATTTCATTTCTGATGATCTCCACCCCTTAATCACCTCTATCCCAATATTCAGAAGAGAAAGACGAAGTGTCTTCAAATACTCATTGATTTTGACTTTATATTATGAAATCATGCCACTCATGGAGATAAGCAATCGTTTCCTGCAAGATAAATTTGGGTTATGGTCTAATCATGGTGACCAAATCTCATTATAACACACACACGCATGAATTGTACTATAAATAATTAGTGCATGCACTATTAATTACAATTTGGAGCAATAAGCATATCATTTGTCAGCCGTAATTCAACAAAGTTGATACTCCATTTTACCTTTTGTTCTCGTTGGATTCCATTAATCACTGCAGTTCCTATGTTGAATCGCATTTGGGAGGCAAGTTGATAAGATTAGATTCTCATCAAGGAAGATTGTGTTGGATGATTATGTATCAACTTAAGCACAGAATCAAATTAAAGGAACTTTTTTTTTTCTACCTAGAATAGTGATATAGGAAGTTAGGTTATGAACTAACCTAAGACACTTTATATAGTTTTACTTCATTTTCCCCTTCTTATTGTATTTGTATTCATTTTGGAAGGGAAAAGGGTTAATGTGACCGGCTTCTCCATTGACTGTTCTGCCTGCAGTGATCATTGGTCAATTATGCTTTGGTAGAATAAAAGGCAGTCGTCAGACTGCTGATACAATTCCTAGTGGCATTTGCATAAGTCGTTAAAGTCCTTCATTTTAAAAGACTACTGTGTTGGAGTGGTAGTTTGCACTTTGCACCAGCTGTTTTCAAAGCTTTACTTGTCAAGTTCTAGATGAAGGAACAATAATCATACTGCATGCACTGCTGTCAATTTATGACCAGGTAATTATTCGTAGTGTCCTGATTTTGCGAATCCAACAAAATACTACAAAACTGTGACAGGAAAGTGCTAGCAGCTGCTTCTGATTATTAATTAATGCAGTCACGAGGGGATCAAAATAACGTAGGGCATAGCTGCAGTCTGCAGAAATGGAAAATGTGGATTGAAGACAGGGAGCTAGCACATTAACGCAAAATAGAAACGTTTGCAGTGGGGACCAGCCTCATGCATGTGCAAGTCAATTTTTGAATGCAAAGAGCGACTATTCCTTTGTGCTTAGTTACTTTCATGCTGGCTTTAGACTGGCACTGACTATTTTTTAAAGGATTTTGAATCCAAACATCCTACATTAGACTTGCCAAAACATCAATGTGACTTGAGAATTTCCTTTCGGCTTTTTAATTCCTTGACAGATGAAATTATGGGGAGGAGAAATTCATTTATATTTAGCAGGCAGTGTTTCATTTTAGTTATGAAAAGGGTCATGGCAATGGCAAGGATATGACCGTGTGATAATCATAGACGACAATAGTAGGCTATCAATCTTGAGGTTAATGAGGGAAAAAAGGTCAGTAATCTCACTCCTGATAAGTTGCTAATGGATAGCTTAATGGAGCCATAATCCTCTCAAGATGGTTCCAACTAAATGTTGATAACTACCCTTGTTTGTTAGAATATAATCTTGATACTTTCCTAGTTTATGATTCATCTATATAAGTGTTCTAGCTGGTTTGCAGGCAACCATTCTTGTTTTTGTTAGAAGATTCCGATTAAAACTTACTTTCATTGAGACAATAAGATTCCTTTCTTCGATCTTGCAACCTCAATTACTACTAAGAGGCACTTTAGTTAACGTAGTACCTTCATTTCAAATTCGTTCGACAAGTATCCTGCAATGCCTTAATCTCACATGAATTATCTCTTGTTATTAACATATCATCCACATATACTATCATTACTGTTATTCTTCCTGCCTTGTGTTTGATGAATAAAGTGTATTTAGTGTTGCTTTGTTTATAGAAAAATGCCTTTATTGACTCGAAAAATCTTCCTTAAAATCTTCTCCATCATTCTGGGTATTTTCTTCACAACCTTTCTCTCCACCGTCTAACACTATAGCCATGAGCTTGTCTCATCAGAATGTCTATAAAAAAATAAAAATAAAAAAACAGGCAAAAAAGTAACAATAAATGCTAGGATTAGGGTAATTCGTCTTCTTTAAAATAAGTTATAAGAAAGGAATGAGACAGCTAGAGCAATATCCAAAATAAGTTCGTTAGATAAAACAATGGACTCATAGAGCCGTTGCCATTGGTAATATAGTTAATATATTGTGGTGATAATTATAATAGGCTTGGGTCATTCTTCATGTGATTTGAATCACCTAGGTCAATAATCCATGTACTATTCAAAGAATACAAAGAAATAACACTTGCCTTACCAACAATACCCAGATGGGATATATAAGCACCAACTGGACTCAAAGGTGTTTTTCCTCATATTTTACTTTTCAGATATATGCATCAACTTTGCTTAATGAAATTTTAACTTAAATTATGAATTATAAAATATGATTTATATTATTTTTTAATATGTTTTTTTAAGTGAAAATTATTTGAATCATTATTTTATACTTAATTTTTATAAAATAAAATAGAAATGATGAAACTTAAACTCATGATTACTTGATCAATAATACTAAAAAATTATTTTAATATAAAAACTTAAATTTTAAGACAGATCACTTAGATATAATTATTATTGGTCAAATACCAGATCGAGTCCACTAAGAAACATTTATGCAATAGCAGCAAGCAGCTGTTTCTCACCGGCAGCCATGCCTACTATCGGTGGAGTCTTGTTGTCAATTTAATTCCTGAATCATAGTGACAAGTGCATTGTAGTAGGTCGAGAGGGAAAATCAATTCTGACTTGCCAATAAGAATTGACGATTTAATTAGTTCAAAAAATTTGATT
>Ga0307517_10010661_pt1 | contig 12828 bp, 12 predicted proteins | sample 23_EM_MG_FD_194515 | JGI IMG/M metagenome (GOLD analysis project Ga0307517, IMG submission 194515) | Populus trichocarpa ectomycorrhiza microbial communities from riparian zone in the Pacific Northwest, United States - 23_EM | ecosystem: Host-associated > Plants > Roots > Unclassified | place...
TCATGCGAATCATTTTTTTTTTTTATGATTATACCGAATATGCCATTTTTCTCCTGGAAGCATAGCCACCCATGTTAAATTAGCTGATCAATCTTTCTTCTAAAATCATGACAACTATCAATAGAATAACCTACTGCTTCTACATGGTATTTGCATTGTGCATTCTTATTGTATCATTTAGGAAAAGGGTGGTTGGATGGGCTTAAGTGGTTGAGAAACTATTTAATGGGTTTTTATAAGGCTTTGATAGATATCATTAAGGGGAATTAAAAGGGGAGAAACTTGCATTTTTAGATTTTCATGATATCCAGGTGGAACAAAAGTGAAGGGGTTTGATACATCTGGTTTGCAGCAATTTGCAGTGAATTTGGAGACAAGATAACATAAATCTTTGATGCACTTGGGGTGTTAAAAGTAAGATTTTGTGAATTTTTATTGATCAAATAACCATCTAAAACTTTCTTCTGATGAGGGTGTGTGAAGGGACAAAATGACATATTCTTCATATTGGATTCCATGTGTGTGTATGGGGGGGGGATCCTTTCAGAGTGAATAGTTTTCCTGACAGGTCAGTTAATTGAACGATTTCCTTTTTCAGAAAATTATCCTGCTTCTATCCAAGTTCAATGTCTTTTTTGTTTTCCATTTACTTCTTGGCGAAGGGTAGCGTTAAAGGGTTAGGCCAATATTTCTCATACATGTGCATACATGACATGTAAAACTCTAAAATGTTTGCATGTTGAGGTTTATATATGCTTATGTTGGATATGGGTTAGCTTCTTTGAAATTGATTCACAACTTCTATTTTCTTGATTTTAGGCAAGATTTTTTATTTTAGCTGATTGTTATAAAAGAGTATTTTACCATGTTCTTATCATGATTGAATTCCAAACATATTAAATGAAAGGTAATATGATTTGCAGCCCTTTCATGACATATAACAAAAAGAGTTCGTATGTTTTTTTATAAATCAAACTTAGAAAAGTTAGAAAAAACTATATATCACTACTCATAGAAAGCATTGCATTTATTAGCTATATTTAAAATAAAAGTGGTGGTTGCATCTAAGTGCTCTCAATACTTCATATCATCATTTCCAACTTGGGTAGCCTGTTGCTTTAATCTCTCGACCTGACGTGCTGCGTGCTCAACCTGCCTTATCATTTGTCTTATCTAGTCATTGAATAAAGTATTGTCTGTGACTAGGACACCAATACTGAAAGCTAAAGCCTCATTCTTTCTTTCAAGCATTCGTACTGTTTTTGTTTTCCAGATATGTTACTTTAGTTATTGCTTTTTGCAGCTCCTTCTTTTCTATGTCAAGCTCAACTATTTTGAAGTTAATATGGACCACAAAATTGTATATGTAATCTTGACATTCTTGACGCTCTTGCTTGGATTTGTGTAGTTATTTTTCCATTTTAAAGTATTGTTCTTTTAGCACCATCAGCTCTTCCTCTTGAATTTCTATCTCAGATCGTAATACCATGAGTTGTTCTTTTAAAAAATCAACTCTTTTCTTATAGTTTCTTATGTTAGATTCAACAACTTTTCTAGCACTCATTTCTTCCTCTAACTATGCTATATATTGGGCTCTCTTCTATGTTAATTTTGGTTAACCAACTCTTCTTTTTATTAGCATCTGATTTCTTTTTAAAGTTTTCATTTTATTTTCTTAAAGAAATATCTATCATTTCTTTATTAGCACTCATCATGTTCTTAGCTGACTTCTTGATATTAACCCCTTTTTTTATATTTGCACACATTTGTTGACCAGTTAATCACGCTTGGCTATTTAAATTTTCTACTGGTTACAACCTCTATAATTTATTAAAATAGAATTGTATTCATATATAAAATTTTATAAATGTTTATACGCTACAAGACAGACCTTATTCAGTGATTCTTTAGATGCTTGCTAAGTAACCATGTATCGATCTTGAGAAATCATCCCTTTTTTAACAACTTGCATTGCTCTTTTATACAAATGATCAAATGAATTGGGTTAGCAATATCAACATTATTAGACTCATTATCTGTTGCATATCAACATTATTAGCTTAAAATCCTTTCTTAATTGTGCCAAGATATAGGGGATTTCCTCCACCCCATTGCAAAAATAGGGACTAGCGTAAAAATCAAACATGGTGTAAATATTGGTATGAAAAAAGAAAATAAATAATATGTGAGATATACATATATAGTAGAAAAATAATAAATAAAAATTAAATGAATCATGATAGTGAAAGTTGGATTTGAGAAAAATAAAATTAACAATAATGGTAGAATTTAATGTGTGAAAGTTTAAATTAACCATAATGACAGGCCTAATATTTTAAATGTTAATCCAACTACAACAATGAGGGTTATTAAACTTGAAGTATGAGTTACAAAGTCCTAAAATAATTAGTGATTATGAACAATAAAGAGTATGAATTTAAATACAGAAATGGATCAAATGAATCTAATAAGTTGATTAAAGTGTTAATCAAACTTATGGATGAATGGATAGATCTAGAAATGTATGGATAAGACATAATTATTATTTAAATGAGCCAACGGGTATGAAAAATAATTGTGTGGGGCAAAAATATTGTAATGTGCTATAAATGGGCAAAGGAAATATTTATGTTTGAAAAATATTATAATATGCCATAAATGGGCATGAGAAATAATTGTGTTGGAAAAATACTGAAATGTGTCATAAATGAGCATAAAAATTAATTGAGTGAGAAAAATATTGTAATGTGTCTTAAAGGGGCATGATAAATATTTGAGTTGGAAAAATATTGGAACTTGCCACCAATGGATATAAGAAATATTTAAGTTGGAAAAAAGCATTGAAATGTTCTATAAATGAGTTTAAGAAATACTTAAGATAATTTTTTTTTGAAGAAACCGGATGATAAAGCATATGAGAATGGAAGAAATGTATGTTCAAGCTAGAATTGGCTGGAAGTACATTGAGTTTAAAATTTTGATTGGAAGAGTCTTGGTAGACATAATAGACATTGAGTCTGAAAGTGATATTGATAAGCCAATAATGATATAAATGGATGATGACATGAACTAATGATTTTAGTTGGTTGGAATGAAATAAATGCTTAGGAAGGTCAGGAAGGCATATGATGGTAATTTAGAAATGTGATATGAATTAAGAGGGTTATGAAATGAAATAACGAAATGAACTAAATACAATTATAAGATAAAATAGGGTATAAATAAAATACGATGTGGAAAGGGAATATGAAATGAAAACATTATAATGAATTCAATAAACATAAAAGAAGTGAGTGAAAAATTGAGAAGGGTTATGGAATATATGGTAAGTTAAAAGGTGGTATACATCTATGATGACAATAATTAAATGTGTTTAATGGAAAAGAAGAGCTCGTCAATGGTTGATAAAAAGGTATTGAATTAAAAAGAACATAGATTGATGTGCTTAAAGAAAGGGCTAATGTTATTTATTTTATTCATATAGTTGTAAAATATAATAATCATAATGATATTATTACTTATGGCAATTTTCATGGTCTTATGTGTTTTACAAGTATCTTCTTTTGAAGGCTTTAGACCTTATAAAAAGGTTATCGAGCCTTTCTTATCATATAGGTCCTGGTATTGATTAATTGTTGTAATTGTAGACTAGTTTATGCTTGTAATTTATAAGGCGTTGTAACCACACTAAATTATGTCTTTATAATTGTTGTTACCCATTTTTGGGTTCCCACAAAAAAAATACAAAAAATCAAAAAATATATTCGGAAGAAAACCAAAAAATTATAGTAGTGAGTAGAGGATTCCGAAGCGCTAAGAAAATGATCAAATATTGGTTGAAAAGGTTAAAAAATACAAAAATTAAAATTTGACAATATATTTTGACTGGGGAGAGTCCTGTTGACAAAACAAAATTCATTTTAAGGAAGAAATGTCCAAAATCAGATTTTTATGGACTCAATAAAATTTTATTGAAGGTTTAATTGAATTTATGGAGGGTTTGATTGCAAGAAAAAATAATTCCCAAGTCAATTTGGGCTTTAATTGGAAGAAATTAAAGTTAAGGGGTCAAATTATATTTTTTAAGAGTTGATTTGGTTAAATCAGGGGCTTCATTAGAAGAAATTAAAGTTTGATGGCCAATTAGGGACTTGATTGAAGAAATCCGAAACCAAGAACTAAACTAGAAAAGACGCGTAGATATAGAGGCTGGAATGGACCAAATCAGGGGCAACATTGAAGAAGTTGAATTTGTTTTTTTATTAATTGAGGGTTAAAATGCACAAATTCAAAACCAATGACTAAACTGAAAAAGCGGCCAACATCAGGGCCGCCGTTGGAATTTTGCAGGGATACAGTTAAATTGATTTTTAAAATTAAAATTTTACAATTGAGGACTTGATTGAACAATTAAAAAATTAAAGACTGATTTGGAAATTAACATATTTTGGCACCATTTTCTTTTAAATGAAAATGACGCGTTTTGGTCAAAACAACGTCGTTTCTTGAACTCTTCACTTAAAAAAAAAAAAGAGAAGAAGCCCGAAATGGTGTTGTTTTGAACGACATTGTTCTTCTTCTTCTTCCCCTAGATGTGCAGCAGGGGAAGAAGAAGGTTTTTGAATTTGTTTTTTTCCGCACTCTCTCTCTCTCCCCAACTTGACCAAACACTAACAAGTCGTACCCCCCTCTACACGCCCTGCAATAACGCTGAAGAAAAGAGAGAGGAGCCATGCCTTACAGAGGACATCCCATACCACCCTATACTGTGGCACGATGGGACAGGATAGGGTGCCCCTCCTCCTCCTGTTTATAAATAGGGGGAAGCAATGAAGAAAAAAATGAGGAAAAAAAAGGGAAAAAAAAAAGAGAAGAGAAAAGGAATGGGGAACAGAGGAGAGTGTTTTTTTAGAAGAGAGAAAGATTTTGAAAAAAAAAATAGAGATGAACGGAGAAAAAAAAAGAAGGGAGAAGGGAGGGCAGAAAGTAAAAGAAAAAGAAGAGAGAAACAGTAACGCAAAGATAGGGGAAAACAGGGGAGAGTATAGGGGAATAAAGAAAAGAAAATTTGAGGCAGAAACAAAAACAATGTGGCGTTGGGGGGTACAGAAGAGAAAGTTCATCAAGAACGAAGAAGAGAAAGCAAAAAAAAAAGAGGAAAAAGGGAGGTTGCCGTTTTTCTTCCCACCGATGCTTGGAACCACTGTCCGTGAGCCACGCCACCACAAGCCACCGCCAGCTCAACTACCAGAGCCCCTTTATTCCAGGTAACACTACTCTTCCTTCTCGTCTTCATGGTCTGCTTATTTGCATGCAGAACATGCACTGTTCACGTTTCTACATCAAGAAATATCATTAACTGGTTACTGTGTGGTTGCTTCGGACTGGACCATCAACCCAGCCCACGCGGCTGGGCTGAGTCCAACAAAAAAAGTGAAAAGAGTTTGTTTTGTTTTTGGGCTAGTCCAGGCCCAATTTTGTTTTGGGTCAGTCCCGGAAGAGTTTCATTGTGGGCTCGCTGTGGCCTAGTGTCTTTTTGGGCTGGTCTGGCCCATTTCCTTCTAGGCTAGACTCAACCTAATCAGGTTGGGTTCAGCCCATATAATTAGGTTGGGCCTAAACCCAATTCATTATTGTAATATATAATGTTATATATTTTATTTTTTATTTTTTTAAAAGAAAACAACAAAGAAAATTTCACAAAATTTCCAGAATCCTTTCAAAAACAATTTGTGGTTTTTTAGCATATTTTTCCACCATTTTGGATTAATATTTGTTGGCATTTTTATATTGTAAAAATACAAATCTGATATTAAAATACCCGATTTTCTTTGAAATGTTGCAAAAAAAATATCTATAAAAAAAATCTTGTTTTCATGCATACAACCAAGTCTATTAAAGAAAAAAAATCATATTATATTGGGCCTGGAAGGAAATACATGCTAAGACATACAATAAAAGTTCAAAAAAATATGTCTTAGCATGTATTTCTGGCTTTAATAATTAGTTTATTAAAGTCACAAAAACTTGACCACTATTTCAAAAATCCCAAAACAATTATTTTATTTTCTTTTAATATTTGGACTTACGAACTTACACGTAAGACGTATTCCTAATGTTAAATAAAAATTAGTTTCTTTTGTTAACAATAAAACGGTTAGATTTCACTTTATAAGATAAAAACCTCCTTACCGAGAAGGACTTTTCTTGAACCTTAAACAGACCAACAAATAAAAAACAATAATACCTTAGCATATATAATACAATTAAACAATGCAGCTTACCTCAGGTAAGATGTATTTGGAGTGCCAATACTTTCCATTTACACAACCAGTCCACGTGATCGATCTCTGAAACCAATTAGGGTTCCTAGTGATCAAAATACTAGGTGGCGACTCCAATTCCCTCTATACACTAATAAAACACAAGGAATCTTTATCTCCCCCATTTTCCCAATACCTAAAACAAAGTGGTAGATCGCCGCAACGTGACACATATGCGACAATAATATTATAAAAAAGAGAAAAACCTCCCCATTTTTCATGAATATAATTATTGAAAATATGCAAATTCCATTAAAAGGTTCTAGGCATTTCAAAAGGCAACATGAACAACCAGAAAAAGATAGTTTGATTAAAATAAATTTCAAGACGACATCATTTTAAAAAATATTTAGTTAAAAATATATTAGATCGTCTGGGGTTATATTTGAAATTTATAACTCAAGTCATGAGATAGTGATAAACTTAAAGAAAACAAATAAAAAAATATATTGAAAGCCAATTCAATAAACTCAATGTTGAAGAATGAAATTGAAAAACAAAATCATTAAAAAGGACAAAAAAATCCCCGAGTCAACCCGGGTTAACATGTTAAACATGGATCATGATACCAGAATAACTCAATAGAAAGAAAAAAAAATTATAAAGCTCAATTCTTAATAAATTCAATATTTAATGATAGAATTGAGAAAAATAAATCAATGAAAAAAGGACAAAAAAAAAAGATCTGAGTCAACTTGGTTTAACTCGCCAAACTCTTGACTCGGATCATAAAATTGAGATAACCTCATAAAAATCAATCAAAAAAAGAAATCTTGAAACTTAATTCATAATCAACCCAAATGGTTAAGGATGAAATTGGAAAAGAATCCAATTACAAAAAAACCTGAGTTAACCTGCAAAACTTGTGAATCAGGTCATTAAACTAGAATCACCTTATAGAAAAGAAATCAAAATGAATTATGAAGCTCATTCTTCAATAAATCTAATGTTAAAGTATGAAAAAAAAAGGTATTATTCCAATGAACAGTACTTTGTTAGGAGGGGAATTAAATGATGAAATTGAAAAAAAATCGATTAAAAAAGAACAAAAAAAGACTCGAGTCAACCCAGTTAAACCCTTGACTCGGGTCATGAGATTGAGATAACCTTATAGAAAGTAAACTGAAACAAATTATAAAGTTTTATTCTCAATCAACGTAAATGGTGAATGATGAAATTGAAAAAAAAGTAATTCAATTATAAAAAAAACCCGAGTCAGTCGGTTTAATCCACAAAACTCTTGACTCGATTAATGAAATTATGATAACTTCATTTAAAGAGAATCGAAATAAATGATGAAGCTAAATTGTTAATAAATTTAATATTAAATAATAAAATTAGAAGAAAAAAATATATTAAATAATACTTTCTTTTTTTTTAAGGAAAGGGAGAATGATTTGCCTTTGGTTGTTGACTGTTGTTAATAATAGTAAGAATAATAAATTAATTACCAGAGCCTGGGCGCAGCCATAGGCTCAACGAAGATATACATGAGTTGTGTTGGCATGAAGCATTTATGGCAGTACGGACACCACACCAAGATTAGAGATTTCAACCATGCATTCTGCTTCGTAGCTAGACAGTGATAAGGTCGGTCTGTCGTGATGCCTTCCCGGGTTGGTAACGCAGCACCACGTAGTTGGATTTTAATTCAAAAAAGATCAACTAGGAAATGGACAAAAATGATGAGGCACTATTTGATGGGCATTTATAAAGATATTATTAAGGGGAATTAAGAGAGGAGAAAACTAGCATTTTTAAATTTTTATGATATTGAAGTGGAACAAAAGTGAAGGTGTTTGATGTATTTGGTTTGCAATAATTTACAGTGAATTTAGAGACAATATAACATGAATCTTTGATGCACTCGAGGTGTTAGAAGTAAGATTTTATGAATTTTTATTGATCAAATAATTATCTAAAACTTTCTTCTAATGAGGGTGTGCGAAGGGATAAAAAGGCATATTTTTCAAATTGGATTCCATGTGTTGGAAGGGTATCCTTTCAAGAGCAAATAGTTTTCCTGACAGGTCGGTTTATTGAACCACTTTCTTTTTCAAAAAATTATCGTGCTTCTATCCAAGTTGAATGTTTTTTTTGTTTTCCATATACTTCTTGGCGAAGGGCAGCGTTAAAGGGGTAGGTCTAAATTTCTCCTACATGTGTATACATGACATGTAAAACTCTAAAATGTTTGCATGTTGAGGTTTATGTATGTTTATGTTGGATATGGGTTAGCTTCTTTGAAATTGATTCATAACTTCTATTTTCTTGATTTTAGGCAATATTTTTTATTTTGGTTGATTGTTATAAAGGAGTATTTCACCAAGTTCTTATCATGATTGAATTCCAAACACATTAAATGAAAGAGAATCTAATTTGCGGTCCTTGCATTACATATAATAAAAAGAGTTCGTACATTTTTTTATAAAACAAACTTAGAAAAGTTAGAAAAACTATATATCACTATTCATAGAAAGCATTGCCTTTATTAGCTATATTTATAATAAAAATAGTGGTTGTATCTAAGTGCTCTCAATACTTCATAGCATCATTTCTAACTTGGGTAGCCTGCTGTAGTAATCTCTCGGCCTGACGTGCTGCTTGCTCAACCTGCCTTATCATTTGTCTTATCTAGTCATGGAATAAAGTATTGTCTGTGACTAGGACACCAATACTGGAAGTTAAAGCCTTGTTGTTTCTTTCAAGCATTCGTACTGTTTTTTTTTTTTTTTCCAGATATGTTACTTTAGTTATTGCTCTTTGCAGCTCCTCCCTTTTTATGCCAAGCTCAACTATTTTGGAGTTAATCTAGAACTCAAAATTGTTGATGTAATCTGGACATTCTTGACGCTCTTGCTTGGATCTATGTAGTTATTTTTCCATTCTAAAGTATTGTTCTTTTAACACCATCAGCTCTTCCTCTTGAACTTCTATCTCAGATCGTAACACCATGAGTTGTTCTTTTAATTAATCAACTCTTTTCTTCTAGTCATTTATGTTAGATTTAACAGCTTTTCTAGCACTCCTTTCTTCCTTTAACTATATTGTATATTGGGCTCTCCTTTATGTTAATTTTGGTTAACCGACTTTTCTCTTTATTAGCATCTGATTTCTTTGTAAAGTTATCATTTTCTATCATTTCTTTATCAACACTTATCATGCTCTTAGCTGACTTCTTGATATTGACCCCTTCTTTTTCTATTTGCACACATTTGTTGACTAGTTCATCATGCTTGGCTATTCAAATTTTCTACTGATTACAACCTCTATAATTTATTAAAATAGGATTTTAATCACATATAAAAAAATTTATAAATGTTTATATGCTACAAGACAGACCTTATTCAGTGATTCTTTAGATGCTTGCTAAGTAACCATGTATCGATCTTAAGAAATCATCCCTTCTTCAACAACTTGCATTGCTCTTTTATACAAATGATCCAATGAATCGAGTTAGCAATATCAACATTATTGGACCCACTATGTAAAAATAGGGACTGGTGTTAAAATCAAGAAAAGAAAATAAATGATAGGCGAGATACACATATATAATAGAAAAATAATATATAAAAATTAAATGAATCGCGACAGTGAAAATTGGATTTGAGAAAAATAAAATTAACAACAATGGTGAAATTTAATGTGTGAAAGTTTAAATCAGCCGTAATGATAGGCCTAGTATTTTAAATGTTAACCTAACTACAATAATGAGGGTTATTAGACTTGAAGTATGAGTTACAGTTTCCTAAAATAATTAGTGATTATGAACAATAAAAAGTATGAGTTCAAATACAGAAGTGGATCAAATGAATCTAATAAGTTGATTAAAGTGTTAATCAAACTTATGGATGAATGGATAAATCTAGAAATGTATGGATAAGACATAATTATTATTTAAATGAGCCAACAGGCATGAAAAATAATTGAGTGGGGAAAAAATATTGTAATGTGCTATAAATGGGCACAAGAAATATTTATGTTTGAAACATATTATAATGTGCCATAAATGGGCACGAGAAATAATTGTGTTGGAAAAATACTGAAATGTGCCATAAATGAGCATGAAAATTAATTGAGTGAGAAAAATAATGTAATGTGTCTTAAAGGGGCATGAGAAATATTTGAGTTGGAAAAATATTGGAACTTGCCACCAATGGATATAAGAAATATTAAGTTGGAAAAAAACATTGAAATGTTCCATATATAAGTTTAAGAAATACTTAAGATAAATTTTTTTTGAAGAAGCCCGATGAGTGTAAAGTATATGAGAATAGAAGATATGTATGTTCAAGCTAGAATTAACTTGAAGTACATTGAGTTTAAAATTTTAATTGGATTAGTCTTGATAGACATTGAGACTAAAAGTGATATTGATAAGCTAATAATGATATAAATGGATGATGAGATGAACTAATGATTTTAGTTGGTTATGAAAGCTGAGAAGGCCTATGATGGTAATTTAGAAATGAAATGCGATATGAATTAAAGGGGTTATGAAATGAAATAACGAAATGAACTAAATACACTTATAAGATAAAATGGGGTACAGATAAAATACGATGTGGAAAAGGAATATGAAATGGAAACGTTATAATGAATTCAATAAACATAAAAGAGGTGAGTGAAAAAAATTATTAAGAAGGGTTATGGAATATATGGTAAATCAAAAGGTAGTTCACACGTGTGATGACAATAGTTAAATGTGTTTAATGGAAAAGAAAAACTCATCAATAGTTGATGATAATGTATTAAATTAAAAAAAAACATAGATTAATGTGCTTATAGAAAGGGCTAATGATATTGATTTTATTCATATAGTTGTAAAATATAATAATCATAATGATGTAATTACTTATGGCAATTTTATGGTCTTATGTGTTTTACAAGTATCTTCTTTTGAAAGCCTCAGTCCTTATACAAAGGTTATCGAGCTATTGGGCCTTTCTTATCAGATAGGTTCTTATACAAAGGTTAACTGTTGTAATTGTAGACTAGTTTATGCTTGTAATTTATAAGGTGTTGTAACCACACTAAATTATATCTTTATAATATTATAAAAAGAGAAAAATTTCCCAATTTTTCATGAACATAATTATGGAAAATGTGCAAATTCCATTAAAAGGTTTGGGGCGTTTCAAAATACAACTTGGACAACTAGAAAAAGATAGTTTGACTAAAATAAATTTCAAAACGACATCATTTTAAAAAAAGAAATTTAGACGAAAAAATATTAGATTGACTAGGGTCAACCCAAGTTACATTTGAAATTTATAACTCAAGTCATGAGACTGTGATAAACTTAAAGAAAACAAATAAAAAACATATTGAAGTCCAATTCTCAATAAACTCAATGTTAAAGAATGAAATTGAAAAATAAAATCATTAAAAAGGATAAAAAAACACCCGAGTTAACCTGTTAAACCTGGATTATAATACTAGAATAGCCTAATAGAAAGAAAATAAAAAATTATAAAACTCAATTCTCAATAAATTCAACTTTGAATAATAAAATTGAGAAAAATAAATCAATTAGAAAAGGACAAAAAAGAAATCTGAGTCAACTCGGTTTAACCCGCCAAACTATTAACTCGGGTCATGAGACTGAGATAACCTCATAAAAATCAAACAAAAAAGAAATCATGAAACTTAATTCATAATCAACTCAAATTGTCAAAGATGAAATTGGAAAAGAATCCAATTACAAAAAAAAAAAAAAAAAAACTCGAGTTAACCTGCAAAACTCGTGAATTAGGTCGTTAAACTAGAATAACATTATAGAAAGTAAATCGAAATGAATTATAAAACTCAATATTCAATAAATCTAATGTTAAATGATGAAAATAAAAATAAAAAATATATTATTCCAATGAACAGTACTTTGTCAGGAGGGGAATTAAATGATAAAATTGAAAAAAAATCAATTAAAAAATAACAAAAAAAGACTTAAGTCAACTCGGTTTAACTAGTCAAACCATTGACTCAGGTCATGAGATTGAGATAATCTCATAGAAAGTAAACTGAAACAAATTATAAAGTTTTATTCTCAATCAACCTAAATGATGAATAATGAAATTGAAAAAAATAATTCAATTATAAAAAGGACAAAAAAAACTCGAGACGGTCGGTTTAACCCGCAAAACTCTTAATTCGAGTTATGAGACTATGATAATCTCATAAAAATAAAATCAAAATAAATTACGAAGTTGAATTGCTAATAAATTTAATATTAAATAATAAAATTAGAAAAAAAAAAGAAATTGTTACAATAAATAATACTTTTTTAGGAAAGGAAGAGTGATTTGGCTTTGGTTGTTGTTAATAATAGTACGAATAATAAATTAATTAACAGAGCAACGATGATATACATGAGTTGGCATGAAGCATTTATGGCAGCACGTACATCACACCATGATTTATTAGAGATCAACGCTTGCTTCTTTTTTCTTTTCTTTTTTCTTCTGAGATTAGAAAAGAACTAACCATGCATTCTGCTTCGTAGCTA
>Ga0307517_10010662_pt1 | contig 12827 bp, 21 predicted proteins | sample 23_EM_MG_FD_194515 | JGI IMG/M metagenome (GOLD analysis project Ga0307517, IMG submission 194515) | Populus trichocarpa ectomycorrhiza microbial communities from riparian zone in the Pacific Northwest, United States - 23_EM | ecosystem: Host-associated > Plants > Roots > Unclassified | place...
CTGATCCAGCTTCAATCCCTCTGGAATCATGAAAGATAAAGTTACTGCCAGGGTAGGTGAGTTGATATTCAATGTTATGTTCTCCACGCTAATAAATTATTAGATATAATTATAAAAAGGTTTTGGTTTGCTTAACCTCAGTAGAAGGGTTGAGGATATCTGGAGAACGTCCCTTGTCTCGTCGAAGAACCTTAGGCAGCGAGAACAGTCGAGACTATCATTGGTTAGTTTTGTCAAGACTACGAGATTCCCAAGCTGAACCTTGGTTGGGACCTGTTGGCCCGGGACCTCTTGTCGGACCTCCTTTCCTTTTGCATCATATACAATCGGCTTCGCGTCCGGTTTCGCATTGCACACCTTGCGCAGAATGGTCGTTTTGCCTGCATTCGCCTTGCCGATGATGAGGATACGAAATTGAGGGCACACGGCGCGAATTTGTTCTGCACTTAGGGCTCCCTGCCTAATCTGAGGGTCACCAGACGACTGGGCTCCTTTTTTTGCAGTAGACATATCGGGAGAGGGTGAGGAATGCACGGTGAGTGTGAAGATTAAGTGGTCAGAGATCAACCTTGGGTGTTATCACGATCAAGAGCCGTTGCTTCCTTTTCTGGATGAAAGCCGGCCCGTGCAGTCTCTCACAAGAGCAGCCTCGCGACTTATCCTCAAGATGACCTAGGAATCGCCCACTTCATCGTGATTTAGGCCATCCACCAGTTTGAACATACAGCAAAAAGCAAGCGCGGGACGACGACCGAAATTCAATGCAAATGTTGAACGTTGGGGTATCAAGATCTCGGTCCGAACGCCTCTCTCCCCGAATCCACGACCCCTTCGTGACTCTCTGCCAGGATATGACCCATCACTCCCCTTCTATTCCCAGCACGTACCCAATCACGCCAACCCCACTGTCTTTCTGTACGTCTTTTTCCTTTCACCTTGCCTAATGTTTGTTTACCGATCTCTAGCACTCCAATGGCGACAAGCATACCGTCAACAGTCCAAACGAAATTACCTGGCCAATGTCCGTCCTCCAGGCCCTGTGACCAGTTCAGCATACCCCTGCCGTGCGAGAGTGGGCCTCTTCTATGGCTACACGAATGCCAAGCGGTATGGGTGACGAAGTTGAGGCGGAGGCAAACTGGGAACGTCTCTCGGAAAGGTGTTGGATTCAAGACCAGGGAGCGTACATCATTTGAGCTTAAGGGGATTGGTGGGAGCTCTAAGATGACCACCTCGACGCCACTGCAACCCCAGTGCGCTTACTTTGTCGAACTCTGTCAGTTCTTTTCCCCTCGCCCTTGTTTTCTTTGCCTTGTCAACATTTTCTCATTCTCCTTCTTTCACAGCATCTCCTCGTCGCCTCCACTTTTGGGATTATCATGAACGACCAGAAACTCGGGCAACCGCCCCCATCCATTCCTTATTGCACCCGACCACGATCTCGAGGTTTAGCTCCCCAACAACGCCTCCATCTGTTGTCTCATCCGCCAATCTGGACTACCATATACACCCGCTCCTACAGTCTCCCGCCTCACTTTTCGCCCCTTTTCATCGCCTCCTCCCATCACCGTTCGCCAACCTATCGTAGACGAGCCCTGCCTTGGCGAACCATGAGTTTCAGCAACAACAGCAACATGGTAACTCATCGTCGTCGTTTCATTTTCAACAAACCCAACCAACGGAGCCCGCTGCTGCAGAGCTTGCCCGCACCGGTCCGCTTCAACTCCTCCATACCTACGTGGACACTGGCGCAGCAGTCATGGTATCCGGACGTTGGGAATATATGTAGCCCAACTTTATGAACGTTTAATCTTTGATTTGCTGGCCGTAGGAAAGGGATAACACCCTTGTCTACTATGACGCTTCACACCCTCAACCCCCAAGGATACCAGATTGTCCCTCGAAAGACTTTCAATCAGCTTGTTCAGAAAATGTTCTTCTCGACTTCTCAGCCTGGGTCGTCTATGATCAATCAGAACCCGTGGATGTGGTATTTCAATCCAAACGACATGCTCTGGAAAGAGCCAGATGTTGAATGGCGAACAAGAGCGTCCTGGGGGAGTGTGGCCGGAGGAGGGGAAGAGTGGATCGGAGAAGCTTTAGTTGGGTGTCGTTGTAGATATTTTCTTGTCTCCCAAATTCTGCATGGGTTCGTTGTGACTTTATTGCTCTCCTCGTAACCACATATGCCTGTCATGCTGAGCAATTAGTCAAAGACATTTTTGAGGGAAACGAGAAAATTTCTTTGACACTAATTCAGACCGTACATTGTAAACATATTGGACCGTCACTGCCCTTCAAGGGGGGTCAGACTCTGGCCTATCAGTTCAACCATCTTTTCCAAAACAATATCCCTTCCCTTTAATACGCCCTCCTCCCGAACGAATTTCCTGATATCCCGGTGAACATTGCTGCGCCGGTTAGCTTCAAAATCCTTCAAAACGCCTTCAACTTCCTCGCGTGTTACTACACCGTCTGCTCTTCCCTGCGAGATAATAAAAATCATCTGCATAATGATGATGAGGTCGACAATGTATGCCATGAAGCATCGAAGTACTCCGTGCCTATGAAATTGTCAAGATGTCTTGAAACAGAAGAGCAAGAAACGAGGTTCTTACGTAGCTTTGTAAACATCGTAAACCCACTTGGCGAACACAGCTGCGCCAACTATTGGTCCTACGATGAAACCAACGGGGTTCGCAGCACCTGCAACTATGACGGCGATCGCCGTAGCTGCCCCCGCAACATTTGTCGTATTTTGAATTCTGGTTTGGGGAAAAAATGAGCGAACAAATAATATGATGCCCACAGGCACGTACATATGGTCACTCGGTGAAGGCCCTTGCGGGTCGGCGAGCTCAGCGACCAACTCGGTCACTTTTCCTCGGAAACTCTCATCAAATAACTGAAAGGAATAATGAGTCTTGAAATAGGGCTGGGTCCATGGCGACGTACCATGGGGAGGGATGGAAAATTCCAGATCTCTACGATATCGTCATGGATGACCGCAAGACATTGGCGTAGGTCTCTCCCCAAGAAGTTGGCCCCAGACGCAAGACCCTTCCAATACTCTGCGGCATCTGAATATGTGGATATGTTACAGGGTTGGAATTGACTTACTTGTACGACCAACACTTTAGCCTCATCAGGATTACTCGGTTGCAGAACCAACAGCTGAACTCACCTGATCGATTCCGTGATTTTCGGGTCGAGAACAACTCGTTGTGCTGTTGCAAGCATGACACTCACGGGATTGATGGGTTCGATGGTTTCTGCCTTTTTGGAGAATTTGAAAGAGAAGAAACTCCTGAACTTGGAAGGGCTCTTTGATGGTCCTGAGAGACTGGTTGAAGCCAAGGGATATTCTCGCGGATTAATGCAGTGAAGAGTGGTTTTGACGAGATTCTGCAGGGTTTCTTCAAAATCTGGTTCAACTATCGAATCTGCATGTCAGGGAATATCAATGTAGAAACTGATAAGTATGAGTCCCCACCTGACACACATAGACAGGGTACACGACCATCAACCTTCGTCATTGGTGATACACAGTCTTCAACGAAAGACTCCTGGGCTTTCAATTTCGCGAGGCTTTGTATTTCGTCTTCGGTCTTGGGTATTTCACTTTCACGCAGTTCGTATTCCTTCTTCATCACGAGGCGATCGTATTGAGTGAAAACCACGATTATGGGAACTGGTCATCTCAAGCTTTCAGGATCGAAACCTGGTGACCCCAATTACAAGGTGACTGACCTTTTCCACGAACAACTCGAAAGATCTTTTCATCTCCAGTCTCGCGGATGCGACCACCAGCGACCGGCGTTGCGATGCACAGCCTATGGGCATTCACGCTCAGATCATGAGTATGAAGGCGGAACAACGGTGGTGCGTACCAGATTGCGTGTAACCGGTCACCCATGTTGGCATTACCAATTCGATCGTTGATGAACTCTTCCAGTTTTTGGAAGTTTTTCAGCTCTCCGGCCCCATAGCCTCGCGAATCGTGCAGGACAAGAGAATCGTTTTCGGCTGAGAATATTTCCTTATTGATATCGGCCGCTCCTGATGTGTACTCAGATACTTCCTGCAGAGACACCTACATGACCAGGAGGACATATTCAGTAATTCACCACGTACAGCTATTTCTACTTTGAAGATGTGATTGATAAGAGATGATTTGCCAACTCCTTCCTGCAGAAATTTTGGTCAAGATTTTGCAAGAGACGAAATGGTTGAACACCAACCCTTCCAAGGACGAGGACACGGAATCTAGTGTCGGTGTGCAATGTAAAACCTCTCGCTTCGAAGTAACGAAAACGGGTTGGCTTACCTGTCGCACGACTGCTTGACTTTGTCCATCGTCCTGGTCAGAGGATCTGGAGGTTGGGGTTCAGTGGATGTGGTAGTAGTCGCCATTTCTAAGGTTTCCAGGAGTCCAGGAGCGAGAGAGGTTGTGCCTGTTTGAGCGCTCAACTTGATAATTCCCAGACCATGGGCATGAGGCCTCCTTTGTGCCTTTTTGGGCGCACTTCCTCGCTTACCTCACTAACAGACCACGACAGCGTCCATGAACTGGGAAGGGAACTGACTCATGGACAACATTGGGCCAAGGCAAAAATTTGGCCAATACCAACAGGTATGCAAGATAGTGCTGCTGTGATAACGCGTTCCACGAACGTCGAATCCACGAAACGTTATTAGATTTTTCTGCGCACCGCAGTGACTCATAACACGTGACTTGGACATTGCTCCTTTTGCATGGATATTCTTGCGGCGTGCGCATCTTGCTAAAGAGCGCAGCAGGTCCTGGTTATCTTAGAAAAATAAGTACATTCCAAGTTCAAGGATATTTAAAATGAAAACCACCTGTCTTTTGGGCACCTGGATGGCAAACGAACAATCAAGTATCATTACTTTGGATGCCAACAGACTAAATCAATGCTAGGGTAATGCTTCAAGTTAACAAGTCTGCAAATCCGAAAAGAGGGATGAGGGCTCCCCTTTGACCATTCCAGAGGAATTCCCAGTGGCTGTGGCGGAAGTGGTGCCCGTTGGACAATGAGATGAACCTAGGGAACAGTGGATGAAGGAGAAAATGCATGTATTATTGACAGAATTGTACGCTCCTGCGATGTCTCATACTTGAAACCATAGGTGGCTGAGCACTTCATACCTACTTGCAATTCGCCGCAGAGCCCAAACATGGTTTTTAAAAATTTGCAGATAGCTGGAAGGACGGAGAAGAATTTGTCGGTGTCAGTGGATCCGGACCGCCGGACCTGTAAGACCGTGCCATCACAACCGTCTAGTAGACGGTCTAGTTCCTCCGAACCTTGCTGTTAAGGTAGGGGAAATCCATACTCAACCAGTGTCAGGTGATGTGACCTCACACCTTTGCGCTTGATTTGGCAGTTGAAATGCCATCAGCGTGATGTCGCGGAAACCCAGTTCTTGATCTTCAAAATGGGATAGAAATATTCTCACTCCCTCAATCAAAAATGTGTTTCCAACGAAAATTTAGAGTTTCAATTTTAAAATTTTTGTTGGAAACAGAATTTTAATACACGCCGCTGAATAATTTCTATCTCAATTTCTGTGCGTTTGTCACGGAAAGCACGTGACACTTGGATGTGTATGGGTTTCCCCTACCTTATTCTTTTCCTTTCTAGTCGCAGACCCTCGTGAATCCATGCTACGAAGCTCCTGCATCGCATCGCTCAAGCCATCTCGAACATCAGTTGCGCGCAGGTTACGCAAGAGGCCTACAATCACGACTCGGGCTTGCTGGCTCAAAATATGTCGCTTATTTAGTACAAACACGACATCGCCTATACACACCACATGGAAGACCTGATCCCATGGGTCCTTCTAACTTGTTCCCCAACGTATTCGAACACTGTGAAATGGCCTCGCAGGTACCGAAACGCGTGATCGTTGTTTTCAGTGGTAGGGGCATCCAAATATCCGTTCTGCAGAACCTTACCTTCCTTTTCGTAGGCTTGGGAATGGATCCGGAACAGGTGGGGCAGCTGCGTGAGTGAAACTTGCATTCGGCAACCTGATTTCTGCTTCTCAACGATGCACTCTACTGAACAGACGGTTGTTTGCGAAGAACTGCTACAGTGTCGCCCTCCTCGTTAGAGGGGCAGACTATGTGAACAAGGTCGCTGATGAGATCAACGCTTCAGGTGGGCATGTGAGTTGTGGATGGGTTCAGCGAGTTATTCTAACAATCATTTGACCCAGGCTGCACCATTCCCCATACCCTCTTATTCCGATGATCACATCGCCTTCGCCTGGGAAGGTATCCACGCAAAATTCCCTTAACCCGAATATCATCTCTGTCGCGCTTTTTAGCGTTGCACACAATGTCCGGAAGCCATTCCTTGACATCATGCCTCAGGATGTTCAGGATTGCCTCCAAATGAGTGTGGCTGCCGTGCTCTCCTTTGCCCGCGGCGCCATTTTGGCATTCAAGGAGAATGATATCGGAGCATCGAGTGGAAAAAGAGGTGCGCTGATCTTCACCGGAGCTACGGCAAGCACGCGATGGAACGTTGTCACGAGTGCATTTACTGCTGGTAAGTTTGGCACGCGAGCTCTGTCACAGAGCCTGGCGGAAGAATTTGGGAAGGAAATTATTCACGTTGCCCATTTACGTTTGTACCAATTTATCTTGTCTCGATTCGATTTCTAACGGGGCCCGTCGTGTCCAGTCTATCATTGATGGAGGCTCTTATGATTTACCTTTCCCAAAATCATGTTTAACGTGTTCCGGGTATTCTGGTTGACCGCCAGAGCACAATTAAACCAGCGGAATGGCTGACCAACGATGATGCTCGTCTCAGGCCAGAAGGTACTGCCGCCGTATGTTCACCCTTCTTATCATACAGATGTATTTTTGACGACGATCAACAGACATACCTTTACCTCGTCAATCAAAATCGTTCCACTTGGACATGCGAACTTGACCCTGAGCCCGCTTGGTAGTAACCTAAAAAAAAGTCGCTGTGTTAATACCCCTCCATAGTTCGTCCTGCTCATGAGGAGTGGTAAATGGCATCTCGAATGGTGGACCCGTGAGACGTCTTCGCAGCTTGCGCCCCGAATATATTATCCGTCTCGCGCTTTTTAATGTTGCGCATGGTGTCCCGAGGCCATACCTTGACATCATGCCTCAAGATGCTCATGATGGTCTCCAAATTAATGTGACTGCTGGATTCTCCTTTGCCCGCGGCGCCATTTTGGCGTTCAAGGACAACGATATCGAACAACCGAATGGAAAGAGGGGTACTTTAATCTTCACCTGAGCTAGGTTCAGCGCACGGGGGAGCGTTGTCACGAGTGCATTTGCTGCTGGTATGTTTGGTACACGAGCCCTGTCACAGAACCTGGCGAACGAACTCGGAAAGGAGAATATTCATGTTGCCCATGTAAGTTTATATTGATTTCTATCGCCTTGCACCTTGGCGCCTCACACGGCTCGCCCTCCACTATTTCTTAGTCTATCATCGATGGAGGTTTGCATGATGTCCTCTTTTCCAGAATTCTATATGACAATGTACTCCAGCTATTCTGATGGATCGCCAACGCGCGCGCAATTCAGTTGAATGGGCCGATAACGAAGATGGCCGACTTTCGCCAGAAGGTATCGCCTCCTTAAGTTGGTCCTTCTTATTAATTTTGACAAACAGGCATCCATTACCCCGTTAATCAAGATCGTTCTGCCTGGACATGGGAACTTGACCGCCGGCCGGCCTGGTAATGATCTATCAAAGTTCATTATGCTAATACTCATCTATAGTTCAACGGGTGGGACTGGAGCAGCCACGGCGTAAGACTGCTCTCCACTTACGGTTATTTGGCCATTCAGCGTCCCCGTGCAGCTGGATATGCTGTCGTCCGGGCCCTACCTGCCCTCAATCTCGACGCTCTTCCGCAGAATGAGCAAACCCATCACTTCCGCATCGTGCGATCAGTCACCGCACAAGCATAGCCCACCCTTCTCTTTCATCATAATCATAGCGACAAACCTTTCCGATGAGTTCTACTGGTTTTCTCGGCTGCTGAAGGTGTGCTGGGGGTTCGTGTGGTGGAGTCTTTGGACCGGGTAGGCAGCGATGGAGGCCCGCCGGTGGATCTGGAGAACTCGCCTCACCAACTTTTCACACAGGAGTCTGGTGGCATCCGTGGATGTCACCCAGAGTATGAGGGAAACGAGTCGGATTATGGACGGGACACAGTGGGATCTGTAGTGGCTCACGACACTGATGGCGATCTTATAAGGTCGATATCGCTGCTTCGACTTCTTTGAAACTATTTTGTTAATCGCTCAAATCTCAGCTGTTCAGAGTTATCCACACTCGCTTGATTACGGGCCAAATATCGATACCCTCCGCCCTGTTCAGGTCAGACTTTACCCCGTCTTCTTCGATCACTTATTGATATTCATTTCTAGGCTGTCCTAATGAACATCATTACCGACATCGACTTGGATGTTCCTGGCTCTCGTTATGCGCGATCTCGTTGACTATTCTATGCTACCTCTCAGTCTGTGTCCAGCCTTATCCAAGAACCCAACAACCTCAGACGCCTCCGAAGAGGGCTACATATATCGCCCTCTCAAAAAGGACAACGCCCGTGTTAGTCGAACTTTTTTTGAGGTTCAAAGCCAACGTGGACGGGTACATAGATCAAACGTTGAAATGGGTGCACTCTGTACGGATCATATCTCACTACTACCACGCTGACAGAGAATCAATTGACCTTTTTCACGTTTAGGCTTATTCAATCTCTGTAAATTAAAGTACAGCTGTCCAGCTCCATCTAAATTTGGGACAAACTCGCCACTGTGGAGGACCGCGACTAATTGTTTCCTGAAGTCTATGCCAAATCCTGGACGAAGTAATCGAAGGTATCTGGAGTCAGTGTCGATGTGCATTCGGGGGTGGTATACTTGCCTACTGGTTTGTCCTTTGTTTTTTTCTTTTCCTTTTGTGACCTTTTCGCCTGATTTGTTATTCTTCTAGCTCTATTGCGGATTCCATTGGATGTGCAAGAGGCGGAGAACTTCGAGCTGGCTCTCATCTCCTTGGAGATTGACGTTGTGGCGCACCTGGGCGGCCCACGGATATCGGACGGCCTCTTATCTCAGTTAGGGAAAATTCTGGATAAGAGGCAGCACAACTTGGGGAAGAGAATTCATCCCGATCTCCCGTCCTGACTCATCCTCCTTCATCGATATCACCGTCGTTCGTCATCATCAATGCCAACGTCGATGTCTTCACGAGCTAAGGCTTCCCCGCCATCTCTTAGCCAGAGCTCACCTACTAGTGTCATCCGTATGGATGTCGGAATATCATATGCTGATGTTGGTTCAACCGATTTCGGAAATATGGTGCCGCAGGTAAGATTCTTTACTGGTATTTCGACCTTTTGTTCGGATGTCACAAGAGATTCAAGTCCGGATACGTAGAAATGCATTCTAACCTGCTGTTGTGGTCCCAGATCAAGAAGTTTCTCGAAGAAGGCTAGTAGCCCTCAGTTTGTCTTCGCTCTTGAATCAATCCCGGAGCAACCTACCTTCCCCAAGGTCCGTCTGTACCCATCCTTTCATCCCCCAACAAATCATTTACTTCTTCGTTCAAGGCCAAAGAAGAGCTATTATTATATGTACTGCGGAAGATCCTCGATCTCCGCTTTTGGCCTGGGTCGTTATAGGCTGGGTTGTCAGATAACCCAACTCAGTATTGCCTTAAACAACTAGATAATTCATCCATCTTTCTCACAATCTGCGTCAGCTAAAGTCCTCGGACCTCATTAGCATTAATCGCTAATCTTTCCACTTCGCCCCCGGAAGAGCTCATCGGACTCATGCGCTCCAGAGTCGCGTACCTTCTCCACTTTTATCCTGTGCTGTGCGAAATTGCCTCGATAGCACGGGAAAGCCCAACTGGATGGGCCGCTCATGATCAGGCGATACTTTGCATGCTAACAAACGGCCTGTCAATGTTTCTCACTCAGGTGTACTGGACACATCTACGGGTCCTCCCTTCACAATCGTACCCTCACCCCTCACCCCTCCTCCCTCTTTTCATTGCCGAACCGGTATCATGCCGACACCACCCCTGTACGTCCTTTTCCTTTCACGCTGCCCAATGTTCGTTTACCGATCTCTAGTCCTCAGTCGTGCACATCCAATGGTGACAAGCACAGTCCAAACGAACTTACCTTCTAATCTCCTTCCTCCACGCCCTGTTCTCAACCTGAGTATGTCCCTGTCATGCGAGAGCGTGCCTACTCAAATGGCCGCGTTTCTTTGTGGTCAATCTCCATTCCAACACCCTGCACGAATGCCGAGCATTATGGATGACGACATCGAGAGGGAGTCGAGCTGGGAGCGTTTCTCGGGACGGCGGTGGTTTCAAGACGAGAGCGCCCGTCGTTTGAGCCCCTGAGGGGGTTGCGGGAACTCAAAAACATCGTCAACACCACTGCAGCTCCAGTGCGCTTCCGTTGTCGAGCTCTGTCGGGGTAGGTAGAGAAGCGCAGGATTTTTATAACCAAGAAGGGATGGTTGTGGAATCTAGGTGGATGGGTGTAATGTGCAGCGTTTCTATCAATTGTCAGGTTCGTTCATTTTGTAATTATTCTTCTATTCCTCCCTATCTCGATGATTCTCCTTTTCCCCCTTCTTTTGTTCGACTTTCTCTCTCTCTTAATCTTTTCCCCCCTCACACTTGTTCTCCTTGCCTTGTCAATATTTTCTCATTCTCCTTTTACAACATCTCTTCATCCCCTCCACTTTGGGGACTATCATGGACGAACAGAAACTCAGGCCACTGCCCTCATCCTTTCCTTGCTGCACCCGACCACGGCCTCTTCGGCGGATGCCTAGGTTCACCCCTCAACAGCGGGTCCATCTGCCTCATCTTCCAACCCGAACTACCGTCTACACCCGCTCCTACATCACCGTCAATTCCCATCTCAATACCAGCGTCTATGTCGTAGCCGAGTTCTACCTTGGTGAATCATGAGTTCCGGCAGGAATGGCAACAAGCCGGCTCTTCGCCTCGTTTCGTTTTCGACAAACCCAATCCGTTGCTGCAGAGCTTGCCCACGCCAGTCGTCATTTCCTCTTCGTCTCATCGCTATAACTGCTGTGCCAGTGGCGTCCATGATAGTGGGTGTGGAGGAGTTGAAGCGACCTTTCCTTGGTCACCGCCCTCGAGGAAACATAAAGAAGAGGAGACGTAGCGAAGGCGTCGATGCCAACGAGATGGCCGACAAACCTTCTACCCTCAAGAGCCCGATTTGCTCGCCGTTTTCGAGGACTGACGAACGTGCGGAAACGGGGCTGACGAATTCCTCTGCTACTAAAGGTGGTGACAACCCCGACCCTTTTCTGCTTACATTTAACATAACGCTTCACACCCCAACCCACCAAGATCCCAAAATTTCCTCCTAACGCTTTTTCAAAAGCTTGTTCAGATAAGGGTTCTTGACGACTCGCCAACCTCGGACCTATCAGAACTCTGGGGTAACGATTCCCTGCAACTCCATCTCGATCCAGATGACATGCTAAGGAGAGTGGCAGATGTTGAAGCGAACAAGAGCGTCCAGTCGCTCTCATTCACCAACGAAGTTGTGGCGGAATGTATCCGGAGGGCGAAGAATGTACTGCGGAAGCTTTAGGGGGTGTACTTGCCTCCCGAACTCTGCATAGGTTCGTTGTGATTTATTGCTCTTACTGAATGAATGCGAGATGTATTTCGCCTGGCCGGCGCTGGAACCAGAATCAGATGGAGGCTAAGACGCCGTTGACACTGTAGTTCATTACCAGATACTCGACGGGAGGCAGCCCATAGGGCAAGGGAAAGTCGATAAGTGTGGAAATGTTGTTCCTTTAGCTTGGGAATCAATCCAAGGCTTCTCCTCTGTTCATCCACCCGGAAAGAGACAGAAGATAACTTGTTATTGCATAATTTTCCTTTTCTTCCACGTAACCGCATACATCAAAGACGTTTTTGAGAGAAACGAGAGATTTTCTTCGACACTAATTCAGAGGGTTCAACCAAGCTCTCGTTCACCCCCGGTCTATTGTTGCAATTGGTGGATGACAATTATCGGTTGTATATTCCGACATCTGTAACTGGTCGTTCGACAGGTTTCGAATTAGTCTCGGCAAAAATTAAGTGTACAAAGAGAACATAGTAAATCACTCCTGACCGCTTTTTTCGAGACGATATCCAAGAAGAGCCTAAGGTCGATGGTACTTGGCAACACAAATCCACATTATCGCACAAGAAATACTTAGCAGGGGATCAAAAAATAATCTAGGAGATTCTAACACAAGAATAATATCCTCTACGTTTCGATTCTGGACAGGCATTGGGATCAAAATCCAGATTGTCGTACGAGAAATGTGAGGGAAACAATCTCATATTCGGCTCATATTCGGTGCATATCTCTGGCACATGTGCTAGGGTCTCCTCTTCTGGCTCAAGAATCTCCTCCGTAGCTTCTGAAGTTGTGCATGAGAAGTTTCGAAGATGGGAAAGCTCTACCGCGACCCTGGGGCCCTTCTATTTGCCCTCTTCGTCTCTGCTGGGCCCATCGACGAAGCGCTGCCGCTTCGCTCCTTTTGTTCCGGATGCAGGTGCAGAGTTAGGAAACGAAGCAGGGCGGTGGCAGAAGCTTACTCAAGCACAAGAATTCGATTGTGGGAGGATTTTCGGCGTCATAATCGTTCCATCGAGATGAGATTGATGCAGACCAAACTTTAACGATTTCCTGAGAATCTCGGGAAGGAAATTATTAGTATTTGTTTG
>Ga0307517_10010663_pt1 | contig 12827 bp, 10 predicted proteins | sample 23_EM_MG_FD_194515 | JGI IMG/M metagenome (GOLD analysis project Ga0307517, IMG submission 194515) | Populus trichocarpa ectomycorrhiza microbial communities from riparian zone in the Pacific Northwest, United States - 23_EM | ecosystem: Host-associated > Plants > Roots > Unclassified | place...
CGTTTTCGTGATGCTCGCGCGATTGCTGACGCGCGCCGAGGTCGGCGCGTTCGCGGTCATCGCGGTTACGTCCGAGGCGTTCCGCATCGTATCGACCGCCGGCCTGCTCCAGACGATCGCGCGGCGACGGGTGCTGACCCCGGCGTTTCTCGACACGATCTACCGCTCGCAACAGGGTTTCTCCTTGCTGTCCTGCGGGATGATCATCCTGCTGTCGCGCCCGATCGCCGAATTGATGGGCGCACCGGGCATCGCGCTGCCGCTCGCGGTGCAGAGCCTGGTCCTCCCGCTCTCCTCGCTCGGCGTGACCCACATGGCGCTGCGCCTGCGCGAGTTCGGGCATCGCACCACCGCGTTGCGCTCGGTGGTCGGCGGCGTGATCGGCGGCGGGGCTGCCGTGCTTGCCGCCTTCTACGGGCTGGGTCTGTGGGCGCTGGTGATCCAGCGGCTGGTGACCGAAGCGGTCGGCGTCGTCCTCTCACGCCAGTCGTACGACTGGCGCCCGGGATGGCAGTTCGAATGGCCGATCCTGCGCGGCAATCTGATGCTCAATGCCAGCCTGATCTATGTCCAGCTGATCTTCCTGGCGACCGTCCGCGTCCAGGAGATGGCGATCGGCGCGGGGATCGGCCTGGCCGCCGTCGGCGTCTACCGGACCGCGTGGCGTACCGTGGAATTGATCGCCCGCGGCGCGATCCAGCCCTTCACGACGGTCGCGACGCAGACGCTGGCGCGGGTGAAGGACGACACCGTCGAACTCGCGCGCGCCTATCGCTGGATGATCGGGCGCGCCGCCGCGATTTCCTTTCCCGCGCTTGTCGGCTTCGGTGCGCTCGCGCCGATCGCGGTGCCGTTCGTGTTCGGCGCGAAATGGGCCGAAGCGGGCGCGCTGGCGCAGATTTTCGCCGTCATGGCGCTGCCCTTCACGCTCAACTTTTTCGCCTCGCCGTCGCTGTCCGCGCTTGGCGCCGGGCGGAGCCTGATCATGCTGTCGACGGCGCAACTGTTGCTCGGCGTCGTCCTGACCTTGGCATCGCTGCCGTACGGCCTGTTCGCGGTGGCAATTTCCTACGTGGCGCGTGCCTATATCACGCTGCCGCTTCAGGTCTGGCTGCTGCACCGCATATCGGGGATCGGTCCCAGGACGACGCTCGCGGCGGTCGGGGCGCCGCTTGCCGCCTCGACGGTGATGGGGGTCGCGCTGTTCGCGGGGCTGCGCGCGCTGGAGAGAGCGGGCATGAGCGGTTTCCTGACCCTCGCGATACTCGTGCCGTTCGGCGTCGCGCTCTACACGGCGATCCTTCTCGCGATCGGGCGCGAATGGCGCACGATGATCCTGGGTCGCGCCAATCGCTTGAGAAAGGCCCGCATTTGACCCCCGCCAGCGCCGACCAGATCGTCGCCACTCTCGCCGATCGCTTTGCGTCGACGCTCGATCGCATCCTGCCCGCGGGCAAGCTCGCGCTGGTCGATTTCCCCGATCACAGCAACGTCGGCGATTCGGCGATCTGGCTGGGCGAGATCGCCTATCTGCGTCGCGCCGGCCGGATGCCCGGCTATGTCTCCGCGCTGGGCACGCATGACGACACCGCAATGGCGGCGGCGATCGGCGCGGGCACGATCCTGATCCACGGCGGCGGCAATTTCGGAACGCTGTGGCCGAAGCACGAGGCGTTCCGGTTGCAGATGCTGCGGCAACATCGCGATCGCGCGATCGTGCAGATGCCGCAATCGATCCACTATGACGCACCCGAACGCGCCGACGAGATGGCAGCGGCGATCCGCGACCATGGCCGCTTCACCTTGCTCGTCCGCGACGCCAAGTCGCTGACCTTCGCGCGCGCGCGTTTCGATTGCGCGGTCGAGCTGTGTCCCGATGCCGCGCTGATGCTCGGGCGGTTGCCGCGACCCGCGCGTGCCGTGGCGCCGGTGTTCGCGCTGCTGCGCACCGACCATGAACGCGCCAACGGTACCGATGCCGAGCCGCCGGCGGGCGTGATCGTCGACGATTGGCTGGAAGAAGATGCGCGCGAGCGGAGCCGGATCCGGATGGCGCTCAAGCTCCGCCGGCTGCTGGTACGCGAGCCGCAGGCGCGTCAGCTGATCCGTCAGCGCATGCTCGCCGAATGGCGGGTCAATCGTGGGCTTGCGATGCTGGCGCAAGGCGAAACGGTGGTGACCGACCGGCTGCATGCGCACATTCTGTCGCTGCTGCTCGATATTCCGCACGTGCTGCTCGACAATAGCTACGGCAAGGTCGCCGGGTTCGCCGATCAATGGACCGCCGATTATGCCGGCCTGTCCCGCGCGACCTCGCGCGACGCTGCGATCGACCAAGCGCTTACTGCCACCGCCAAGAAGGAGACGCGCCATGTCGCTGCGTAACCGCATCGTCCGCCGCTGGAATCTGTTCCGCCTCAGCCCGGTCGCGCATCGCATGCGACGCGAGGGGCTGACCTACCTACGCCCGGGCAAGCTCGTCCGGATCGAGACGGCGCTGCGCCGGCTCAGGCAGCGCCGCGTGCCGGGCGACTATCTCGAATTCGGCGTGGCGCTGGGCGGAACCGCCGCGTTGGTCGCGCAGGCCGCGCGCCGCGCCGATACGCGCTTCGTCGGCCTGGACGTGTTCGCCACCATTCCCCCGCCCACCTCGCAATACGACGACGCCAAATCGCGCGAACGCTACGCCGTGATCGCGGCCGGCGACGCGGCCGGGATCGGCGGCGAGGTCTATTACGGCTATCGCGACGATCTGCTCGACCATGTCGGCCAGGTTCTCGCCAGCGTCGATGCGCCGGTCGATGGTCGCCAGATCCGGCTGGCCAAGGGCCTGTTCGAGGAGACCTGGCCGACGCTCGATGTCGAGCGCGTCGCCTTCGCGCATATCGACTGCGATTGGCACGATCCGGTGCTTTATTGCCTCAACGCCGTCGCGCCGAAACTGTCGGAGGATGGCGTGATCGTCATCGACGATTATCACGACTATCCCGGCTGCCGTACCGCGGTGGACACCTTTCTCGAGCAGAATCCCGGCTTCAGGATGGCGCCGGGCGCCAATCCGTTGATCGAACGGCGATAGGTTCGCGCCGCCGCACGACAATGCCCGCACGGTACATCGTGTAGCCGCACAGGAAACCGTAGAGACCCAGCCCCTCGACCTGCCAGAACGGCATCGTCGCCATGTTGAGCAACAGGAACGACGCGTGCGCCGCGATCAGCATCAGGCGCTCGCCCTGCGCCGTGATCGCCGCCCATAGCATCGTCATCCAGAACAGCAGCATGCCGAGAACCCCGACGAGCCCGAGTTCGTAGGTCGTGCCGACCAGCGTGTTGTGCGGATAGACCTTGAACAATCCCTCCCAGCTCTCCGGCCCGAACCCGAACAGATGCTGGACCGGTCCGCCTTCCGCCCAGGCGTAGAGATAGCTGCTCCAGATATAGGCGCGCGCCGACAACACCTGCTTGTCGGCCCAGGTGAACTCGGCGGGCGGCTTGATCAGCGCGCCGGGATTTGCGGCAATGGTCGCGATGTCGGCGAACTTGTCGCCATAGAAGACGACCGCGACTCCGACCACGATCACCGCGAGCGCCGCACCGACGCCGGCCATGAAGGGACGCTGGTCGCGCCGGACGCTGGTGGTGATCCCGATCCACAGCGTTGCCACCGCCAGCGGGCCCATCGCGATGATCGCGGTGCGATAGCCGGCGAGCTGGATGCCGACGAGCATCGCCAGCAGAAAAATCGCTCGCGGCAACGGATGCGCGGTGCGCGCGAAGCACCCGACGACGAACCCAGCCACCAGCGCGACCGAAAAGGCCGCCTCATGATTGTAGCCGCCGATCCACACCAGGCCGCCGTCGAATTCGGACCCCTTGGGCAAATGCAGCACGACCGACAGAAACTGGAACACGGTCAGCGGCAGGAAGGCGACCATCAGCCAGCCGATGAAATGGCCCTCGGGATCGCGCCGATGCGCCTGATACACCGCCAGCGCGATGACGACGAAATAGAGATATTTGACGATCGCGTTGACCGCGCCGGTCGGATCATGGTTGAGCACCGCGCTGATCAGCAGGATCGCCATCAACAGATAGACGGGCACCAGCCAGCGGATCGCCAGATTGGCGAAGCGGACCACGAACAACAGCCCGATGCCGGTGGTCGCAATCGACACGACCGCATTGCCGGACAGGCCCGCCGCGATCGGGCGGAACATCCAGAGATGATAGGCGCCGGCGATATAGCGCAGCCACAGCGCCACCAGCACGAAGCGCGCCGCGGTGCCGCGCGACCGCACAAAGGCGATGGCGAGCGGCACGAAGAGGAACATCGTGACCGGAACGAGGATCTCGAGCCCAAAGGATGGGCCGATAGCGGTGCTTTCGTTCACGTGGCGGCTCGCTCAGGCGGCGTGATAGCTTTCGACGTCCTTGTAGTAATAGCCAGCATCGCCGAACCCGGCGCGCGCCTGCTCGACCACATTGACCTGGGTGAGCGCGATGCCGAGCACATTGGCATCGACATCGGCGAGCCGGTTGAGCGCGATGTCAGCGGCCTTCACCGCCGTTTTTCGCCACCGCAGCAGAAACACGACGCCATCCGCCATGCTGGCGATGACACGCGCCTCGTCGACCGCCAGCACTGGCGCGGTATCGAGCACAATCAAATCGAAGCGTTCGCGCAAGTCGGTCAGCAACGTCGCGAAGCGACCGCCCTCGGTCAGGGTCAGCTCGTCCGTATCGACCCGCTGCGGCAGCAGCCAGGCGCCGGTTGCCTGATCCTGGATCAGCACTTGATCGAGCGTGGCGCTTCCCCTCAGCAGCTCGTTGAGACCCGCCGTCACCTTGCCGCCGAATTGGCGGCTGGTCGCGCGGCGGCGCGGGTCGCAATCGACCAGCAGTGTCTTCATGCCGGCCGCCGCGGCCGATCGCGCCAGGCAGATCGCGGTCGTCGTCTTGCCTTCGCCGGGGACCGACGAGGTGATCGCGACGATGCGGTGCTTCTGGTGGGGAAGCGCGAACCGGATCGAGGTCCTGAGCGCGCGAAAAGCCTCCGCCAGCAGCGATTGCGGTCGCTGCAGGACAAGCTCCATCGGTGGCGCGGGAAGGCCGCGCTTGCGATATTCCGGGAGCGTCGCCGCGTCGGGGATCGACGCCAGCACGGACAATCCAAGCTTCCGTTCGATCGCGTCGCTCGTCTCGACACCACGCTCGAGCAGCTGGAGCAGCAGCACCGCCAATGCCGCGATGCCGATCCCGCCGACCAGGGCGGCCGCACCATAGATCAGCAAATTGGGTGCGCTCGGCGCGCCCGGAACGCGCGCCGCGGCGACGATATAGCTGTCGCTTTGCTCGAGCCCTGCCTGTGCCACCGTCTGGCGATAACGGTCGAGGAACGAACGGTAGAGCGTGCGCGCCGACTCGGCGTTGCGCTCCAGTTCGTTCAGCCGCACCGACGCTTTATTGTCCGCGGCCAGCTTACCCTCTGCGCGTCCGATCGATCCCTGCAGCGAGGCGGCACGCTGGCTCGCGATATTGGCCTGGATCGTGGTGTTGGCGACGATGCGGCTGACTTCGGCGGCGATCTGCGCGTCGGTATTCGCCATCGCGCGCTGCGCCCGCTGGAGATCGGGGTGAAGCGGGCCGTATCGTTTTTCGAGGCTGGCGACGTCGCGGCCGATCTGGGCGCGTTGTCCGCGAAGCTGGCTGATGACGGGGGAATCCAGCGCCTCGCCGAGTTCTTCGCCGCTGCGCCCTCGAGCGAGTTGCGCGCGCGCGGTCGAGAGACGCGCCTGCGCGGCGGCGTTTTCAGCCTGCGCCTGCGCGAGCTGGGTGGAAAGGTTCGAGATCTCTTCCTGGCTCGTCGAGCTCACGTTCGACACGGCGAAGAGGCTGTTAGCCGCGCGAAAATCGGCGACCGCCTTTTCCGCCGTCAGCACCTGGCCGCGCATTTCCTGCAGCCGTCCCTCGAGGAACTGACTGGCGCGCTTGGTCGCGCCGGACTTGGTGCCGACCTGACCACCAATATAGGTCTGCGCAAGCGTGTTGACGATCTGCGCCGCCAGCGGTGCCGAGGTCGATTCGTACGAAATGCCGATCGCATAGGACAGGCCATCACGCTTGACCGTCAGATTGCTGAGCAAATTGCCGATGGCACGTGCGCGCGCCAGTGGATCGGGCTTCGCGTTGGCGGCCGGCGGCAATACCATAGCGCCGTTGAAATCCGGGTTTCGATCGAGCCGCAGCGTATCGACCACCTGGCCGATCAGCGCGGGCGATTGCAGCGCCTGGACCTCGGTATCGACCGCCGCCGAATCGGGATCGACGGTGGGCGTCACCTGGTCCTCGGCGATCACCTTCTCGGCAGTTCGCTCGAGCGCCACCTGCGCGGTTGCGATGTAGCGTCGCTGCGCGAGCATATAGGCGATAGCCGCGATCAACACGGCGCAGACGAGGACGATCGCGATCACCAGCGCGCGCCGGCGAATGATGCGGCCGATGCGCCGCACATCGATCAAGGCGGATTCGTCGACGTCCGGATCCGCACCCTGCGGGCGTGCCGGAACACGGGGCCGGGTTGCTGCGTCCATATCGTTCATGCGCCCGCCAGACTGTCGTAAACCGCCGGCGCGATGTCCGGTCGCGACAGCGCGACCGCAATCGTGGCGCTCACGAAGCCGCGTTTGTCGCCGCAATCGTAGCGCTTGCCCGCGAAGGTAACGCCGTGGAATGGCTGGCGGCCGATCAGGTGCGCCATCGCGTCGGTGAGCTGGATCTCCCCGCCGGCGCCCTCTTCCTGCTGCGCCAGCACGTCCATGATCTCAGGCTGCAGGATATAGCGCCCGATGACTCCAAGATTCGATGGAGCGTCGGCGGGTGCGGGCTTCTCGACCAGGCCGCGAACCTCGGTCAGCGCACCATCGGCGGGGCCAGGCGTGATGATGCCGTATTTGTGGGTTTGGTCAGGCGCCACCTCTTCGGCGCAAATCAAATTGCCACCAACCTGCGCATAGGCCTCGACCATCTGTTTCAGGCAGCCGGGCTGCCCGATCATCAAATCGTCGGGCAGGAGTATTGCAAATGGCTCGTCGCCAACCAGGCGGCGCGCGCACCATATTGCGTGGCCAAGACCAAGCGGTTCCTGCTGGCGGACGATCGCGATGTCACCCGGCGCGAACCGCGTGTCGGCAAGCACGTCGAGCGACTTGCCGCGCCGCTCCATCGTCTCTTCGAGTTCGAAGGAATGATCGAAATGATCCTCGATCAGCGACTTGCCGCGGCTGGTCACGAAGATGAACTGCTCGATCCCTGCCTCGCGTGCTTCGTCGATCGCATATTGGATCAGCGGGCGATCGACGATCGGCAGCATTTCCTTCGGCATGGCTTTGGTCGCCGGAAGGAAGCGCGTGCCCAGCCCGCCGATCGGAAACACCGCTTTGCGCACCTTGTGCATATCGATCCCCTTTGCTGAGCGCTGATCGATCGGCGCCCGGCGTGATGCGATTCGGCTGGCGTGACGAATCGCGTTGAGCGAGTGCGCGACGACTGCACGTTTCTGCTGCACCGCAACAAGAGCACAACGTCGAGCCGTGCTTACATCGCGTCTAAGCTGCGGATTAGGTCGGGGGATCATAGTTTTGGCGGCGGACCGCCCCACTGGATGCCTCCCGGCACGCTGCCTTTGCCGCGAGGGCGGATCAATTGAGTGCCTGTGGGAACATCGATGTCGTGCGAATCGATGATGATCCGCACTGGCCCGTCATGCACGTCGAAGATCGGCCATCCGTGAGCAGACTTCACCACGAGATGCGCGATGCGGATGACGATCGGCGCGCCTTGCGGCGCCTTGGCGCCCATCAAGGCGAAATGTACCGTATCGCCGATGCCGCCGACCTTGTTCGGCTCGATGCTGGTCAGGCGACTGGCGTTGATGCTCGACCACAAACGGTAATTCCGCGCGTTGCGGCCCGAAATGCAGTCGTCGAGCATCGAATCGCTCGCCTTCAGATCGAAGCCGCCGTCGCTATTGTCCCAGGCCGCGCAGGTGCGGAACACTAACCGTCGGTTGCCGCGTTCGGCCGAAAACCCGTCACCATTCCAATATTGGCGGTCGTTCCGCTTCCATTGAAAGCCGCGCATCGTGCATCGCTCGAAGCGAAAGTCGGATGCTTGATCAGCGATCGCGATCCCGCAGGGAAGGTCGTGAGCGCCGGTCGTCAACACGCCGCTGGCGGTGACGTCCGAGAAGACGCCGTCTCGGCTATCGTATCGGATACGGGCAAAGCCACGACGCAAATTGGTCGCGGCGACGTTCGAGACTCGCAAGCCGACAGCGCCCGCAGTCGCGCGATCGATCCCGGTGTTCTCGATGACGCGGTAGCCGCCATCGACGCGCACATCGTCCACCACGACGCCGGTCGTCGGACGATCGAGCACGACCAGGCCATTCCCCACGTCGCGCGCGCTGACATGGCGATAGGCCGCCTTGTCCCTGGCGTGATAGACAGGCTCGCCCTGAGCGTCGACCTGGGTCCGGCCGGTTGTTTCGAACAGCATAAGCGTCCCTATCGACGAGCAGCCGTCACCGGCCAGTGGCCTGCGGCAGTTCGGGAGACACGCTCGGCGAGCCGATGCTTAATGCAGGCTAAAGCATGTCGCTTAACGACATCGAAGCTCGGCTGCGGGCACAAAGCCAAGGACCACAAGGAGTTCGCGCGATGCGCCCATCCCCCCACGTCGCGCACGTCGCGCGGCACGAAGACCGTAATGACATGGCGGCAGCGGTTCTCTCCGCCTGGCTCGCACCCCGCGTCTCGTCTCGCCGTCGGCTTGTCCCGGATTTCAAGCGCTTGATGAAGCTTGGTTAATTATTTTGGTCTTCACTCATCGGCTTAACGCGGCTATGCCACATTTTGCCTCAGCGGACGAAGCGATGGGCGGGGAGAGGATGGACGAAATGTCTCAGCACGCGCTCGACGTCGCGGCGAATCGGCTCGCCACCCAGGCAAGCCCGGAATCCGAACCGGTGGAGCGCGACTGGATCGAGCTCACTGTCCGCCGCGTGTCCCGCTTTGCCGGTTATCTGGCGCTGGCTGCAGCGGTGGCCGGAATCGCCTATCTGGTGATTCGCTGAGGACCCGCATTCCGCGGTTACGCTGCACCGCGGCATAATGAAAAACCGGTCGTCCTTTTCATAGACCGGGTGGTCTTGCCTTCGGCCAATTTGGCCCGCACCGCCATTGCCACTCTGCTTTAGATAATTGATTTATACCGAAAGACCCGGATCGGCGCTTCTTTTTGCGCACGCGTCAAAGGGGAAATCGGGAATGAATGTTTCGACGCTTGGGGAATTCGTAGCGCCGCGCGTACGCTCAAAGCGCATCCAGCGCCTTCGCCTCTATGCCGAACTCCTCGCGGTGGATTGCCTGGCGATCATTGCCGCGTTCGTGACGGCCCACGCATTGCACGCCGGGCCCCGCACGTTCGACGGCTGGCAATTGTCGCTGATGGTGTTGACCGGCTATCTCGGCATCGCGCTTGCCGCCGAGGTCTATAATGCGACGGTATTCACCAATCCCAAGCTGAGCCTCAAGCGATCGGTGACGGCGCTTGTCTATGCCTTGGTCGCATTGGTGTTCCTCACCTATATCGCGCATGCCAGCCAGCAGATCTCGCGCATCGATTTCGCGATCGGGTCGCCACTCGCCTTGCTGTTTCTCGTCGTCGGGCGGTTGCTCTTCGTTCATCACGGTTTGCGGCGTCTGGAGGGGTCGCTGTTCAACGAATTGCTGATCGTCGATGGCGTCGAGGCGCCCGGCCTCGTCTGGTCTCACCGGATCAACGCGCGCGCGATGGGCCTTTTGCCCGATCTCGGAGATCCGGTGATGCTCCACCGCATCGGCGACGTGCTCGCGGGATTCGACCGCGTGATTGTCTCGTGCGACGATGACCGCCGCCATGCCTGGAGCACGTTGTTGCGCGGCGCGAACATCGATGGCGAACTGCTCCTTCACGATCGCAATTATGTCGACGTGATCGGCATCGGGCGTGCCGGGGGCCAATCTACCCACATCGTATCGCGCGGGCCGTTGAGCATGAGCAATCGTGTGATGAAACGCGTGCTGGATCTTTCCCTGACGGTGCCCGCCATCATCGCACTGTCGCCGCTGCTCGCGATCATCGCGCTGATGATCAAGCTCGATAGCCGCGGGCCGGTCTTCTTCCGGCAGGACCGCGTCGGCCGGCGCAATCAGCTGTTCAAAATCGTCAAATTCCGCACGATGCGGCACGAGCAAAGCGATGCGGCCGGCAATCGCTCGGCCAGCCGCGCGGACGACAGAATCACGCGGGTCGGGCGCTTTTTGCGGCGCACCAGCCTCGACGAGCTGCCGCAGCTGTTCAATGTGCTGGAAGGCGACATGAGCCTGGTCGGTCCACGCCCTCATGCGCTTGGTTCGCTGGCGGGCGACCAATTATTCTGGGAAATCAGCCACCAATATTGGGTTCGCCACGCCCTGAAACCCGGCATAACCGGGCTGGCACAGGTTCGCGGGCATCGCGGTGCAACCGAAAAGCGCGAAGACCTTGAACGCAGACTCGCCGCCGATCTCGAATATCTCGATCAATGGTCGATCTCGCGCGATGTGCTCATCCTGGCATCGACCGTTATCGTAATGGTGCATCGCAACGCATATTGAGCAGCGCGTTTTTCCCGGAGGCACCTATCGCATGCTCGTCGGTGCCTTGGTTGGGGACAGACCTTCAGCCCGCCCGCGCTCGACGCCATTGGTGAGATCGGCCGCGCTCCAGCCGCCGCCGAGCGCCTGGATCAGCGCGACCGTCGCGGTCTGGCGATCGAGCTGGCCCTGGATCAACGCGCGACGGGCATTGAGCGCGGTCGCCTGCGCGGTGACCACATCGGTGTAGACGACGATCCCGGCGCGATACTGGTTGCGCAGCGTCTCTTCCGACTTGTCGGCGGCGACCGACGCGGTGCGCAGATACGCCTCCTGGCGCTCGAGCACTTCCTGCGCGACCAGATTGTCCTGGACTGCCTGAAACGCGGTGAGCGTCACCTGACGGTAATTGGCGACGGTCGCGTCATATGCCGCGCGCGCTTCCTCGACCCGGGCCTTGCGCGCGCCGAAATCGAACAGGGTTTCGGCGACTGAGGCACCGAGTGACCACAAGGTCGCGCCGGCGTCGAACAAGCTCGCCAGCGCATTGCTCTGCAGCCCGCCGCTGCCGCTCAGGCTGACGGTCGGGAAGAAGGCGGCGCGGTTGACGCCGATCTGGGCATTGGCCGCCGCCACCTGCCGCTCGGCCGAGGCGATGTCGGGGCGGCGTTCGAGCAAGACAGAGGGCACCGAGACCGGGACGTCGGGCGTCACCGGCGACCAGGCCGACGCGATCGACGCCAGGCGATAGCTGGCCGGATTCTCGCCGATCAGCACCGCGATCGCATCCTCGAACTGCGCGCGCGTGCGGGTCTCGCCCTCGAGGTCCGACTGTGCCGAGGCGAGTTGCGACTGCGCCTGGAACACGTCGGTCCGCGCGACGATGCCGGCATCGTAGCGGTTGGTCGCAATGGTCAGCGCGCGCTGATAGGCATCGACCGTCGCTGTCAGGCTGGCGATCTGCGCATCGCTCGCGCGCAGGCTCAGATAGTCGGTGACGAGCTCGCCCTGGAGCGCGAGCCGGGCATTGGCGAGGTCGGCGAGCCGTGCCTCCGCGGTGTAGCGCGCGTTGCGCGTCGTGTTGAGCGCGCTGCCGAACAGATCGGGCTGCCAGCTTGCCTCGACATCGACGCGATAGCTGGTCGAGCTGCGGCCGCTGCTGACGGTCGCCGAATTGCTGCCGGTGCTGGTGACGACACTGCCCGACCCCGAATAATTGTGATTGACCGATCCGTTGGCGCTGACCGTCGGGAACAGGCTGGCGCGCGCCTCGCGCGTCGCGGCAGTGGCCTGGCGCCACGTCGCCGCCGCCTGGGCAAGCGTCTGGTTATGCGCATTGGCGCGCACGACGAGGTCGTCGAGCGTCGCGTCGTTGAACGCGGTCCACCAGTCGTTGCGCGGCGCGCCGTCATTGGGGTTGGCTGGGCGCCAGCCCTCGACGGTTTTCCACGTCGCCGGGGTCGCCGCCGTCGTCGGACGATCATAAGGCGGCGCGAGCGAACATCCCGTCAGCGCGGCCAGGGTCAGGAGCGTGGCGATAGAGCGAAAGGTCATGCGGGAAGCTCGCGAAGAGGCTGGCGTTTCACCCGGCGACCGCGGCGACGCCGGCGGGCCAGGCGGTCCAGCAAGGTATAGATGACGGGCGTGGTGATGAGCGTCAGCAACTGGCTGGCGATCAGCCCGCCGATGATCGCGACGCCGAGCGGCCGGCGCAATTCGGCGCCTTCGCCAAAGCCGATCGCCAGCGGCAGCGCGCCGAGCGCGGCGGCGAGCGTGGTCATCAGGATCGGGCGGAACCGCAACAGGCTCGCCTCGCGCGCCGCCTCCTGCGCGGAGAGGCCGCGCTCGCGCTGCGCGGTGAGTGCGAAGTCGATGATCAGGATGGCATTCTTCTTCACGATGCCGAGCAACAGGAACACCCCGATCAGCGCGATGATGTCGAATTCCATGCCGCAGATCATCAACGCCAGCACCGCGCCGACGCCCGCCGCGGGCAAGGTCGACAGCGCGGTCAGCGGGTGCAGCAGGCTCTCATAGAGCATGCCGAGCACGATATAGATCGTGATCAGCGCCGCGAGGATCAGCAGCGGCTGCGACCCTTGTTGCTGCTGATAATTGAGCGCGGTGCCGGCGAAGGTGCCGTGCACTGTG
>Ga0307517_10010664_pt1 | contig 12825 bp, 8 predicted proteins | sample 23_EM_MG_FD_194515 | JGI IMG/M metagenome (GOLD analysis project Ga0307517, IMG submission 194515) | Populus trichocarpa ectomycorrhiza microbial communities from riparian zone in the Pacific Northwest, United States - 23_EM | ecosystem: Host-associated > Plants > Roots > Unclassified | place...
ATTTTTGACATCAGCACATCAAAATGATTTGAAAACACTAAAAACATATTAATTTCAAGTTAATAAAAAAATAAAAAAATTTCAAATTTTATCAAAAGCGCTTTTGAAACGCAGAAACAAACAGGACCTTAAACTAGTTAGGTAACTCGCGTTCTGTGGTGAGCAAAGAATTTTTTATATAAAGATAAAAAATAAATTGAAGTTTACTTTTTTTTAAAAAAAAAAATTCAATGCATTTTGACTCAAAATACCTATAGAACATCTCAACAGTTATGATAAATCTATACATGATCTCAAAAAATTCCAAAACCAAAAACCAACCCGAGTTTAGATATGTTTTTTCATGAATTTTAAAAGTAAAAAAAAACACATGATATAATGGTATTAAATTAAACTTTCCTAATCAAATAGAATTATTTGACACAAAAATTATTTATTTCAATGGTATTAAATTAGGATTAATAACATGTTTTTCTCTACTATTCAAGTCCATTTAGCTCTCTTACTGCTCAAAAATAGAAAATAATAAAAATAATTTTTTACTATGAAAACCCTCTCGCCTTTGACTTTTACAGCTAATCTTGTACTTCCAAACCATGTAGAAGTGAATTGCCAACGTAATGATGTATTGCCAAAACACAGCACCTTCACCAAATTGACAAGACTAGAAATCAAATTTGTTTAGATCTGTATTTTTATATTTATAACAACGTAATAATGTAGCTAGCCTATCACCTTGTCGTTTAATGGGTGCTAGTGGTTGATACTCTTAAAAGCACTGGCAGGATAGGGTAGGATCCTTCAGAGTCGAAGCAAATGCAATGATTCCACAACCTTAACAGAGGCTGGCAGCTGACATCCCTGTTCGAAACGTTTTATTTCAAGGACGGTGCCGGAGAAGAACGGTTATTTTTAATTCAGAAATATATTAAAATAATATATTTTTTATTTTTTTAAATTCATTTTTAATATCAATTCCAAACACTATTAAAATGAGAGTTTGCGTTCGTTTGAGAGCTTGGTATTGGTGATGAGACGGGCCTTGGAAGGACCCGTTTTAGGAGCCGTAAGCTATTGCTTATATCGGAATCGCACGGGTAAAGAAGAAGGAAATGAAAAATAAATGAATAGGCGAATACTAATCAGGGAAATTTAAATGAGTGAAGGAGGTGACTACCAACGATCCCAGATACAAAATAACTCCCCTCCGATGCAAAAGCTTCCCTCAAAAAATCTACCCAAAGAATCCAACCGAATGTATAACATGTAGCTCAGCACAGGCGATTAAACTCATCACCGTGCAGGGGCTAAAATGGCAGCAAAATAATATATGTAGACGACCGCTGGAAATAATAATAATAATAATAATAAGAGGAAGACGAAGAACTGAGACAAAGAGATGACTTGTCTAGAGCAGCAACCAGAAAGTCGATCCGAGGGCCAAGCTCACGACCATCTTCTGCAATGACCACATCTTCTCCGCTCCACTCTGCAACAAATCGCATGTCAAATTAAAACATCAAAACGCAACATTTATAGGCTTGAAAGGCACCTCTAGCAATGCAATTAAGAAAGCGTGGGAACCAACACTCGCGCATATTCAAACCTAATTTAGCAGTTAACTTGGACCCACTAAACTTCAAGGCCCAAGTATAAATCATTTGAGGCCCATTAAATGTAACCCAGATCAGGCCTTGGGGCAGTTATCTCGAGCCCAGAGATTTTACGAGACTAGAATTTCCAACCCCCTTAAATGAAGGCACTAAGATCAATTTAATTTATGTTTTAGGACGTATAACCTGCAATAGAGCAGAGGAGGGGTGGTCCTCCCTCCAAGGACAGTGCAGGCAGTCCTTGGGATTCTGTGTCTCGTGCTCCTCGTCCACACAGAGACCCTTCAAAAAACTCCTCGTTTCCTTGGCTTAAATTATGGTTTTTATTTCATTTTGTCAGCAATCACGTGAAACCACCCGACTGAGTTATTGCAACGACACTTGCTCTTTTAAGTTTTCCCTAAAAAGGGAGAAGATTTACCTTTGATTAAATAGCGTTGATTCCTCCACGTTGTTACAGCAAGGCCGATCAAATCAGGTCAAACACTGACTTTTAAATCAGGCCTGTAAACTACTGATTGGTTCACAACTCTTAAGCTTAATCTAGTTATATCCACACCGGATAACAGCCCTAGCAAACAGACGTATAGAACCAAAGCCAGAGACCGTTGAGGGCCTTGAGGCCGCTTTGGGACACCACAAAACACAAACGATACTCCAGCTTACAACAGCAAACAATACTATATTTTCTCTACATTACGCCTGTTCCTAACTAAATTAACTACTCCGTACTACAATGACACCAACCAGGTTTTGAAAAAAAATAACAACGCGATATTCATTTAAATGCAAGAGATGAGCGAGGTAGATCTGATATTAAAATCATAGATGAATTAATATGACTGGTCTGTTTTCTTTTTTTTTTCTTTTTAATAAATGAGTATTCATATTTGTTAAATCCAAACGGTAAAACAAATTTACAGATGAGTATTTCAAAAAAAGAAAGAGAGAGAACATATATAAAAGGGGATCAAAGGACTTACCAAATCGGTTCCTACGGGTCCAGGAGAAGCAGCACCCAAACTTGGAGCAGGAGCACCGGTTGGTGGAGCTGGAGGACTCGATGCCAGGGGAGATGGAGCTGGAGCCTTCAGCTTAGACTTGCTGGGAGCTGGAGCTGGAACAAGAGCTGGCGGAGCAGCCAAGGGAGCTGGTGGAGGAACAGCTGGAGGAGGGGTTGCTGGTGGTGGAGTAGCTGGTGGAGGAGAAGCAGGTGGTGGTGTGGCGGGAGGAGGTGTTGCTGGTGGTGGTGTGGCGGGAGGAGGTGTTGCTGGGGGTGGGGTTGCAAGAGGAGGGGAGGCTGGTGGTGGGGCTGAGACCGGAGGAGGTGTAGCTGGAGGTGGGGATTGGGTGACTGGAGGTGGGGCTGAGACTGGTGGAGGAGAAGTAGTTGGTGTTGTTGCTGTAGGTGGTGCTGGTGTTGCTGTTGGTGATGTTGCTGGTGCTTGACCACTAACACCAGCAATAACAATGCAGATCAAAGAAAGAAAGATCACAGCGTTTCTACGCACCATTTTTGCCTAGTTCCGAGTCTCTCTCTCCCCGGGCTATTTTGTGTGTAGAGGCTTGGAGTACTGACCAGTGAGGAAGTTGAGAAAGGAAGGGAGGATGATAAATAGAGAGCGCTAGGAAGGTTCGGAATTTTGAGAGGGATCAGTGGGCCCAATTGGGTACCAAACAGATCTGAGGCGTCTGATTACGGAGTTTGATGTGTGGGACCAACATGCATGTGATTTGGATATGAGATCTGGGTGACACGTTGATGGCCAGCTTGGTGGTTTTTTTTTTGGGTTGTTGTTTAGTGCCTTGGTTTTGTGTTAGTGTTAATGATGATTTTGGGCTTTTATTAGCGTAGGGGGGGGTGCCCTCTTAGAGGGAGGGGTGAAAGACAGGATGGTAGAGTGGACCTTTAATATATGATTAAAAAAATCTTGATCATCAATATGTTTGTTTGTTGGAATGATTTTATTTTGTCCTTAAAACGGTGATGGATTTGTCAATCACTGGTTTTAGAAGGGGAGAGGGCTGGGATGACTCGAATGTGACATAATATCCTTTTATTTTAGATCCTCGCTGATTAATAATCTGTCATTTCAAATCTGAGAATGGTAGGATTAATATCAAAGTTTCGGATGTTTAAATAAATGATTTTTTTAGTAAGTGGATCAATTTTACAAAATTAGCTCGGCAAATATTCTTTATTCTCCTGGCTTTGATTTCTCTAGTTTATGGCCTCCCCAATTTAATTTCTTTCGTCCACCCAGCCAAATTTTTTTGTCAAGTAACACAGACGATACATTGCTTGCATCTCTAGTATTCGGCAATCTAAGGTTTGTTGAAAAAAAGGGTAGGGTTTTTTTCAATCCAAAAATGCATTTTTTTTTTACCGAAAAACAACCTGGAAAACAATCCAGAGATCTACTTAAATCTCTTTATACTTTTAAATAATTACAAATCAGTCCAAAAATAATGAATCAATTCGTAATCTAGAAACTTTCTAAAATCAAATATATCTTTTCATGCAATTATAAGGTGAAACAACGTGAAAATTAAATTTTTTTATTTATTTAAAGAAATTTATAAGTATCAAGAACGACATTCTTAATGGCTGGAATCATTATCAACCAAAACTTTTTTTTTTATTATTAAAATTCAATGATTTTTCTCTCTTATCTCTCAACTCAAAAATTAAAAATAAAGAAAAAAAATTTACATCAAATTTGAATTCTTGAAATATTGAGGGACCTAAAAAAAAGGACGGTGAAGGTGAATTTTTCACACAAATTTTTAAAACTGCTTTCTTTTACTTTACTTTTTCTACTTTGGTTCTCTAATCTTCAATTCTATCATTTCTTAGTAAATTGACTTAAATTGAACATTAATTTGGTTAATTTTAATAACTAAAGTGAAAAAATAAATCACTGTCCATAATGAATATTATATACCCGTGTGATTTTCAGTGATTTATCCATGTTTTTTAGTGTTATTTTAATTTTTAATAAAATAAATTATGATTACATTATGTTTTTTTTGGGTTCATTACACATCATGCTATGGGGTTTAAATTGAAGCTGGAGAGGAACCTTTGTATAAAAATGTTGGAAAAATTATACTCAATCACTTGTATGATTAGTTTGTTGATTTTAGCAATCAATATTATCTATTTCTTAATACTTGATGTGTTTTCTTAATTAATTTCTATGTCTCATAGTACATTCTTTTATAATTAGATTCAAATAAACCCGTATCCAATCACAAAAAAGCAACTTCATAATGAAAATTTTTTATTTTTTTATTAACTCTTAATTTTCAATTAGTGTTAAATATTGTGGTACAAAGTTTTTTTTAAAATTAATTTTTGTCCCTTCTTACCCCATTGAGCCAAGCTAGCTAACACTTAACTTCTCCAGGCAAGAATAATGCACAGCATATGAGCATAATGACAGTCCTTCTTACTAAAGAAGCAACAGGGGAGGATTATGATTAGCGGACCCTGCCTTCCTTCATATGTGCTGGTCCTTAATCATAGCATCGCCACTGGACTGGCACTGGCAGTTGTATATTTTACGCTGAAGTTTTGTCTATAGTCCACCGACTGTAGATGCTATGTAGGTGCGCCGCCTGTTTTGTGGTGGCCCATGCTGTGCTGTCTCGCCGTGATAGCTGCCCTCGAATCAACTTGAATGCAGAATAATCTTCGACAATCTGTAATGTTAAGAGTTTGGTGTGGTTCTTAAAGAGGCACGTTTTCTTTATTTGATTTCTCGATTCAAATCTCGTGAATGGTATTTTTAAAAAAGATTAATATTTTTTTTCTGAATTCATCAAGTCAGTATAAAAGATGTGCTGTCAAAGTTATTAAAAAAATTAATTTTGATCAATATATAAACTTACATGATAATACTCTATAATAAAAAAAATATTATTCCACCTTGTCGAAGAATTTGAACAATAAACACTTATAAGTGGACTTAGAGATGCAAATCATACAGATAAACTGATGATAACGAGAGCTGAACTTGTAATGATTTCCAGCAACGTCGCTGTAACCAGGCCTCGCAGAACAACGCCCTTTTTTGGGTATGTCCTAAAAGCCTGTTGAGTGAGATGGATCATTAAACTTGGTTCACGTGTGTCGCCCAAATTGGTTAAGAGTTTCGAAGAAAATAAATGATTTTTTTTTTAAATTAGCATAATAACAATAAAAATTCCATAAAATAAAATCATTTAAATTTTTTTTTTTTTTTATGATATAACATATTTTGACCAAGTGTGACATGTTAAACTCCAATCTCCTACCTTAACATGTTGACCGGTTAGATCCAATTGTATTGATCAATAGATAATTTTACATAAAAACTATAATTTTAGAAAGTATTTCTTCCAAATATATTTTATTAGTTAAAATTATCTTTATCTAACTTGTAAACTCAAAAATAGATGCCAATTAAAATCTCAAAAGTTATTGTTCATATAGTAGTGAGTGATTTTGAATAGTCAAGTGTGAATCTGCCATAACTAAATATGAATTTACCCCCAAACAGATTACATAGATAACCTAGCAAATGTATTTATAGACCAGTGTGACAGGTCTAGGCTCAAGAGGAGGTTTGGTCACGTCAGACCAGAATAACAACTCAAAAAAATCATAACTTTTGATATGACTATTGGATCGCGCTCAAATGTTTATAGGAGCTTATAGATGTCATTTCCTCTATATTAGTTATTGTGTCCCTACACAGACATTCAAATATTTAGATGTCAGAAATCTTAATGAGGACCCTCGATTTTGACAGTTTTAAGATTTTTCTTGTTATTTTCGGAACCAGTCGACTGGTTGAGCCATAAATAACATAATTTGATCATGTCGTGTTTCAGAAGCGTGATATTTATTAACACAATTGGACCATAAATAACATAATTTGAACATATCGTGTTTCAAAAGCTGATATTTATTAAATATTATTATTTCAAAACAAAACGCAACATGATAAACTATGCTAATAAAATTGGAAGATGATCTTTGCTCGTATCCGAATCCTTTTGTTTGATTATCTTCTTTCTGTAACATGATCATGGAAGAAGTTCATTTTCATAAGATCCCACAGAATTAACTCGCCTACATTATGATTACTAATTAATGGCTTAATTATGGGCCCTATTTTCATTGACCTATAACCATCGCACAAGTCCTTGCAGGTTTGTAGTTTTTTCTTCATAACAAACGTTTAATTATAACAATCCATTTCCCTATTCTTTCTTTTTTGTTTGGAGATTGATGGCAGGAGAGCAGTAATTAATGGCATTCCGTAGCCACGGTAGTGCGTGGGCATGCATTGTTTTTTACCTGGAGATAAGAAAAAAAAGAAGAAAAAACACTCTTGCTGCACATGTAGGTTTGGCGGAGCAATGAAATGTAATTTTCTTCAACAAATGATTGTTATTGTAATAATAATTGGTTTTTAAAGTAAAGTTTTAAAATATATTAAAATAATATTTTTTATATTTTAAAATTTATTTTTGATATTAACATACAATTCAAAAATATAAAGAAAATTAATTTGAAACTAAACAAATCCAAGAAATTTTAAAAACATGGTTGGAACGCAATTGGTTTAATAGTTAGGGTTTGCAATATTGTTTTCTTGGTGATATATATAAATTCAAAATTAAGTGACTGCGCGAGGGGTACGTTACGTAGAGTTTTAATGACTCTTTAAATTTAGATACGACTAGTTTACACGTCAGGAAGAAAAGAAGTCCTACGCAAAAGTGAAGATTAATTCTACAGTTGCGAGAGCAGTAATTTAGGTGGTTAATTATTTTCAAGACAAAAAAAGCAGCGACTGACAGGGCATTCCATGAAAGCTCATGAAGTTGATATTGCTAGCACGCACCTAGCTAGCTCTTCCAAAAGTGATGGCTTCTTCCTCAACCCCTCGTCGAAACCTTGTCCGCATGCATCGAAATGCCATTACAAAGCCTGTCGAGGATTTGCCCTCTCAACCTCCTCGATAACTCCATTGACAGCAAATTAACCCCAGTTTTTCTTACGAGTACGCTTCGGTTGAGTAACAACATAAAATTCTCCTCGCATTTTACACGGCGAGAATATCATATCTTGAATGTCTTGGTCTGGATTGAAACATTGCCATGCCAGGCACGGTTCATGCTCGCACAAATGGTAGCTCCCAAGTCCATGTAGCCCAGAGTAGAGTAAAAGGGAGTGTGTGGAGGGGCCGAGTTTACTTTAACGAGAATTTCCTGCTAGATGAATGATGGTAACGTGCTATCCTCCTCTTGTTGGCCCATTTGTTTCCTTTCCTTGTGTTTAAATTGACCTCCTTCCTACCTCTTAATTAATTAATCGAAGGCTAGCTTTATAATAATGTGTTTCAACAGCAACTTAATCTGTACTGCGTGTTTTAATTATGATCAATTTGGCTAAAACGTGACTCGATACATGATCCCGGTTGGCTTTCACCGGTCGGAGAACATAACAGACCATCGGAGAACCCCAAGGCCACCTCATGGGCTTATGCCTCCAGGGTATGGGCCCTAAGCCTGAATCATGAGCGCATGTCTTTGGGCTGTTGGGCCACCAAGAAGCCTCTAAGTCCAAATCTGGGCTTGTAGTCATATTAGGTCAGTTAGGGTTATTTGTATTTGGGTAAGCTTATGGATGTACAGTGATATTGGGTCCGAGGTGTCCATCAACATCTCTGTCTTTGCCTTGAAAAAAACCCCAAGAGAAAATAGAAAAAGTCCTCAGCTTCTTGTCAACTTGTCTGTTACGTAAGCCCAACTTGCATTTATGGGCTTACTTCTTTTTCAAATTCTTAGGAGCCGAACTGGATTTATATGCCCAACTCCATCCTCCTACGGCCCAGATTTCTTGAGGATGTCTGTCACGTCATCACACTTGGACACTCTTAACCCAACAAAAATCACATGATATCTCCTACAGTACCTGCCTAATAGAGGGCATGTAAGTCATTTTAATAATCCTGAAAAAGTTAAAAAATAAAGTAATAAATATTTGAAATTATAATAATGGTTGTTTTTTAAAATATTTTTTATTTTAATTGATTTTTTTTATATTTTTTAAAATGTATTCTCAACCTTATTATTTTAAAATAATTTAAAGACAAAAACAATTAATTTAAAAAACAATTTAAATTTTTTCGACGTAAGAAATAAACACTGTCTACGTCATGAATAAGGCGGGATCAGCCAAATTCTGTCTCCCACTCACTCACTCACTCACTCACACACACAAACCCTTATCTCCCTTCATATTCTATCAAAACACCAAAATTAGAAGCTGAAAAAGAACGAGAAAAAAAAATCAAGATAACTCAAAGCCCTCTACTCTCTCAGAAACCTAAGCATCTCCAATTTTTTTTTTTCAAATGGAAATTTCTTCAAGGACTTGCTTTCCTTTCCTATCCACCGAAACGGTGCCGCTTCTCAAGCCTCCATTTCATACATCCTCTCCTTCTCTCAGGATTCTGGCTGCGCGTCCTGTTAACCTGCGCATGGGGCGTACTGTTGTTACCTGCGCTACGGCGTCGACTGGCAACCGCGCTCCCAGCGGCATAATGAAGCCGAAGCGAGTCTCACCTGAAATGGCAGACTTTGTTGGCGCTCCTGAGGTCTCTCGCACCCAGGTTCTCAAGCTTATCTGGGCCCATATAAAGGAGCGCAATCTTCAGGTATATTTTGATTAAAATTCGGCATTTTTATTTAAAATTTTGGGTTCGTATTATTTTTCGTGCTTAATTTTTAATTAAATGTTTGGATAAGGTTGTGTTGAGACGGTAAAATGTGGGTTGTGTTTGTTCATGGGTTTTTATATTGTTGATTATTTAATTAATTAGCTGGAGATGTGTCATGTTTGTGGATAAGGTTGTGGCGGTGTCAGGGAAATGTTCCAGTTCCGTTTTGTGCTTTGTTTCGTTTGTGGTTTTGGATGATGCTATTGGCCTGTTTGGCTGCTGAATTATTTTGGGCTTTTGGGTAATGTTTGTTTGCTATCTTTTATGCCTCATCTATGATTTTCAGGATCCATGATGTTTTGTTGAGTGTGCTATATCCGAGTAGACTCGGATACATTGAATGTTTAGACTTTAGATTGGCCTTATATTTTTTATAGGGTGTCTTGGTTTGAAAAAAGACGGGGACATAGCGTGATTGCTTGAGTGTTTTTGTTGCTCTTACATGTCATGTGTTTTTGGATCTACTTGTTGTTGAAATCTCTTTCTATGCTGACTAGGCTTATCTGCTGTTGTATCTCGAGTTGAGTAATATCTTAGTGAGGTTTTTTCTCATGTTGAGTTGAGTTACTCACATGGCCTGATGATTATTATTGAATACAATGATGTATGGACAGGGCATCTCTCATGTTAGGGACGGATTTTATCGCATGAATTTGGGTTGAGACATGATTTTGTAGATAGCGTCAAGTTTGAGAAATGACTCCGAATAATTTCAAGTCTATAGTACATGAATGTGGGATGTAGTACTTTGTTGATTCAGCCACACGCAGCATGTTATGTATGTGGCTGAATTAGAAGTCACTAGATTTTACTAATGTGAAAATGCCAGGCAGTGGTGATAAAATCATGATGCCAACGCGGGGAATGGTTGTTGGCATGTTATTTCCAAGCAGCTATTGCCCTTCACTATAATGGTTAACTTCCGGATGAATAATTTGGTTGAAAGAAAAACATGGCTTGGTGTCTCTTCTTCTAGCTGCTTCTGAGCCATTGCATAGAACATCTATAATGCATGCATATATGACTATATCATAAATTTGGAGCTGACTGGACTTGCTGCAACGTTTTTAGGACCCTAGTAACAAGAAGAACATAATTTGCGACGAGAAGTTGAAGAAGATATTTCCTGGTAGAGACCAGGTCGGATTTCTTGAGATTGCTGGGTTGATTAGTCCTCACTTCCTCAAATGAAGTTCAAGGGGATGAACTCCAGTCTTCGTGGGTCATCTTTCCTTCCTGTGGCAGGGCTATCTTTTTTGTTGATGATAATAGCCAAAATTATGCCTGCTGCTGTCGGCAATTTCTGTTTTTAGTTCAATTTAGTACTTGCTTACAGAACTAGCCTTGTTAAGGATTTTGCTTATGGATCCCCTAAATAGTAGGATTTTCAAGATGATATTGCTGTCTGCAGTTTATGCTTATGTTGATGAATCTTAATTTAGGTTGAATCATGGATGCAGCAGCTGTGGTTCTGGCTATATATTTTCTTTGCATGCGTAAAACTGGCTCCTGTTATTCATTTAGGTAGTTCTTATCTACAAGCTGAAGAACTTACCTCGAATTATCAAGCGTCTCGTGCAAGTCCTCTGGACTCGGGATTTCCTCCTTAGAGTTCCTTATTTTTTATTGAAATAAATTGTGCATATACTACATTTGTCACCATGGTTAATGTGCTAGTATTTTTGAAATACAAAGATAAATCATCTAATTTTTGTACAATATAAAAAAGGTTTTATCAATTTATTTTCTCTTTATTGTATGAAAAAAAATTACATTAAAAAAAAGAAAAAAATTTATAAGAAAAGAAAATATTAATTTGAATTAAAGAAAAAAATAAAAAATTTTAAATTTTTAAAAAGTATTTTTGAAATGTAAAAATAAATGTTTTAATAAGAAAATTTAACCTGATAAATGAAAAAAATTATCATCACCTAACTTTTGTAGAATATATAGAAAATCTCATCAATTTATTTTCAATTTATCGTATGAAAAAAAAATTTAATAAGAGAAAAGAAATTAAAATTGATTTTTTATATCATCACATCAAAATAATACAAAAATATTAAAAATATTAATTTGAATTAAAGAAAAAAAATAAAAAATTCTCAATTTTTTTAAAGCATTTTCGAAAAGCAAAAACAAACATTTCAACCCAACCTCAAATGAAAAAAAAATTATCATCACCCAACTTTTGTACAATATAAAAAAAACTCTCATCAATTTATTTTCTCTTTATCATATGAAAAAAAACATAATAGAAAAGAAAAACAATTTAAAGTGTTGGGTCCTATTGGTAGGCATCTAATTGGGTCCAGCTGAAGTCAGACCCAACGCTATTAGGTCATGGTAGGGAGCCGGACCCAACGCTATTGGGTTCTGCTAGGCAACTGAACCCAAAGCTATTTTAGGTCCTGAAGGGGTAGAACCCTACTCTAATAGGTCCAAATTCAAAGTTATGGGGTCCTGCTGGGGGCAGGACCCGACACTGATTGGTAATGCTGGGTAGGACCCGACGCTGATGGGTCTTGCTAAGGCCAAACCCAGAGCTAATGGGTCTTGTTGTGCAGCCGAACCTAAAACTATTTTGGGTCATGCTGGGGGCAGGACTCGACGTTGATTGGTAATGCTAGGGCAAGACCCGACGCTGATGGGTCCTGCTGGGGGCAGGATCTGACGTTGATGGGTTCAGCTGAGGCCAAACCCAAAGCTATTTTGGGTCTTGCTAGAGGCAGGACTCAACTCTAATATGTCAGGATCTAACTCTAATAGGTCTGGATCCAAAGCTATGGGGTCTTGCTGGGAGCAGGATCCAGCACTGATTAGTAATGTTGAGGCAAGAACTGGCGTCAATAGGTCTAGCTGAGGCTAGACCCAAAGCTATGGGTCCTGATATGCAATTGAACCCAAAGCTATTTTAGGTTTTTCTAGGAGCAGGACTCAAAATTCCTCTTTACCGTAAAACATAGTCTAATGCCTTTTTCCCCCCTAACTCTCCTCGGTCAAGTGCTTAGATAAGTTTTTTAAGTGAATGGTAAGAAAAGGTTTGGTACTCGGCTCATCGTGGCTGAGTTGCTTAGAAAGCTCCCTCCTCTCGTTGGCTAAACCGCTTCTCCTTCATCTGTCTTTTTCTTTCCACCTAACAGAAAAGGGAAGATTAGCCCCTGCCCCTTCTCTAAAAGCTTCTCTGATTCGATTGACATGAATGAAGTCATAGGAGGTCAAGAATCGGTTTTTCTAATGAATGAACCGGCCTGAATTGAAAGGGAAGAGTTTGATTTCCAGCCATAGTCATAGCAGACACTCTTTCTTACTACTCCCATGCCTGTTTTCGGTAGGAAGAAAGGAAAAAAAAATATAAAGAGAAAAAAAAAATGGAAATATCTGTACCAAACGCTATTGGGTTCTACTAGACAGTAAGACTCAACGCTATTGAA
>Ga0307517_10010665_pt1 | contig 12824 bp, 5 predicted proteins | sample 23_EM_MG_FD_194515 | JGI IMG/M metagenome (GOLD analysis project Ga0307517, IMG submission 194515) | Populus trichocarpa ectomycorrhiza microbial communities from riparian zone in the Pacific Northwest, United States - 23_EM | ecosystem: Host-associated > Plants > Roots > Unclassified | place...
TAACCGCACTCTCAAACAGTGTCTAAAACCATTACCCCACAATTTGGTATTTCTCATCATTCTTTTCATTCTTATTAATATAGTTTTAAAATTAGACCCCGACTTGCATAGATTGACTCATGACCCAGCCGATCAAGGGTCAAAAACAAGCCGGGTTTGACAAAAAATAAGGTAGTTAAAAAAACTCGGGTGACCTAATCAAAAACCTGAATTGACCTAGTCAAAAACCTGGTTGTAACTTGTTGACTATTTATATTTTCTTTTAACAAAAACGATATTGTTTTAATTTATAAAATATTGAGATCAACTGGAGATGATCTGGTGACCCGGGTCTTAAATCAAATTTAAAAAATCTACTTATTAAACCTAATTCCTCAATTGACAAATTGACTTGATGACCTATCAATTTAATTAGATCGAGTTTTTCTTTTTCAATTAGGATATATAGACACTGACGTGGTTAAATTAAGAATAAACTTTAACATGTTAATTCAAATAATATTTAATATCATCAATCATCATAAAATATTAATTAATATTTTATAAAAAAATATTATTCAAAATATAGTAGTTTTTTCTTTGAAATTTCGTTCTTTACTAATCAAAATTTTCCATCTTAATCTTGTTTATTCTCTATTTCTCAATTAAAAAAAGAAAACAAAATTAATTGAAAAATAACAATGATATTAACGAAAGGGAAAAGGCTAGGTTTTAAGAAAATAAAAATACAAGGAATTAATATATAGTTTTTTAAACCGCATGGAATAATTAATTAGTTTTGTTAAATTACATGATTAAGTTATAATTATCTCCTTTTCTTAAACTGGGTGCCAAATTGAACTTCGATCAAAATTGAGTGGTGTAGAAACTGAATACCCGAAACTCTTGGGCCACCAAAGGAAATTACACAAGAGACAAAAGTCCAGTTCCCATTTGTCTCTCCAACTCCTATAATCTCTCAAAAGAAGAGAAAAAGGAAGAGACACGGAAACCCACCACAACCAAACGACCAAACCATCAAGCCCCAACACAGCATCACTTTCCATTGTTTTCTTGTTGTTTTTGTTCATAAAACACTGAACTCTTTTTCTTGAATTCGCATTCTCGTTGCACCCTTTTGTGGGTTCTGTCAAAGTCTGAGTCTTTGTTGGGGTTTTGATAATCATAATCAACTTGTAGAAGAAAAGAGAAGAAAAATAATGGCCAGTGACACTAAAAGAGGGTCTGTTTCTCGTTTATCACCATTAGCTAAGCCTTTTATCCTGAAGACACCCAAGAACTCAAGCTCTGCCCTTAATTCTTCACTTCAAGATACAAGCTTGAGCCCTTCAAGTTCAAGGCTTGCTCAGTCTTTTTCAAGTTTCAGTGTAGAAGGTGACTCCTTTTCTTATTATTCTCTAAACCCATCTCGGGTTTATCAAGGTTCAGCTGATTTTGGTTTATTTAATGAGTCAAAGTCAGACTTGGATGCTCTCCTTGTAAGTAAGTCCGCTGAGCTTGGCTATAAGGCTCACAACAGTGGTGATCACCAAGAAATTCTTCACTGGAAGGATAAGCATGATGGCTTTTCAATGTCTAATGATGACCCCACCAAACAAGGTGTGCTTTAAGTTTCATGCTTTCGCCTACGTAGAATCTTGTTAGAGAATTGGTGGTGTAATTTGTTCCCTTTAAAGCTCCTTAATTTTGATATATTACTTGTTATGCATATCGTAGGAGATTCTTTAGAAAAACAGAATATGACTTGTTATGCATAATTTATCAAGAAAACCTATTAATTCTGGCATAAACTTAGCACTCCTGATGTTTAATTTTAGGCCATGAACTCAGACTTCTTGTTTCTGTTGATGACTTGAATAACTTCCATCCTTAGGAAAACCTTATATGTTGTTGGTACGTCCCAAAATGGCTTAAAAAATGCGGAAAGTATTTACTGATTGGTTGTTCATTTAAATGACTAGAGGGGGCGTGTATGGATATACCCACTATCTAGAAGTGTATATGATGAACATAAGAGTTGCCTTTCGCTTGAGAAATTCTGTTGGGGTTTCAAAATCAATGAGATAGCAGTACCGAAGGCGTAACAATGTTTGGCATTTGGGCATCACTAGCCTGCATCTGGGAATAACTAGCTTGCAGAACATTTATATTGACGAGATTAGCATCTGCATGGTGTTTGTTTCTGATGAGATGTAAAGTGCACATCATCATCAGTTACTACCAAAAGCAGAGGCAGGTGCTTTGGATAATCATGGAATGTTTGTTGTTGACAGTTAGGATCTGACATGCCAACTTTTCATATTTGCATGGCACAATTAGACCATCTTTCTTGACAAACAAAACTAAGTTTATTTTCAGAGGAAATTAAAACCTTTTCACTTTGAAAATCCACATGATCTGTTTCATGTTTTTGCGATTGATCCATTTGTTGATTCTGCATTCTTTATTGTTCATTTTCCTGGAATTATCGTTTCTTGTTATCGTAGATTTTCTATCAAGTTGCTCTCGAGTTTGTGTGCTTAAATATGTTTTATTCTTTTTAGTGAAGCAATTTGATCTAGTCTTTTCAATCATTATCGGGTATGTGTTCAAATATGTTTTGCTCTTTTATGGATGAAGTAGTTTCCTTTAGCCATTTTGATTATTACTAGGTTCTGGCACGTTTTATAAGATGTGGTGATTCTGGTACCCCTTGAATTGATTAACTAAAGTGGTATGCATGTTAATGGATGAAATCTGTATCTTCAAGGATGGCTATAGGTCACAAGCTATTCATCCTCTCTGCAGGATCTTCTACTGAAGGATTGAAGTTGAGAGCAGAAACATCTGATCATGTGTGCAGAAAATTCAGTGGTATCTCTAGAAAGGATGATGAAGTCAGACCTAAAAGTACTAGGCAAATTGACTCTCAACATGTCTCTTTTTCAGCAGTGAAGTCAAGGCCAATCTCTTCCAAGTTTTCAACCTCATCAGATCTGCACTCTTCTGCCTTAGTTCAAGATCCTCAAAGCGGAGTTCCAGCCATATCTTGGAGCTCAAATGATTCCAAGATTCCTTCTTTTGAAAGAAGATTTTCGCAGCAACTCGATGCTTGTACAACCAAAGTGAATTCTTCCCCTTCATCAGATAGCAATTCTTTGCGGGCTCTAGACTCTGAATCTTCGGGAACTGGTTCAAGTTATTCACCCTTTAATCATGCCTTGTCACAGACCCTAGATTCTGGTGGACATGGTGGAGTCAGCAAGAGTGGCATTTTTTGGTATAGTCTAGCCAGTCTAGTAGATGCTGCTGTGGATAAAAGGAAGGAAGTTTTCCATGATGAAGTCCTGACAGATAAAAGTAAAGTAAAAATGAGCAAACCTGCCACCCAAGAGGTTATGGAGCCCTTGTCAATGACAGTGTCTGAGCTGCAAATCACTTGTCCTAGTCATCCTATTGAGTTGGCTTCAAAATCCCTTGGTGTTAAAGAAAGTGATCCTATTGGAAACTCTTCTGAAATAATTAACGAGAATGATTCTGATTTGGATTCTCCTTGTTGGAAAGGAAAACTTAGTGCTAATCAATCAACCTGTGAAGTTTCTAGACCTGATGATTTTCAACATCTTAAAAGTGCTCGAGGAGCTTGCAGCAATTTAAATCCTCTCGCGCCTCATTTTGTCCCTAGCTGTGGCAAACAGAAAGTAAATTACCGTGGAACTGAATGTGAAGGAGATGATAGTTTGACTTTCCAGAAGACTGAATCTTCTGCGGTTAGTTTATTCTCCAGAGAACATACACTACAAAAACCTGGTACAGCTGGATCATCTTCTTCGGATCGGAGCAGTATTACTGAGACACATTGCTCTATTGACAATCATGTCCGCAATGAGGAATATGAGCCACTCACCAACTCTAGTACTAGCTCCATGCTCAGCTCATCTTGCGTGGTTCAACCATCCATTCTGGAAGATTACTTCACTTCCAATGGCCAGCTTCTGACTAGGCAAAAGGTTGGAGGATCTGGGAAGGTTATCGAGGATGCAGTACCTAATGGCTCAACTAGTGTGTCTTTGCTTGCAAGCAAACATGTCAGACCCATAAGTACTAGGCAAATTGACTCTCAACATGTCTCGTTTTCCGCTGTGATGTCTAGGCCAATCTCTTCTAAGTTTTCAACTTTATCAGACTTGCACTCTTCTGCCATAGTTCAAGATCTTCAAAGTGGAGCTCCAGCAATATCTTGGAGCTCCAATGGTTCCGACATTGCTTCTTTTGAAAGAAGATTCTCACAGAAACTCAATGTTTGTGCAGCCAAAGGGAATTCTTCCCCTTCATCAGATAGCAATTCTTTGCAAGCTCTAGACTCTGAATCATCGGGAGCTGGTTCAAGTTATTCGCCCTTTAATCATGCCTTGTCACAGAACCTAGATTCTGATGGACATGGTGGAGTCAGCAAGAGTGGCATTTTTTGGTATGGTCTAGCCAGTCTAGTAGATGCTGCTGTGGATAAAAGGAAGGAAGTTTTCCATGATAAAGTCCTGACAGATAAAAGCAAAGGAAAAATGAGCAAACCTGCCACCCAAGAGGTTATGGAGCCCTTGTCAATGACAGTGTCTGAGCTGCAAATCACTTGTCCTAGTCATCCTATTGAGTTGGCTTCAAAATCCCTTGGTGTTAAAGAAAGTGATCCTATTGGAAACTCTTCTGAAATAATTAACGAGAATGATTCTGATTTGGATTCTCCTTGTTGGAAAGGAAAACTTAGTGCTAATCAATCAACCTGTGAAGTTTCTAGACCTGATGATTTTCAACATCTTAAAAGTGCTCGAGGAGCTTGCAGCAATTTAAATCCTCTCGCGCCTCATTTTGTCCCTAGCTGTGGCAAACAGAAAGTAAATTACCGTGGAACTGAATGTGAAGGAGATGATAGTTTGACTTTCCAGAAGACTGAATCTTCTGCGGTTAGTTTATTCTCCAGAGAACATACACTACAAAAACCTGGTACAGCTGGATCATCTTCTTCGGATCGGAGCAGTATTACTGAGACACATTGCTCTATTGACAATCATGTCCGCAATAAGGAATATGAGCCACTCACCAACTCTAGTACTAGCTCCATGCTCAGCTCATCTTGTTTGGTTCAACCATCCATTCCGGAAGATTACTTCATCTCTAACGGCCAGCTGCTGACTGGGAAAAAAGTTGGAGGATCTGGGAAGGATATCAAGGATGCAGTATCTAATGGCTCAACTAGTGTGTCTTTGCTTGCAAGCGAACATGTCACCAGTTCATCTTCCTGTAGAGTTGGTGTTTCTTCTGCTTTAAGTGAAACATATGGGCTTGTAACTAAGCCTTTGTGCACACCTCCAAAATTGGATATTCAAATAGTGGTTAAAACAATAAATCAAGTGTCAGAATTGCTTATGCAAAACTGCTCATATGATTTAGATTCTCTGAATGAGCATGAACATGATATAATGAAGCGCGTTGTCTGTAATCTTAATGCGTGTATCAGAAACAGGGTTCGAGAGCATACTCTGACTTCTGAATCAAGTCATCCTCGCGCTTCATATTGTGTTGTGAAATCAGCTGATCTAAACAAGGTATGGATTTTTCGGTTTCTAAAATTAGTGGATCTGATTCGAGGTGATGGAAAAACTTCACTTTCTACTGTAAATTCTTTCTCGACTTCCATTTAGCATATTCAGGCTGCTAATGGGTTTTTGAATACTTATAAATTTTTTATAATGCTTATTGTGGAATTATCAAGGCTGTCTTGCTATAGTCAAGTAGGCAATGGTTTGTGCTATTAGTAACAATCAAGTTCACTGTTTCATTTTTCTTGAGAATGAATTTTGTTTGATACCTTCATCAGCCACGACCGATATGATTGTTGCACAAAGCTTTTCTTATTCATATTAATTGATGTCTTCCTCCTCCATGAAAAATTACTTGTGTCCTTCTGGGTTATAGTTGAAGGATGATTTTTTTTCTCCTTTCGTGCTTTGGTTTTTCCAGTGTTGCTTTTGATATCTCATCTGGCCATTCATTATTACTTGCTGAGAACCTGAATAATGTCTTCAGCAGTGCTGGAACATGGAACTTCAAGCGAAAAGGGCAAAAGCTGTGATAGTTTCCCATGAGCTTGGCCATCAGAATAAAGCATGCAAAGCAGAAGAGTTGTTCTACTGAATTCAGGGATAGATTCTTGGATTCTTTAAAGGCATGGAATGAATGATTTAAGAAAAGTGAATACATTAAGCAGCCAAATCTTTGCATTCTTTGTTGTTGATTCTGGTCATTGAGGAGGCTCTGGAAGGACATCAACAACTTGAGGAAGAAGAGAACCCTCAAGTTTTTTTGTACAAGAACTCGTGGCTTGAGGCTGAAGCATCTCTTTGTTCCATGAAGTATAAAGCTTGTGTCTTGGGTATGAAAACTGGGATGTAATAAGTAAAGATGGCAGTGAGATGAAAGAAAGACATAGTAATTACCTGAGGTCTTTTGATGCAACCTTCTGCTCTCCCTTGAGTAGAGTAAATGCTCTTGTCCAAACAATCAAATGCTTCAAGCTCACCCTTTGAAGGGGAAAAAATATCACTAGGCTACAGAACCTAGCATCAAAAGCCCTTGACATAGTGTTTAGTTAGTAGCAGTTTAATTTGTTGTTGTGCTTCGTTTTGGAAGTCTGTTTTTGGTGAACTGATTGAGTTCTGCATTTTGACTTGCTCCCATCCCTTTGTGCATTTGTGACCCGGCAACAGTTTCTGGCTATGGGTCTGGCACCATATTTGCCCTGCAGCTTTTACTTAAAAGAGCCCAAATTACACGGCTTTAGAGTTAAAGATGCATCCACCAGGGCTTTTTGTATGGATCCTCTTGATGATAGCCCTTATTTTTCTATCTCAATAGCCTAGCTCTGTTCCTACATGGGCTTGAGAGCTACCACCATGGCGCATCCCATTATTTCTTGTTTTTACCTTCTGCTATGAAATAGCTGAATCCCAGCACTGCCTGGCTGGTTGCACAAGTAGCTTAACCTATTTCCACATGTATGTGACTCATGGCAGAGGAGTGATATCACATTGGATACCAACAGTACTTTAGGAAAGCAGAAAGTAGTGGATTCATAGCATCTGGAGTGGCATTGCCACATTGACTCTTCAGTTTCACCACCACATAATATCGATCACATGGGAGTGCCAGGATTCAATCCATCCTAAGCACACACTGAAAAGCTGACTGACATTGTATGCATACTGCCACTGAAACATGGGCCAGAAGCCTCCAATTTGTGCACATCAGCATGATTTATCAACGCAGCTGAAAATGAACCCGCAAAAAAGTTCAGAAGAATAATATTTGCTCTCATGTCAAAGGGATATGCGAATGCTTTTCATAAATGGTATATTCCTTCTAACCATGTATTGCTCATTGTGCTTTTCATCACAGTCCATGCTCCTTGTATTTTCTTTATATAAAGATAGAAACTCCATGGCCAGAGATTGCAGAGGTAGGAGCAAGCAAGGTCATTTATCTCTCATTTACTGTGGAGTGGTACCACAATATCAATTGTTTTAGCCAGGCTTACATTTTGCATACCTACTTGGAATTTGAAAAGTACAAGGACAGCCCATGAAGTCGCTCAGCCACAAGGACAAATGTGACAAGTCACTGTAAGGGGGGACCTTTACCTTATCAATTTGTTACCACGTACCACAACTCCAGAATTTGCAGTATCAGTATTTAGTTTCAGAGATGGTAATTCAGCCAAATCCGATAAAACTTACTTTTACTATGAGATAAACTCGACTTAAATATAACATTAGTATTATATATAGATGTTTAAAACATTTATATTTTTTAAATCTCGTAAAATACACTAATATTAATATATGTCTGATAAATAAAGTATGCATATCTAAATTCGACAGGTGAATATCCATTGTTATCCCTACTTAATTAATTTATCCTAATTATAATATTTGTACCTAAAAGAAATTAGAAACTGTATAATCATTCAAGGATCGATGCTGCCATACATGAGAAGAGAAAAAAAACCTTTACTCTCTCTCTCTCTCTCTCTCTTTCTCCATATGGTTCACATGGTCATATACTTTTTAATCATTATTTCATGAAACCAAGTAATATATTCTATAGTTATCATCACAAAGCTGGTGGGGTAAGATAAAGGAAACAGTAGGAAGCAAGCAGGAAGAGCTGGTGGCAGGGGTAAATCAACAATGGAAAAGAGAAGAAAGAGTATACAGTAGACACAAGAGAGGGACTCTGTAACTCTAGCCAAAGAGAGTGAAGACAAAAGAAAGAAAACAAAATGGGGTGAAGGAAGAAACGAAACAGGAAACGTTAGGGGAGTGGGCAGCTGAGCCTGAAAAATGGTGAAGTTATCTCATTTAAAATTTATTTTTAATATTTATATATTAAAATAATTTAAAAACATAAAAAAAACTGATAACCTAGAGCAAAATCTTAGCACGCGGCATTGAACGAGGGAGATCCATGCATGTGTAGGACAAAAAATATTATCCCTATCCCATCACGGTGGGTCAGAGATTTCTGAGAAAAATTTAGCCACCCATCCCAACCAACCCCATAATTATTATCATCTCCTCTTTCCTTCATTCATCTCACATCACAGAATGCATTTTTATTCGCATCTTTTCAGTCTACTCCTTCCAAGTAATAATTAATTTTGCTATTCATTTCATACTTCTGAGCCCAGCTCGGCACATGAACTTGTCCATGGTATAATAATGAGTTAACTCGTGGGTCAATAAGTTGTCAACCACAACCCTGTTAAAATAAAGAAACTCGATGGGATCTAGTTTGGTAGTCAACGGGCAACTCACTGGACCAAGCTCAAGTTTAAATCTGATAAAAGATCTTTACAAAAAATAAATTTAAGAATATGTTAATTAATTTAGGTTTTATACATGATCAAGATTTAAACTCGGTGAGCAAAAGCTAATCTGAGAATGTCATATGATCTATATATCTTCGAAAATGACATTTTTACACACACATATATACATGATGTAAATGGATTTTCCTTTATCTTTACGGCTGTTTTGGAGGGGGCGTGTGAATCTATAATGAGATGTTGCTGTCAACACCGCCCTATATAATTGTGGTTGTTTTCTGGGATCTGCTGCCACCCTTTGCAGCAGACTGACAATATTGTTAATGCTATGCCATAATTACAATATGAAAGCCGTATATAGCTGCAAGCACTGAATATATATATATATATATATAGCTTTACTTTCTTTTCTTTTCTCTCTGTGCTACCTGCTCTCTTCTACTTCTGCTTCTCTTCTTTTTCTGCTGCTTAATCTCTTTGCCTTTAAGTTCCCATTTCTCTTCTTCATATGATCCCATAACGAAACCAAAAGGTAAAAAGTACTGTGTAATCCCTTATATATATATATATATATTCGATCCTAGCCATTCATTTCTTGACATGTTCATTATCAAGACAGTCCAGATTCTATATGTTGTCCATTTTAGCTTTTAAGGGACATGGAATATTCAGTGTAGAATGGGGAAAGAAAGCGTGACATGCTCCTCTCTCTTTCTTCTTTCTCTCACTCTTTAATCCTTTCCTGTTCTTCTTTAACACTTTACAGCATAGAAATATAAATAAAAAGTAAAGAAAGTTAGAGGGTCTTTTCCTCTTTACCATTCATAATTTTTTTCCAACGATGATGTATTTTCAATACTGTTCATGCAACAAGAACTGGCTAGCTAGTATCTCTTGTGAATTTGTTTTTTCTCATGATTTTTTCCACAATAATAATGTGAATAGCAAGCCCTTTTATGCCTTAAATCGAGTACTCGTAATATATTATTATTTTTGGATTGAACCCAACAAAAAAAAAGAGGCTCGAGAGAGAAACTAACAAAGATTATTATGAAACATTCGAGATTTTTTTGGATTGAATCCAAAATAATAAGGTGAAGGGCAAACCCTTTTATGGCCTTAAGCAACTCTTAACACAGTAAAAAGTAATTTACTCTTTAGCATCCATAATAGAGTCAAAAGAAAAGATGGGTGTGGTATGGTATGCTATACAATCACGGGGAATATTTATATGCATTACAAGCAAAAAAGAATAAAATAAATAAATATCGAACGTGGTCCATGCAATTCTAGGGAGTGGGAGCACCGAGGAGAGTGCACGTCCTCACTCGTCTCTCTAGAAGAATATATGCAAGAAATGAAGGAGAAAAAACTTAAAGAAAGAGAGAAATATATGGAGACCATGGATTAAAAACCACTGAAAACTACTTTTCTCTACTATTTCTTTCTTTATTTTCGTCATTGATTACGCCTATGAACCCTAACCCTACTACACAATCTCTTTCTAGCTAGAGTGGGGACGTCTCTCTCTAGCTCTCTCTATATCCTCAGGTTTATGTGTTGGAGAACTTGGCATCTAGCTAGTTTAGTTTCTTTGCTTTATTAATCGACAACCTTCCTGTGTACACACAGTTGCCATTGGTGGCTACTTAACTAGTTTTCAACTTGTTTAAACCCCTTCAAAATAGACGATTACCTTACATAATCACGCACCAAAAACAGTGATTAAGCAAGCATTTTAATGTTGCTCTGGAAATATTAAGCTCTAGATTAGGTTTTAGTGATGGGACAAGTCCTTTTTCGTAATCCATTTAGGAATTAACTAGCTAAAAATTAAACAAGAGTGGGGCTATAAGGTCTTTGGTTAATTTAGCATTAAACTATGTTAAGTCATTCAATCCCAATTTCCAACCAAGTGATTGTAAAAAGTGTACAAAATGCTGCTATGGATCAGAGAACAGTTTTCTAACTTGATGAAATTGATGGCATAAAAATAGCAAGAGACTGTCCAAAATACATATCGATAGGGTTGTTGCCTCTCTGCTGTGGTGGCTCTGTGGTCTAGTGTAAGTACTTGACCACTGGTTCTAGGGCAGCCCTACCTAGCTATGCATTATACTCCATACTAATCAATACACTGAGAGGTCTCTTTCTGGTTGGTTTCCTACAAACCATATAGAGATTCTAGATGCTATGGCCAGCAGAGCTCTGGACCCTATCCTGTGCATCTTTTATCTACATTTAGTGCATGACGAGTCTATGTGTAAGAGTGTTAAGTATTTCAGTGGCTTGCCTTTCTAAAGCCTAGAAATCCAACCACAACTAAGCTTATTGTAGCAAAAACGGCACAGCCATGTTCACTCATCTTCTCCGACTTCGGATTACGGTTTTTTTATTTTAAAAAATATTTTTTTATTTTAAATTAACTTTTTTTTTTATTTCTAAATCATTTTAATGTCTTTATGTTAAAAATAATTTTTTTAAAATAAAAAAATATTATTTTAATTTATTTCCAAACAAAAATTATTTTTAAAAAATAACAATTACCACGTGTCATATTCATGTTGCTTTTCTATTCTTTAGTCTACAAAAACTGCATACTTCTGTCTACATAAAATAATTAATTTCCAACAATCTTGATTTAAATTTCTTCTCTAATTGTTTTCATTGAAATTACGAAAAGAAAAAGGTCTTTGGCAATTTTTTCCACTAGTGTGAGAGGAATATTAATTTAGAGGTGGGCATGATATAGTTTGTAGTCAACCAATTAGTCTTAAATCAATCAATTTTTTTTTTATATAAAAACAATGTTGTTTTAATAAAAAATAAAAATAAAATATAACTTAAATCAAATTAGATTTTAGGTCAACACTAAATTTCAGGCGGAAAAATTACCGATATAATCATGAGCTGGTATGGATGAAACAAATTAATTAATCTTTACTCCCATTTTATTGGATGGTTTGATATAATTAGATGTGGTATGCATATATATTTTTCTTCGATTCTTTAATTTCAAAGTTTCAATTCTTCAAAACTAGCAGTCTAATTTCCATGCATCATTATCAAGCAAACTTCTATACACCAAATTACACTCGCTTAAAGGTCAAGAAATTGTCTTCTCGATCAAATCCACCCATCCATGATTTATGCAATATATTCAAAGAGTGTGTTCGAGTTCCTCATCATCAAAAACCTAAAGTATTTCGTTTAAAGCATGATAAATAAGTGATTACACTTTTTTACCCTAAAAAATGTCCTAAAAATAAATAGTTAGGCCTCTAAACAACCTACTTCCTTAACTTAATTAATTCTCAACGTGTTCCTCCTCATTGATAGTTGGCTAAGGACAATACATAAAGTTCTATCTCCACATTAAGTTAGAACATCATTTTTGTAACCTTAAAGTGCATGTTAATGTTAACTAAGGGGATGAAGATATATATATATATATAGGATCAAGTTGTTGTACCCTTTTATTTTGTCCCTTTAAACCTTTTGAAACCAATTATTGCTTGCCTTGATTAAGATATAGTACTTGTAATTTTGAATTGCAATTTTTCCATGATTGGGATTCCTAAGAATGTGATGATTTTTGACATCAATTATTGCTTACTTTAATTAAGATATAGTAATTGTAATTTTGAATTGCAATTTTTCCATGATCCTAGTGGGATTCCCAAGAATGTGATGGTTTTTTACATCAATTATTGCTTACCTTAATTAAGATTTGTAATTTTGAATTGCAATTTGTCCATGATCCTAGTGGGATTCCCAAGAATGTGATGGTTTTTTACATCAATTATTGCTTACCTTAATTAAGATATAGTACTTGTAATTTTGAATTGCAATTTTTCCATTATCCTAGTGGGAATTCTAATAATGTGATGACACATATATTATTAATTAATTATTTATTTTTAATATATTTTTAAATTAAGATTTAATCGGCTGGTAATATTAT
>Ga0307517_10010666_pt1 | contig 12824 bp, 8 predicted proteins | sample 23_EM_MG_FD_194515 | JGI IMG/M metagenome (GOLD analysis project Ga0307517, IMG submission 194515) | Populus trichocarpa ectomycorrhiza microbial communities from riparian zone in the Pacific Northwest, United States - 23_EM | ecosystem: Host-associated > Plants > Roots > Unclassified | place...
ATGTTTTTTTGATATCTTTACGTCATTTGCAATATTGTTTTCTACACGTTTAATTGTTAATACGTTTTTTAAGTCAATATTAAAATTGCTTTTTTACAAAATAAAATACAAAAAAATCAAAATTTATAAAGAAACCAAATATATATATATAAAAAAAAAAACCAAATTATTTTTGGATTACTTCGTCACCAAGTAAGTTTACCTGGAGACCAAATTAACAGTTAAAAATAATAAACTCTTTTACCTGTATATTTATAAAGGAGAAAGGAGAAGGGAAATTAGTTAGAGAAGCTAACAAAAAAAAAAAATCACAAGAGAAAGAATAGAAAAGCCAAAACTGTCTCCCACATTCTCTCTTTAAAAAATAAAAAATAAAAACCAAACCCGTGAGAGTGAAGAGGGAAACATAACTCTTCTCTCCCACACTCTTCCTCCCCATAGCATCGTGACCTCCACCAGCACTTCATCTTCTCTTTTCCAACACCGTGAGCAACAAACACCAACATCCTACACACAATAAATCAATCCCCAAGAAGAAGAAAACTAGAGAGAAACCCGGGACCCTCATTCTTGAAATAAAAAAACGTTATCTCTCCTTAATTTTCTCCATGAAAAAGATTGTTCGACCTTCTCCCCTTTAGCAACCAGCAGCTAAAAATAATTAAGCTTCATAGCCACCAATACAATAGCATCATCAGCAGTCTCGAGCTCCTCCATTAAAGATCAGTGTTGGTTCTTCAGCAAGGGTGGCAGCTCCTCATCAACACTATAGGCACCAGCGACGACCACACCTGCACTTCCAGCAGCAACTTCTTCTTCTCCAGCACCACAATCTCTCCTGCATTCAGATCCAGCACTTCATCCTCCTGCACCAGCTCCAGCAACCGTGAGCAAGCTCCAGCCAGCAGCAGCAGCATAGGGGTTTCCTCCATCTCAGCCATAGGTCACACCTCTTTTCCTCCTCATCGAGAGCACCAACTGCCTGCACCAGCTACACCCTTGCACTTCCAGCAGCAACCTTCTCTTCTCAACAGTGGCAACACTGATTTCAGCAACTTGAGCAGCAACCACCGTGACCAACAGCAACAACACCAGCAGGGATCCCCTTCTCAGCCACGCCAACCTCCACCTCAAGCCACCAAGAACACCACTAGTAGCGTCACTCCCCTGGCCAGGCAAGTCCTCTTCTCCTTCCTTCCTGCTTTATTTTTTTTCACATGCAAGACGTGAATTCTTGCTACCGTGGAGTAAAGTGGGCTGTATCCTCAGCCCAGCTCATCCTAAAAAAAATTGTTGAACTCCACCAAACCACGCAAGTCTTGGTCTCGAGCCCAATCAGCCCACACCTCTTTAGACCAAGATTATGTTTGATAAACATATTCTTATGCCTTAGTTTTTTACTTATTTTTATTTTAATATCTAGCCAAACATGTCATGTCTTGTAAAAATATAAAAATGTGTTTTTTATTATATACGTGTATATAGTCAAGTTTCTAAAAATAATAGATTATATCTGCATATATATTTCCTTATATTAAAAAATCACAAAAAATAGTTTTTTTTTAATTTTCATGTATATTTTGGATTTAATAACTAGTTTATTAAAGTCATGAGAATTTGGTCAATATTTAAAAAAAAAATTATTTTGTTTCTTTTTAATTTGTGAAATTACGAACTTATACGTAAGACATATTCTCGATATTAATTAAAACGATAGTTTTTTTTGTTTTTGTTTTTGTTTTTGTTTTTGTTTTGACATTAAAATAGTTAGATTGTTAACCTGATAAGATAAGTATCTCTTTACTGAAGAGGATTTTTCTTCAACCTTAGACAGACCAATGATTAGAAATCACAACAATACCATAGTTTATATAAGACAAATAAATAATGTAGTTTACCGTAGGTAAAGTGTATTAGGGGTGCTAATACATTTCATTTACGCAATCAGTCCTCGTATCTAGACTCGAAGACAAGTTAAGGTTCGTAATGACTAAAATACTAGGTGGCGAATCTTATTCTTTTTTTACTGATAAAAGGATAAGAATTCCTTGTCTTTTTCACTTATATCATTCCCGACAATCCTGATCTGGAAGGACAATCACCGTGATTTTTCACACGTGCGACAGAATGACGACTCCATTAGGGAGTTCCCATGGACTAAGCTTTGTTCTTTTTGTCTGATTATTGTGTTTTATTGTTTGGTATGTGTGTTTATTTTAACATGCATTTTTTTTTATTTGCTTATATGCTTTAATTTTTTTACATATTGTTCATGCATTGTATAATATTACCTTATGCATCACATGTCTTAATTTTTCAAGCACACACAAAATTCTAGGTTAGGTGGGGGATTAGCGATCTTCTCTATGACTATCGGTTAAGGTTCAGATGCGTGAAACACCCAACTCATATCTGAGTGTCTGCTTGGTAATGGTGAGCATACATGCTTTAACCATTCCTCACAATGTCTCCATATTGTTTTTATGAGGATTATCACTAGGCAGATCTGAGACCCTTTTGAGACTAAGTAGAAAACCTACCCATGCTCACTTAATTAATGAATAGAACATGTTCTTAGATTGTATGTGCTACCTTTATTTTGCATCAAGGCAAGCCCTTCTTGAAGCATCTTGAGCTTAGAACTTACAGGTGATATAATGGCCATCACTCAAAAAAAATTCATTGTAGAGTTTAGGCAAGAATCAAAATTCTTGTTCATTATATAAAAGTTACGACCATGTGTCACCCGTTGAAGGGCGAGTTCATTGTATAAAAACATACTCATACATTTAACATGCATGCTCATAGGTTGAAACATAGGTGGAATCTCTCCCTTGTTTCTTCTTCGATCCTAGGCCATATATCCTCTCTTGGAATATTACATAAATGAAGAAGGTGAAAAGAAATGGAATCAAATGCAACTGAAGAGTTGAATTACTTTGAACATTACATCTAGAAAACTTTCTTTGTAGTCGTAGTAATAAAGAAAACGATGTCCAATGTTTGTGGTGGTTTCAAATTCTTTTTTTATAGAGATGTTGAATTATTTGTCAACTGACTAACATACTAATTGGTGGATGCAAATGGTGGTGATAGAGCATGAGTCCCCAATAATTTTACAACATGGGCGGTAAAGTATTGGTTTTTCAAGTTGATATTAAAGATGAGCATTTGAAAGAGGGGTCAGAATAATATCCAAAATATTCCAACAAAATAAAGATATAAAGAAGAGTGATCTTAGCCATGGACTTAAAGAGTTAGAGAAGAAGTTGAGAAGAGTATATGAGATAGAATTTACGAGTATAATAGGAGGCTCAATTAATGAGTAAGCAATCATCCTTTTATATTTATATATCTAGGGTTGTCTATAATAACTAACATGCAATGCACTACACAAAACGACACCTGACTAAGAGAAAAGATGAAAAACGAAGAAAGGGCTTAGATATAGACTTATTAAAAGCATTAAAGGTGAAATAGCTAGACTCATAATTCTGCTCGAACAAGCGTTGAGTTTCAAGAATGGAAAGGGATTGTATGTGCAATAGCCTTTCATAAAAGCACCATCAACCCACGTCCTTCACACATCTCAAAAATTTAGGGCAGACTCAGTAATTGAGCGACATTTTGTCCTCTTCCCCCCCATCCAGCCAATTCAAGCTCAAGTCATCACGAAAAGACCTTCTGACAATAGATGTACCGGTCTTATGAACCATGACAAGTTGTTTGCTCTAGAAAATAAATTGAGCGTGGTTGAGGAAAATGATTGGTATAACCCCATACGAGCATCTGAGATATATTTGGTGCCAAAGGACTTTAAAGTGACCGACTTCGTCAAGTACACCGGGTTATATCCAACCTAGTGTAAAAAAACGAGTGGGCCAGGTCTGGGCCTTAGGCTCATTGGCCCAAATTGTGTTTGTTAAGGGTGTGTTTGGAAAAACACACCCTTATGTCTTTTCCACGTATTTTATTCCCCTTGTATTTTGATATCTGGTCAAATAAGCCCCTTTTCCATATCAGAAAATTCCATAAATATTTAGGGATCTTTGTTGATTTATTTATGGCCCTTTGCGCCTTGTTTTTGTTTTTTTCTTTGCGTTTTGTTTTTTTCTACTTTATGTTCAATCTGTGGATCATTACTGTTAAATGCAAATTTGTTGTGCATGCTTTTTTTTCATTCTTGTCTAAAAATAGTAATAATAAAAAGGGTAAACAAAAAGGAAAAAGCATAGAAAAATTATTTCTTCTTCATTAAAAATTCAAAATTTTGCAAACTTATTAACTAGTGTTAGAATCAGGAATATCACATTTTTTTGGGTTTGTGCAATATTTACCAACGCCAGGGTTGGAAATATTCGTAGGTATTGTTCACTAACGTCAAAGTCAGGAACATGATAGGAAAAAAAAAAGAACAAATTCTTAGCAATTTTAGGCAAAACCAGTAATGCAGCCCGCCTCAGGTTAGATGCTTAAAGGGTGATAACATCTTTCCTTTCACATAATTAGTCTCATACCATAGAATCTTTGTTGACTAGTTAGAGTTCCTAGTGATCATAATACTAGATGGAGACTCCTTGAACTAGACATTTTCCCCAAAGAACAAGATGTCAGATATCTATTTTTTTCCCATGAAAATTTTTAATTGGTCGTCGTGATGTCTGAGTGTAACAATTATGATGGAGTTTCCTGTCTAGTTTTGAAAAACAAGATTTATTGATGAAATATATGGCATTGTTATATGTTATTTCTCCTATAAAAAACAGTAAGAGAAAGAGAGTTAATGAATAGTTGATATTGATCATAGGTCTTTGAAACCCTCAAACAACTTTTGAGCCTGTGAATTTCCCTTTCTTTCATAGTCATGAATCATAGCCTGTATTACGTGCTTTTAAAAGCCCTTTTTAATCAAGTATGCGATTTGAACCGATAAATGGATCTCAAAACTTGAAGAGCTTTTCCATAAGGGTCGTGGCTTCATAAACTAAAGCTATTGGTTATTATACATATTAATAAAGTAAGTGCTGAAAATGAGATAAATTTTTAATGGATCCTAGAGTCTTTGCTCAAATCTCCTGTTGTTGAAATCCACAGAAGATCACCCCATCACATACTATCAAATAACATGCCCAAAATAAGAAATTAAAATTAACACAAAGAACTATAAAAGAGTCAAACAAACTATTTTAATCTTATAACAAGTTAATTTCTATTTTCAAAATACAAAATAAGCAAAGGATTACATGTATTGAATGGTGTGTGTTGGGTCTTTGACCAAAGAAACTTAATTTTCAAAAATACTTCGAAAAAACTAACATATCTCTAATTTTATTTCAACAATTACACTTGAATAGACATGATCTTTGAAATATGCAAGTTAATTCCAAAACAAGAAAATTCTCAAACAAAAGACCATGGACCGAGTTTGCAAAACCTTTAACAAAAATGACATTGAAACTTTTTAATCATCCTTTAAAAGTTGAACAGTCGGGGGCAATACAGTGGACCTTAGGAAGGAACAATATTCAGATTAGCTGGCAAACATAATCAAATGATGATTTAGTGAAATCCATCAAAGTTATGGCAATGACAAATGCCTCTTGATGATAAACAGAAGAACAAGCACATTCAGATAAACTGAGAGCAATGTTGTTCAAAGACATCCTATGATTTAATGAACTCCATCAGTAGTTGAGAGTAATTATGCACTTGAGGGGCATCTTCATGTCTGAAATCTCGATTTACCCTATGAAATATGGTTGTCTCACATGGACACGCGACGTCGGGGGATTTGAAAGAGTCATCACCTAGTTGTTTGGTTTAGAGTCGCTAGGAAACCTAGGTCTACTGGTTTTATCTCAGATTCGAGGGTAAAGGACTAGTTGTGGCTAGGGAAGGTATTAGCACCCCTAGCGCACCGTACATGAGGTAAGTTGCTTTATGTGGTTTTGAATGTGGTTTAAAGGTTTTGATAGGTTCCTAATCGGTAGTTTGTCTATGGCTTAGGATTGAGATTTATTTGTGTTAATAAATCTGGTGTTAAGAATCACCAAGTTCAAACCCCACTATCAAAAAGTATTAGGTCAACCCTACAATTAGGAAGCACTATGTTCAAGTCTTGCAATCGAGAAATATCAATTAAACCCTACAATCAGGAAAAAAGTGAGAAAAACCCTATTATTAGGAAATTCTCAAAAAAAGGAAAAGATCAACTCTGTCATCAGGAAGAATCTTTAGGTTAACCCTGCAATAAAAAAGCATCAAGTTTTCAAACCCCGCAATCGAGAAATTTCAAATCAATCCTGCAATTAGGAAGCACCAAATTCAAACCCCACAATCAGGAAGTATCAAGTCAACCCTGCAATCAGAAAGCACCAAGTTCAAACCCCGTTATCAGAAAGTATCAGGTTAATCCCGCAATCAAGAAGCACCAAGTTCAAACCCCGCTACTGGAAGTCTCAAGTCAACCCTGCAATTAGAAAGCACTAAGTTCAAGTCCTCCAATCAGGAAATATCAATTAAACCCTACAATTAAGAAGAAAAGTGAGAAGAACCCTATTATTATGAAATTCTCCAAAAAAGAAAAAGATCAACCATGTTATCATAAAGAATCTTTAGGTCAACCCTGCAATCAAGAAGCACTAAGTTTTCAAACCCCGCGATTGAAAAATTTCAGATCAACCTTGCAAATCAGGAAACACTAAGAAATTCAACCCTGCAATCAAAAAGAAAAGTGAGAAGAACTCTATATTAGGAAATTCTCAAGAAAAGAAAAAAATCAACCTTGTCACCAGGAAGAATCTTCAGGAAGCACCAAATTTTCAAAACCTCGTGATCGGGAAGTAACAAACATTTTGTCTAATTTAAAATCACTTTGTAAAATTATGTATTTCATGTCTAATTTACTTAATATCAATATCTTTTATTTCTATTATTTGTAGATTGATGTATTGTATTATGTGTTTTTAGAAGTTTACATAAGGGATCTTGTTATAATTAAAGGTTTCAAAATGATGAATCTGCAGGAGAAGTGATTTCTAAAGCATATGAACTAGAATATGAAACTGTTTGTCTAAAAATACATGTTGGTGTTGTTCGGCCCCAAAAGCCCAAAAAAATAAAAACAGGTTTTGTCAGTTTGATAAAAAAAATCGAACCAAACGAAACCAAAATTGATTTGTATGGACTGGTTTCCGGTTCATTTTGCTTTTAAATCTTGAAATAAAATCTCAGTTTGGTTGTTATTAAATGATCACCCTTATTTTCAACGATAGGCGTAAAGGATGTTTTGGCTATCCAAAAGCGCCACACGCGCTACCTAAATATTAAAGGTGCCAGCCACATTTTATTTTTTATTTCTTATATTTATTGAAATGATAAATTGCTCAAAAAGCATTATGAAAAATACAAAAACAAAAAAAAAAACCCTTAGGCGCAAGTTTTAAGTTTTTTGCTTCCAATGGTATTTTGGTCTTTTCATTGTAGTTTTTGTTTCTTTTATTATTTTTTATATTTACTCAAATATCAATTTTTTTTCTTAGATGACTTGATAAAAAAAATCATGGTGAAAATATAAAATATCTCTTGGACGCTAGTTTTAAATTTTTTTACTTTCAAGAGCATTTTAGTCATTGCACTATGCTTTTGAAATGATAAAAAATTTATTTGTTCCCGATCAATTTAATAATAATTAATACGCCTTAAGAAAGATTTTGGCACCCTAATAGTCGGTTCAATATCTTTTAGTGTGAAATGCGAAGATATCATTACACTATTATAATAAACAGTGCACTTGTGTCTACAGTGTTTTTTTCCATGACTAATTAACTTTAGCTAATGTTTATAAATTATAAGTTGAGCATATTTCTATATGCTAATTATTGGAGTGCTTGTATTATTGCTAGGCTGCTCACATGTAAGTCTGCAGCAAAAGCACTGTGTTTGAACATCTTGGTTTGGTTTTTTCTTTTCTTTTTTGCACTGTTCTGTAATTGCCCCAATTTGAGTCGAGATACATAAATAGCTTTAGACCCAGTCTTTGTCCTCGATCCAATGAAACAAAACATGAAAGAGAAGAAAAGATAAAGGGCATAAAAAGCCTAAGTAGAGGACCTCTTTTGATTTTTACTTTGATGGCAATGGAGGCCATATGTTTTTGTTCCTTCCTTCTTTTACTTGTATGCTCTTTAGTGTCTTGATTGCCACGAGACTAGAAGAATCTCATGCAGTTTAACAAGTTCGAATAGACCAAAGACCAAAACAGTACATCAACCCCACCAAAAGAATCCATAGAAAAGGACCAACACAAGATGCGAGAGCAGTGCCTTTCACTTTATTTATTTATATATTGTCATGGACTGAATAGCTTTAATTGATGGATTCACTTTAGTGCTTCTTTTACTTGTATTTTTGCTAGTAGTTTTGGCAATTCATGCCGCCTTTTGTTATAATTATAAAAAGAACTCAAGAACATAATTAGAACATGAATATATATTAACAAAAAAGTTGGAATAAATAAGAGCCCAAGGTGGATTGATTGATAGAGATCGGTGCATGTCCTCTCTCCATGCATGGCTGCTCGAAAAGATATGTTTGGTTTTGGAATTATGTTCCATGTTCCATATGCTTTCTTCTTTGCTCTAGCAAGCTAGCAAATCATGATTGATATACATCCCTGTCTTCTCTCTCACACTTTAATTAGACATTTTTTTTTAACAAAAACATGTAAAATTAACACTTGAGTATAGTTTTTGTAGAGGCTGCCTAATCTATGTTTCCCTAGATTCTTTCGAGCATAGTTTGTGTGACAAGCTTCTTTTCCTTTAACCCCCAAAACGTCTCTCCCATAAACAATTTGTGGAAGTAAAAAAAATAAATAAAAAGACTTGATGCTGGGATTGTCAAACAAATTCATCACGACCAGGAGCATTTTATAGTCCCATTTATAAAGAATACATACAAGACGCACAGCAGACATCTTGTCTCATCGTTTTGCTTGCAGAAGCTTCTCAAACTAAGATGCCTAAGCTCGTCCGGGTGGTCGTTTGGAGTTCCCAGCTCTCCTGAAAAAAAGAATATAATGATAAAAAAAACAGAACAGAACAGAAGCAAGTAATAATGGTCATAATCATCATGATCACATGGCTAATTGTTTTAAAATGTCCATTAATTAATTCTGTCGTATATATCTAGTTAACAAAATGGAAGTGCTAATTACTAACGAGCTTGCTTTTAGTGCAAACAATTCCGGAACAAGATTGCTTACTCTGAAGACAGCAGAAGAATTTCCATTTCTATAATGTTATAAAATGATGCCCTGGTAGTGTAGTTTAGGCTAGCACAATGTGTTTTTAGTATTTTGATAGTTTTTGAAGTTGCAGTTTAAAAAAAAAAACTATAAATTATAATTTTTTTAATTACTGTTTCAAAATAGAGTTTTTAGTAGAATTTATATAAAATTATAATGTTTATTGATTAATTAAACGCGTGCAGATCTATAATTGGGGTGTTTAAAACACAAACCTCACCTCACCTCTGCCTAATTTAAAGCAATTTTCCATGCATGCTTTTCAAGTAACCATTATTTGTTTGTAATTATAATCCTTTGATGCATGTAATTGGACAAAGTTTAATGAAAAGGGAAGCATAAAAAGAGTTAAAGAAAAGAGACCATGAAAAGGTTAATTTAAAGGCCTCGTAAATGTGGAGAACAAAGTAAAATGTCTCTTAGCTTTGAATAAACAAGTCTGTGGGTGACGGATGGAATAAAGTGAAGACACAAACTTTATTTGCCTTTAATTTGTAATTCAAACTTGTATAATATATGCTTCTATTATCCTTTCTAATCGCTGGAGATCAATGTAACAGTTTCTTTATATATATATATAGTGATAGATATGACATCAACTTAGACTTATCTCCTGTTTCTTTCTCCATGCGGCTTGTACGTTTTTGCCTCTTGCAGGAGCACATAGTGATATAATATCTCATGGAGTATCAATAATTATGAAAATATATAAATAAAATGGACTCTCTCCCTAAACCTAATTTAGGGTTCGCTTGTTCACGTTGTGCACTGTATTAAAAGTATGAATTTCATGTTTTTAACATGGTACATATTATTTTTCTCTAATTTTATAAAATATTTTATATAAAGTAACGAATAAGAAGGCAAATAATGAAATAATTTTCACACAATATAATAAATTCTGGTTATCAACAAATTATAGCTTAATTGATATATCAGTGTCTCCTCTATTTAAAAAAATTCAAATTCAAACTCCTCTATTATATATATAGTATACAAGCTAGATTTGAAAAGTGAAAAATAAATGAACAAACACATAGATAAATGAAAAACGTAGAATATCCATGCACATATAGATGAGGCTATAAACAGGTTTCCTTCAGCGAAAGAGTTACGTTGTTGCTGTATATGGTGGACGTACGTACCTGTTGTGAATAGGATCTGGACCGTTAGGAACTCTTCTCTTGCTCATCATGTAGTTGAGATCCAACTCCGAATTGTAAACAAGCTTCTCTCTTCCTATCACATCCTTTTCATGATCATCTTTCAGGTCATTTTGAGTAGCCTGAACACTATTTAGCCTGCTGGTTGTCATTTTGGACGTTGCTCCACTTTCCAAGGCTCCAACCAACAAAAGCATTACAAACACCACCGTTGCAATCCCCCCGAGCAACACCTTGAAAGACAAAGAGCAACTGCTACCGCTGCAACCCATATATATCTTCTCTTAATTTGTCCCTGTATAATCTCTTCTTCCTACCTAGCTTGTAGGTACTTATTGGGGTACAGGTGAAGGACAAATCACACGAAGATTACTAATTTTGCTTGATTTCTTTGATGCGTATACATGGGACTAGCGAGAAGAGAAGAGAGGGTGAGAGGCAAGAGAGCACTGGGCTAAGGCAAGAATTCTCCTTCTTCTTCTTCTTCTTCTTCTTCTTCTTCTTTAGAGGGGTTCTTACTTTGAGGATTAGGGTGGGTTGGTGTTCTTTATAGGTTGGAGCGATTCTGTTGCACTTTCTCGAACCTTGGGAGGCAGAGCGAGAGAGAGAGAGCGCTAGGTATCTAGTTGGGTTTCGAACATTACAAGGAGGGAACGTACGCCTTCACTTTATAGTTTACACTGATATATACTGACGATAAGGTCCCAATACTCTTTAATTTCCTTTTGCTTTGACATTGTGTATTTTCATGCAGCTATATATATATATATATATATACCTTACCGTACCCAATAATTTAGTGGTGATAATGATATTAACAAGTAGCTAGCTAGCTAGCTTATAACCCTTCCTTTGCTAGCATCCCTTACGTACGATTGGAAGAAAGGAGAAATGAGTTTGAAGCATATGCGAGTGTTCATGAGAATCCTTACATGCCATTATTGATCCTAGACAACGGATCGACACATGCTGCATGGTGGCAGGAATCACCCTTCATTACGTAAGGGACCAATTAATTAGTAGAGGTTTAATTTTGCATTAAAAAATAAATTATAGCTTAATTATTCACCAATATTCTTAGGCAAGCAAAATATATACCACCTAATTACAACATGTTATGCTCTAGCATGTATAATTATTAGTTAGACTATTCGACCTCGGAGGAGACACCACCGCCCGCTGCTTGGCCTGTAGGATTGAAGAGTAATTAGCTTTGGTAATATAAATATATTTGGGCGATTCCATGCAAGCATGGTGTCCACATCTCCTATTTACTTTACAAATCGGCCCGGCATGGTCCCCGTATATATGCCTTGGTCACTTGAACCACTCTTAGTTGGAACTGCTATGAATTTAATACATCCCATTATTATGATGTTAGGGAATAAATAAATAAATAAGATTTTATCAATATGTGTATTTTTTTATTTCACGGGATTCATTTATACATTATAAGATAATCTTAATAATAAATGACGGCCTTAAAGATTGAAGTCAAAACCATCACATGCACCAAAAAGAGTAATTGTTTTTATAAATAGTAAGAAATCTTTGCATAATCGAATCTGGGCTGGGAACATTGTTATTCATACTTGAACTTTCCTTCCTCCTTACAATCTCTTCTTACATCTCAGAGGTTATGGGGGAATATATTGCAAGCTAAAGCATATAGCACATCTTGTCTTATCCATTCCATTTGAATCTCACAGTAGAGACCTAAAAGTTGTGTGTTTCGAAGAATCCAATGCTTCACTGTAGGCTGTAGCATATAGCTTCTTATTGAAGGTACGGACTCTATCTATTTAAGAATTCAGTCTTTATGGGCTAAGATACGGATGCTGCTCGAACCGCAGATGCTACTATTGTTCCATTATATACAAGTTACTGTTGTTCTTGACATCCCATGGAAAGCTAGCTGTGAGGAGGAATTATGGAACTACGCCGCCTTTCGCCATTTTTCTTTTCCAAGGACAATACCCTTTGCAATATTTCATTACCATTACAAGTAAATTGTCTCCTATGCCGTCATGATATAGATAATTCAACTAGTTAGATTCTAAATTTATTCTGTAAAGATTATAAGTTCATATTTTACAGACCTCGAATCACTGGAGACTTACATGGTCACTAACTTTAAAGTCTATGGGATTAGTTGAAGTACACACAAGCTAACCCGGACACCCACGTTAATAAAAAAATATATATATATATCTCAACCATGTTGCAAGAGCATTTTGAGTAATTTGAGAGTGGTTTCTTGCACTACTTTTGTTTCAATTTTCAAGGGTTTTGTTATATACTTCTCTTGTTAAATGTAGACATGGTGTACGAGTTTTATGTACTTCATTAAAAAT
>Ga0307517_10010667_pt1 | contig 12821 bp, 13 predicted proteins | sample 23_EM_MG_FD_194515 | JGI IMG/M metagenome (GOLD analysis project Ga0307517, IMG submission 194515) | Populus trichocarpa ectomycorrhiza microbial communities from riparian zone in the Pacific Northwest, United States - 23_EM | ecosystem: Host-associated > Plants > Roots > Unclassified | place...
GATTGATTCTCGCTTAGGGGGTCGGTCGCCTGCTGGCGGAGCAGGTCCCCCTGCGTTTGCAAGTGCAGCAGTTGCAGTTGCCAGGGCAGTGTTCGTGTTGGTCAACGCGGTGTTGAGGGTAACTATAGTGGCCTTGTCGCGCTCTAGGTCAGTCTCGATGGCTCAGTACCTTGCCTCCAGTCCTTGTCCCTCGGTAAGTAACGCATCGCGTTCTTCGGTAAGTGTATCTCGTTCTTCAGCAAGTGCTTCCCTTTCGTTGGTTAGATTTTGAACTCGTTGTTGCAGTTGCTGGAAGCGAGGGTTTTGTTCGAGGGGTGCAGGGGTGCCTTGTCGGGAAATGGAAGGGAGTGCCGGGAGTCGATTCAGTGAAGTGGCAAGATCGCGCGCAGTGCGGAACTGTTGTCTAATTCGATCTTCAGGGAGTTGATCAAACTCATGGTTCGTAACGGCCGACAATTCGGTCAAGGCAGTCAACGCAGCGGTCGGAAGTTCGACACGTCGAGACATGGTGTTGTGTAGGTTGGATCCTCGTTAGGCGCTACCTTGTGTAACGGGGTATTGGCACTGGACTTTAGTCCAAGGCACACAACGACAGGAAGGTCCTAAACGATAATACTCGTTTAGCGTAAGGGTTCGGAGATGACAATCTCAGGTCAAGGCTGATTGTGTAACGATAGATCTGGGTCGGGGTTCGTGGGTTCTTGGCGTGGAACTTGGATATCAGAATAGAAGACGTTATATTCTGAAGTACAAGAGTCGTGAAAGAAATACCAGGTAGCGTAAGAAATCAGGAAAATAGGGGGCGGAGCCCCCTTATATAGAAAGAAATCCAAGCACAGCCTTTGCCGCCCGACTCATACCCCAGTATGAGTCGCATATCCGCGTAACCAAAGAACCAATACAATTTGTGGTAAACCTTATAAAGGAAATCCCTCATAGCAACCATGTAACAAAAAGAAAGAACACCAAAGTTATCCCAACACGTATCTCCTCAGGGAACCGTGAGAATAGTTGGTGGATTTTTCTAGAAAAATTGCAATATAGGTTATTGGGCTAGCAAGGTCCAGGGGAAGAATACATTGCATATCTAATTCTCCAAATACGTTACCTAAGAGCCATAGGATATATGAATCAAGTTGCTTTTAAATAGTAGTTTACTTTGCTGTTAAGACGAGGCTTTAAATGCTCAATATAGGGTCTTTGATAATATGATAATCCATTGTATAATCAATGGTAACTTAAGCTAATATCTTTGCAGAACTGATACCCTAAGATGTAAACAAATACTAATGAAGAATACAACTCCCGGAGATTGAATCTGATACTGTTAGAACAAAACTGGTGATTTGTATTTTTTGAGTATAAACTACTAAAAGATTTATCAATTATGAAAAACCTTGAATCAAATGTATATATTTTTACAATGGACTTGAATTTTTGATATTCTATTTTCTCATAAGATACAGATTGAATTATAACTTAACTGATTATGATCTTACATATTTTAAGGACAGGGTCCTTAAAAATGAAAATGTGAAGGTGGGTGTTTGCCATTGCTATAGACGGTACGGAAACTTATGAGACACAACTGTACACAGTGATGCGCTGATCACTAGTGGTTTGACAGACTCAACCGAAGATTATGGTGGTAATGTTGACACAAACAGGTTGGGGAACCAATCACTGAGTTCGACAATTGTAGCCCGATGCCAGGGCAGCTGACTTGTTACGGCTTTAGAATCGTTCACATCCCGCTGGGGTTGCACTTGGGGTACTTGTTCAGCTGTAGTCTTGATTATGATAAGCCCTGGTACTGACCTAATCACTCCAGATTTAAAGTTAGGTGAGATAACAACACGTCTGCGTGAAGGAATCCAAAAGTGATATTGATTCCTCTCCTTCCCATATCCTACCAAAAAACCTTTCACCGTGTGTGCTAGGAGGTTCCCTGCATTACTTCTGTTTTGTGTGGGAATATACCCATGTGCTGGGGTTCCAAACGGTTGCAGGTGGCCGACATGTTGTACTTCTCATATTAGAACTTCCAGAAGTGGTTTGCCAACGAGGCTTTGGTGTGGCATTGAATTCTTTGTGTATATCACATAAGTAAGTATCTCTCCCCACATACAGAGGGGTAACCCAGAGTCGGATCCCAGAGCCAGCACTGAACTTGTTACAGTGCAGCTAAATCTTTCTGCCATCACATTTGTTTCCTGGATGTAGGCACTACTCAGTGTGTGCTTTACCCAAAGCTTGCCTAACTGATCGTCTGTAACAGGTTTATTCCTGTCTAATGAAAATACAATAGAACCAGTGGTAGACCTGCTAGCGCTGGTGCTAAGGGAGGCTTCGAGAGACCGAAAGTAAGAGGTAATAGTTGAAGGACCAATTGGCCTTAGGGACTCGGGAATTGCCGTTCAAACAAGTGTATTCTTAGACAAAAGGTCGGTCGAAGTCTGCTGTCTCCTGCTACCCAGGAGACTGGTTTAAATACAAAACCCAAGAGGGATGGCTTTCCTGCAATCACAATCATTACCAGTAGCTGAGTACATACCGGAATTCTGTAATCTTGCAAGATTAAAGAAAGAAACATTGCTTAGCCTCCCCTAGTGCTACATGACCATTCCATACCCGGAATCCTAAATATTAATTTCAAGCCAAGCAAACTAAACATAGCAATACGATAGCATAGCCTATCTGACTCAGAGACAGTGGCAGAGCTGAAATCAAATCAAATAAGCCAAATATAAATCAACTAAATATAGGGATCCTACACTGCCAGTGCCCGCTCCTGTGTACCGTTACCGGAACATGTTCACATGTTACATCCTCCAACAGATATGAGGTTAACTCTGACACATTGTCACTTTAACTTACCTTGGTTTGAGTAGCATACTGATATTCAGCCAATGTTATCACATCTGGCTGGGCCTTGTGTGCCAGATCATGGGTTCTCAGGAATGGGATCCGCATTACGGGAGAACTCACCGATGGCAGAGATGAAGTAAAAGCTACCACCCAGTGTAGGCAAGCTGAAAGAGCCACAAATATGGCTATGGATTGTGTGGTATAGGGTGGATGTTTTCGTTGTACCCGCTTCAAGTTTGGCTATCGTTCAGGTATACTTGGCCTTGGAACAAGCATTGCTGTAAACGATACACTTGACTTGTTGAACGGTTGGAATCCCTTTTGTGTGGGTTGGTAATGTCTCGAAAGCTGAAGGTGGTCAGTCAGCAGGCTTTCTATGTACATGCTTAACACACAGAGTTCCAATTAGGGGTGGGATGCGAATAATCTCCAGTCCTCCAGACAGAATTGATTCAAGTCTAGTTTTAGTATCAACCATGTTTCTTGTACCCTGCACATCCCCGTGCTTCGCAGTAGCAGCCTCCATCATGCGTCCACATGACATCACTGACACCCTCAGTGTGGGAAGCATAAGTGTGTTGTGAAGAAAGATCTTGTGAGTAGTGACATTGCCAAGTAGTGCTCTAAACTCCGGCATCCCGATGGCTGTTCCTGGGAGGTGCTCATCATTTCCAGGAGTTACTAATACCTGGAGTGGTTGCGAATTGGTAATACGGTATTGATGAGGGGTCCTCTGCGAGCAGGCCCCCTGTATAGAATTCAAGAATGGAGTGGAAAATCGCTTTCCATTGCCGCAAATGCGTATGCTGTATGCAGCTGGATATCCCTCATGCTAGTTGGACCCGAGACCTTACCACAAGTATCCCAATTCCTGGTACGTCAATCCACAGCTAGATGTCCTATGCGACTAAAACCTTTTGACTTACAATAGGGCCTAATCCTTTCATCCTTCAGCTGTATTCTATGGCTCTTATTGCTACTCGTTGTAGCAAACCCTTTATTTGTATCGTGTGGCTTTTCTTGTGGGTACATGTTTAGCAACTTCGTACACACATCCGTATCGGTAGCTGATTCCTTGGTGCTAAGATTGTAGACTATGTTGGCAAGGGACGTAGGCAAAGGGGTGTGAAAGAATGCCCCTTTTGGGACAGTGCGGTTGGCAAGTGCGAGGAGGAGAGCTTCTAGCATATCATGGGAGGTTGAATCTTAAGGCATTGAGCTGGGGGTAGCTTCTGCTGTGCGTTCGGGCAAGAGTTGGTAGAGCTTATGGCATGTCTCAATGTGGGTGGCAATATGCGGTTTATTGTTACACCGCATGGTACCAACTGTCTTCAGCTAAGTATGCAGACTGGTTGGGGTTTTCATATCAAACTTATCTTCCGGTTTTTTCTTTTTTCTTTTTTTTTTTATCATGCATGTGTTGTTAAGTACAAGAAACAGCATAGAGCGCTAGCTATGGCCGAAAGAAAACTATGTAAACAATCCAACGGCCCGCTTCACCTTGTCATGGGATAAACAAATTCCCCCGCCCCACCCGTAGCCAAGCAATCAAACATGAAGACCGAAACCGTACTCTCAAGACCCTATGGTATGGGCCCAACCGCACACCAGCCACCAGCCTAAACTAAAGGGGAGGAAAGCATAGGAGAGCCAAACACGAAGAAAACCAACATAAAGATGTACAGGAGCAAAGAAACCCTTCAGCAGGGTCCCCTAAACAAAAGAAAAGAATCTTACGGCCCAAGGCCGACGGAGCGGAAGGATAAAACTACTGTTGCCGGGTGCCCTAACGGAAAAACGTACTGAACCCCGAACCCATAAGGGCTACAGGGGCGAGAGGGTCGGGGACGGACTGTCCCCAGTAATCGGCGAGGGGCAGACTTTAGGAACATCCAAGGAGGTAGTGCTATACGATGGAATACCGTAACCACCACGGGGTGCGACCGTAGAGTAAATCGCGGGAGAGGGAGAAGGACGACGGGAGTCACCCAGCGAGGAGAGCCACACAGCAGAGGGGATGCCAGCCACAGCGGATAGACCAAGGGCCGACCGGACGAAATTACCGCGTCTCTCGCGTGGTCCCTTGTTACATGAGAGAGAGCGTCACTACCCGAGAGGATCCCGGACGAGAGGGAGACCGAAGGCGAGGGAAGAAGGAGCAGCCAGTAAGGTGCCAGCTACATGTAGCAGTACAGTGCAAGCAGATCTAACGCGTGGGAAGCGGGAGAGGGAAGGCTCCCTAGTAACCAAGAAGTACGAACACGGAGGACCGAGACAGGGTCACGGTTTTTCGACTGCCGACCGTACCGGCCGAGCAACTCAGGAGAGAGTGCAATACCAGAGAGCAGGGCCACCAGGGCAACTACTTCACCAATAGCCCAAGACTGCGACCGTGTGTTGATGATGGAAAGAGGGTTGCCGACCGTGTAAATCGGTAAGCGAGGCACGTCGCGGAGGGCGGGGTAAGGGGGAGAGACATCGACGCCAGCGAGCTGAACGAAGACAGGACCAAGAACCTCGCGGGAGGGGAAGCCAAAGGCCCCAGAGTGAGGAAAGGGAAGACGGGTGCGTGACACTCCTAGGCAGAAGCCATCAAGGGAGTCCAGAGGCGGAGGACACTCTCATGATGATTTCCCATGGTGTTGAGATTTCAATCGCTGGAGGTGGAGCGGACGAGAAAGATGAACTTTTCTTCCGGTTTGGCCCCGGTTTTATATATTAATACTCATACAATTTGTTTGTAATTTGTTTGTATTTTCCACCTTACTTTTATCCATTATTGCTTTAAACAACGTACATCAGCAAAAACAGATCTTGTGTCTGATCCGCACGCGTTGCGTCCTGACGCAGGCGCCGGATATTCTGCGTCCCGTGCATCCTGTGCGTCCTGACTTGCGTCGCAACGTTCCTTACGTCCTGACCCAATTTGGCAACTTTTCTTACGTCCTGACGCAACATCGCGTTCTCCCGACGTCCAGACCACCGCAGATTCTCCCTCTCGTCGCCTCTTACTCCTGATCGTGCTCGCTCCGCGTTGGTTCTTCTCTGCGTCCTGACGTATCCCGCCCCTCATCCCCCCTTGTGTACTCTTAACGTGAATTAATTCGCTGCTTCCTCAGACGGCGCTCTGCTGGCGTCTGGGGCAGCAGCACTTTTTTTTTCACATCTCACATCTCATGTATCACGTATCACGCCTCACTGGTCTGGCGAACTCATGATGCGGGTTTAAAGTCGCTTCTATATCTTCTATATACAGTATCAAGATCATGTATGATTCTCCCGCATAGGCGAGTCCTGATTCTCTCATCCAGATTCTTTAATAAACCTCATTAAATGTTCTCAAATCAATCCGGCTATTTATAAGCCAGCGCCGGTCCTCCTCGTCGATCAGATGCGCCAGACCGAGGATTGTCCCTATATCTACTATTGTAGGCCCTCGTGCGTCCTCCCTCATCAGCACTGTAACAAGACCATGTTGATCCGATAGGCGCCCTGAGTTGACTGGGGTCAGCATCTGAACACCGGTGACCCGACGCACAGTATTGTTGGATCTGTAGTCCCTGATTTCTAAGAGGGCAACTAGCTTTGCTGGCTGACGACCCCTCAGCGCACCATACATTTCTTCCGTACCCGCTTGTACCCAAACCCAATGATTGCGACTGCTCTGGTTTCTAAAATGCAGATCGCCGGTGGATTGAGCACGGTGGATCTCGTAAACATTGCCTTCGTGGAACGCAAGAACCGGGATTACAAGTTGAGTGAGTAGCTCAAACGGGAGTGATCGCAGCATCGCATGGTCCTCAGTAAGACGGTGCGCTGCGGGCAGGTTATGTCTGCTATATCAGATCAATTCACGATATATAATCTCGAGTGAAACTCCCGAGATCCGGCTAAAATCCACGAAGTTGGACAGATCTTCCCTACTTCCCTTCAGGACCCTCCTGCGGACAACCGGCACTGCTGCGGTCACGGTGCTGGCCGTCCTGTCGAAATGATTCAAGAGGTCACCTGAGAGATCGGCGTCGCGACATTTTAGAGATTCAAGGTTCAACAGTCGTATTCTGATGGCATGTTGACGACCGTAGCTGTGGACGATCTGGCGCGCTGTATCATTTTTGTTCCATTGGCCCCATCCGTCTTTGATTTACGTCTTGTGAGCGAGCTCCCCGATCCCCGTGGAAAACATCGGAATGTTGCCAAACTGGCGTATATGGTCGCAAAAGTGGCTTTGTAGATACATCTTGATAAAGTTGAAATGGGATTCGCCACGGACCAAGTCCAGACAGAGGTCGTTTTCTTCTTGACGATTGTCGTCGCGCATCCGGCGCCGTAGGGATGGGGCCACTCGCTCAATCACCAGGCCTCTCTGACGTCGAATCTCCTTTCGTTGCTTGTCAACCATATCCTGTGTGTGTCTTGTTACTCGAAATTCTAGGAAGATATCTTTTAGCTTATGAAACTGGTCCAGATAATCTTCCATGTAGGCTATGGTGTCAGACGTGTGGCTTCGCTATTGCGCCATCATATTGAAGTCGCCCAGTGCCCTGACGCATCCAAGAGCACGTTTGCAAGAGATTACTTGTGCACCTCCAGGCTGGCGGAGTGCCACGGCGAGAACTCGCAAAATACACCGCCCCAGATTCCTCATCTCTTTCCCTTGCCACTGCGTAACTTGACGGTAGGCTTTTTTGGTGACCGAGAATCCCGGGCATGGCGGTAATGCCTTCCAAACGTCGTCGAAAGCCTGCAGTCGCCCATGTTTCTTCAGCAAGCCTTCGATCCAGTCCATCATGTGCTTGAATAGCCCGAGATAAATGATATGAAGCATGTCTGGCTTGTACAGATCAGACGCCGAAACCCGGTTGAGGCAGTAAAAACTATTTTGGCTGATACCAAGATTGTCACACATGATGTGGTAGTCGTCGGACTCCGAGCATGACTTCTGATTTTCAGGTTTGTATCATTGGTATCTTGCGTAATCTCTGGTTCGATGGCTTCTGGCATTTGTTCCTAATTCGTGGGTAGGCACCTCGCATTTAGGACCGGCATTCGTCTTTAACCTGTGTAGTGCCACGTTTTCCATATGGTCGGCGATCCGCGCGGAGAGAATTGGAATGCCCTGTGGAACCTTGCCGTTGGCGCAGTCAATGGCGATGCCGGTATGCGCCACGTCCTGTAGGGGCGCGCAGATGAGTTTCGAATACATCTTGTAGCGTGTCAGCGTTGATTTTCCTCTGACGTTGGTTGGTTTTGGAGGACTTTGAGAGTTTGGGAGGAATGGGCAATAAGGCGAGAAGCAGAACAGCCATTGAACCTGGGCTGTTGCGCCTGGCCGATGGAAGATATCCGATCGTAATATAGACAGGCCACGCTTTCTTGTCACCCGAGAAGTTGGTGTGGTTAGTCTGATCCGACATCCCAAGCATTGGAATAACAGTAGCACCAGGTGGAAGCGTCTCCTATAATCATTCAGCGAACGTCCCAGCAGAAGCGCATGGGTTGCTATACCTGGACGTCCCACCACCAATCCGCCGTATGCATTTCTCCATATATTCTCTGCCCGCTGGAGTCATATTCATGCCGTGGTGCGTAGACCAAGTCGTCCCAGTATGCGATCTGGCGAAGGAGATATCTAACACAACCTAGGATGTTGCGGTAAAAAAATGGCAAAGTTCTTTGGCCATCCGCAACCTGTCCTTCGAACCATTGCAGATATTGACTGTAGGGATCCAGTAACCGGAGATGGTTCTCCAGCGTGGGCATGGAGCTATACCCGATTGATTCAGCATCTCCTAGGCCACTCGAGAAGTATTGATTGATTCTTGATTTGGATACTTTTCCCTCAATGAACCAGGATGCCAGTTTGACACCTTGTTCGTTATTGAATGTTGCCCATGGGTCGTCGCACAGGTTGCTGTATTCATGCTCAAAACCGTCGACGTCTCCAATTACTTGCCCGGCGCCTTCATAATGAATCTGTTTGCCAGCGGAGGGTGACGTAGCGTCATCGAATACTTCAGTATCAGACTCGTATGCAATGTCGCGACAAAATTCGTCAGGCTCCGATCCAGGAGGGCCTGGATTGGATTCACAGTCGGAATCCTGGCGCTCGCTCGCGTCTGGGTTGTGCGATACGCTGGATCCCATATTGATATATTGTACGGCTGACGCGAGGACAATGTCCAGACCGGCGTGTGCAGTTTGCAGGTTCTTCTCATATGCACCAGACCGGGTGTATTTTTGGCGGCAGAATGGACATTTGCTAGGCATGGTTCAAGTGGGACTTTGCTCCGTTGATCCCTCGGGCTCCGTGTAGATTTGAGGGTGCAGCTATGTCGAGTGTTGACACCAACGCGTATTGATCGCATGTAGGGCCAAGGGGTGCGCATGCGATAATCATGATCTAGTCGTTGATAGAGTTAGCGTAGGCGTCACGTGGTATCAGCTGTGGTTTCTTTCAACAAATGAGACGACAAATATTATGTTCCCGCCCGAATACGTTTATCATGTTTCATTTATTCAAGTTGAATCAGACAATGGAAGAGTCCTGTCATAGAGCGTCAGATTCGCGTTTTCTCATCAAATCATGAAACGAATTCATCATTCTTTCAAATCACCTAGAGGATCTGGGAGTTTGATATATAAAGTGAATTGATCACGATACTAGTTGGCCTTCATACCAAGTATCATCTCACACTCAGAACCTTCACACCAGCCACCGTTATCATATCACAAGTATCCCTAAATACCGGCATTTATATAAACAAAGAATCCACGGATATAGCACAGAATAGAAACATTGTAGGGTACGCCCTCATGCCGGCCAGAGGGGCGCAGCAGGCGCCGCCCTCGGGTCAGAGCTATCACCTTCCGCCTTTTACTCTAATTGGGGAGTATTCTCATCGACACCCCGATCGTCGATCGATTAACGATCATAAGTTGAGCATGGGCATCCCCCATCAGCCCAAAAACATGCCCCCCCCGTATATGTTTGTTGGTGGGATGCTGTCAAAGATTAGATGTTAGCAAGGGGCTATATTTGGAATAATTGGCAGTTCCCAGACGCCGAATTCCAGCAAATCGTGGCAGGCATGAGGAGATTGAAACCTGCATGCGATGAACTCGCCACAGTGTCAGCAGCCAATAACATGGCTAGTATGCAGGAGATCGATGAGGCAGTTCTTCAATTGGTTAAGGACTGTGGGAAGAAGTTGATCAAGACCATTGAGACCAATAACCATGTACCTCCACCTGGCCCGGGCGTCCCCCCTGCGCAAGTCATTCTGAAGCCAATATTACTACCTCTCAACACACCACCTCAGTGCCAGTGGAGTATTGCAACAGCTGTACCGAACGCTGGCCCAGTTGTCCAAAATTCTCCACAGGCCAATGCTCCTGGGCCAGCCCAAAACGTACCTGCTCCCACGGCGAATCCCCAAGCGCAGAACAATCCCCCACCCCCAGGCCCCGCAATCCCCCAAGCTCAGAACAATGGTCCCGGGCCGGTAATTATTCCTGCGCAAATCCAAGCGGCTCTCCCAATGGGCATTCTCGGTACGCCACTGGGGATGCAACATGCTCCCCCGGCGAATCGCCAAGCGCAGAACCATCCCCCACCCCCAGGCCCGGCGATCCCCCAAGCTCAGAAGAATCCTCCCAGCGCAGCCAATCCCCAAGCGCAGAACAACCCCCCACCCGCAGGCCCGGCAAATCTCCAACCTCAGAACAATCCTCCACCCCCAGGCCCGGCAAATCCCCGAGCTCGGAATGTTCTACGCGTGGGGCCGATATATTGGCACCCACCGGCAAATGTTTTTGCGGTAAACCATCTGGCTCTCCCGATGTTTATCCCTGGTACGCCAGTGCGGGTCCAACATGCTCCGCCGAATGTCCAAGCTCCGAACAATCCTGCCAGCGCAGCGGATCTCCAAGCTCCGAACAATCCTGCCGGCGCAGCGAATCCCCAAGCTCCGAACAATCCTGCCGGCGCAGCGAATCCCGAAGCTCCGAACAATCTTGCCATCCAGGTAGTTATTCCTGCGCGAACTCAAGCGGTTCCCCCAATGGGCATTCCAGGTACCCCACTAGGGATGGAAGATGCTCCTCCGGCGGATATCCCGGGAGCTGCCGCACTGATCGTGGAGGATCCGGGGTTTGAATACCTTGGCATGGCACGACGAGTACCTCGCGCAGTGTCTGATCTGTCCCAAATTAGGGAGTTTTTTCGCAACAATTCCGATGTGTTTTTTTTTAACTTACTGACTCTGGATATATAGATTGGAGCACTATTCTTGGACGTCCAGGTGCTGTTCGTATTGTTTGGGACCGTAATTCGGCCGATATCGACGCATCATAACCAAATTATCGCCTTCTCCATTGGCGCAATCCTCATATCAATGGGGTAGGTTTTGCTAAGTTAAAAGCCTATGACATACGAGGACTGTCAGCGATCATCTCTAGAACTGTGCCAGACAACGCGATTCGCTACATACTTGGCGCGACCGGTGAAGCCCGCAAAGTGCTGTGTCTTCATCTCGCGTTCCCGTTATCTTATATAAATTACGTCTTCATCGCGAATAATGAAGACGTAAGGGCCTGGCTGCTGTCGAATCCGGTTCTCGAGGATCCATTGGATCTGTTGGTCTATTGTTATCGCCGATATACTAAAAGCAGGGGCACATACTGGCATTCAAGCCCCACGAAAGGAAGTGAGACCTGACCCCGGCCCAGCCAATGGTGGAGGTAACTAGGCAAATGACTCTCCCCTTTTCCTCCCGGTATCTAGCAGTTCATCATCTGATGTCTCCGACGCCGACGAGGGATGTGAAGCAATCATCAGAACATCACCATCCCGTGTTGCAGATCCCACCGAATCCCCTCATTTTCATATACCCCTGGCTATTCAATCGCCATCCAAAATGAATACCCACTATGGGTGGGAGCTGGGGGGCCGCGGGGGTGAGACTCCGGATGTCAAGCTACAGAAGCGCGGAGCTCCATCAGATTCGGAAGATTGGGAGCATTTGAATAAGAAATTGCGTCAAGCTTCAAATGTTTGCAAGTGGTTGAAAGCAATGGAGGACCGGAACCGTCGGGCACAGTTCGATGACGAAAAAGGTGACGAAGACGCCAGTCCAGTTAAGAGATTGCGTTTGACATTGTCCGCAGAGTGTGGTGGATCGGAGTGTGGTCGATGTGACGGCGCGTCGTTTGTATGCTAAGTCTACTAAGACATATATTAGTGATTTCAATTTCTGTTCGATAGATTTCATAGAGTAGTACTTAAGAGTTTTCGAATAGCGTTTAGATCTGGCTTCGATGAGTTCCTTCGTCTGGGTTTGCACATGGCGGAGTATGATTGCTTGTGGTGTTGTGTTCAGGTTCAGGCTGGGAGCTAGGGTCTTGGCGCATGCATACTTGTAAGGCTTATAACACTATCGCAAGGGGTGCTGCAAATCACCCGTGATAATCAAGACTCAGTACTTTTCTTGATCTTTCGACAACCTAAGATCTATATCTTTATCCGCCGTCATTGGCCAAGTGCCTTCATTATCTATCCCACGATCCAGTAACCAAGCCATACAGATCCAGATCTAGATCACGACGTCGCACTACACCCAAAGTCGCATTCCCTACTTGTACGTCCCCTAGGGCTCACCGCCGGCGAAATGTACAGCCTCGGTGAAATCTATATAAAGACCCCACCAACCCCTCCCTCGCTCCACGCTCCGCGCCCTCTACACCTACAGTCATTGAAATTACAACTCCACGTCGTTCAGTACACGATCCCCCCTCGCCCCCTAACTTCCCCTGCCTTCCAGGCTTCTCGTCCCTGTTCCCCCATCGTCACGATGGATGACCTCCCCCCTCTCCCTTCCTCGGCGGCTCCCTCTCGGGCTTCGTCTAGACAGTCTTCTTCACCGGGCCTTACCGAGTCCCACCTCTACATCCGC
>Ga0307517_10010668_pt1 | contig 12821 bp, 12 predicted proteins | sample 23_EM_MG_FD_194515 | JGI IMG/M metagenome (GOLD analysis project Ga0307517, IMG submission 194515) | Populus trichocarpa ectomycorrhiza microbial communities from riparian zone in the Pacific Northwest, United States - 23_EM | ecosystem: Host-associated > Plants > Roots > Unclassified | place...
CGCTTCTAGCCGTCAGTAGCGAGTGCGCTCAACATTTCGCGATGATGGATTGTTCGTTGGCCTGAGGAGACAATGTTCGTGGCAGCAAGTCGTGCCGGTCGGGGTGACAATTAGTTACCATTTTTGGACGATTGTTTGGCGACCAGCCTGGGGACCAAACAAATCAATCAATGACGCCCATAACACCTCCCGACGCCGAGGCACTCGACCCGTTCCATTGTCCCTCCTGTAGGCCAGGCTAAGGGTAGACAGGATTGTGCCATTTGTGGACATAACGTTCGAGTGCCCATAATCAAACACTACGATACGTAACGCGCCAGCGTACTTGTAAAGGTTCAGACCCTAACGCGGCTCGGTCCTTGACCTCTCTGGCAGCGAGCAGCCTCTCGCTAACCAATTATAATCCTTCCTGACGGTATCTCGTACAGTTACGCTGGTGGATATTGATGTAGCCGGAAAGCACGTCCATAATCATAACATCGCTATCACGCCGAGCGCTCAAGTAGAAAGATTTTCTGCCCACGTGGCTCAGAGAATGGAAGTCGAGGCGGGACGCAGGCATAAAGGTGGTTTCGTAATCTTCGTGCTTGGTGAATCACTGGGGCCTACAAGAGCGGTCGCTGCTGCCCCTCACGATTGTCGATTGTTGTAACCAACAAAAGGTACAAATCCACAATACAACAAATTGCCTGGCGCGTACGTGAGAGAAAACAAAACACATGCGGAATACGGGAAGAGCGGGACACGGAAAGAGAGTGACATGAAAATAAATGTGTGAGTGTCGCATACGATAAATAAAAACGAATTCCACCAACGACCCACGACTTCAAATCAAGGGTTATAAATGGTCCTACCACGAACCTCACGAGAGAAAGCGACAATAACCGGCGCGGAAGTCTTCTTCTCCACTCCCCTACTCTTTTTCTTTCCTCTCCGTCTCTCAGTTTTCACCTTCTTGCCACCATGAATCGCCTCTTCCGCGAAGCGCTCCATGAGCCGAATGCGCAACTTCTCCTCAATCCTGGAAAATTCGAATTCCTGAGCGTAATCATCGAGGTCGAATTGCCTCGGAGGGCTAGGTGGATAGTAGGTGTAATCTCCCCACGGCCACGGATTCCTCGTCTCGACACCATTCGCATCGACCTCAGTCTCGAACTTTGTGGCGTCTAGTAGAGAAAGGGAAGTTGGCTCAACCTCCCATTGCGTCTCTGCGTCTCCGACCGTACTAGTTGGACCTGTGGAAGAATCGTAAGAGGTCGAAGGGGAGCTGGATCCAGCATCAACTGTTTGGCTGGCAAGTGTTGAAGTTTCGTAGTCGAGGTTTAGGTATTCGGAGGCGAAAGTCATGGCTGCTTCCCCGAACAGTTCATCCGGATCTACAAGCTTCCCGACAGTTACTGGGGCATATAAGGCTTGTGAGACGTAATGAGATTCTGTGGTGAAGTCGTGGCCGCGTTGGGGCAGAGGGTGTCCGCCATCGGTACCGTTATCCATGGAATCCTGGTCAATGGTCGGCGGTGGATGAAGGTCTTCTTCATCGTCGCTATCAATGTTCTCCAACCACCGCTGAAAATAGGGTGGCAGGGTGGAAATAACTGATGGGAGTTTGGGGCGAGCTAATAAGGGATGATCCGTCAGTAAACGCTCAGTGGATCTCTTGAAATTGGTAAGTATCTCACCATCCGCAGCACCCCGCTCATCGCGGTCAACGTCGTTGTATTGTCCAGGTGATCGTGGTTTTGGTGTTTTGGTGTGGAGGTATCGGTTGCAGGCATCTTCAAGGGTCCTTAATGGGGAGTGTGTATCGCCAGCGACATGGTGGAAAGAATCGTCGTGATGGGAAATAGAAAATATTGTCGGCATTGGGGCGATAGGCAAGAGGAATAAATGTGGTGGGTGTAGCGATGTGAAAGCGAGAGCAGCCGAGAGGCAAGTGAGGTGGAGGGGACCGGGTGGAGGGGAGGAGGGAACCCGACTCTGGGTTTCACGCACCGCACGCCGGTGGTTTAAGTAGCGCGCAGAAGCGCGCGGGAGAGATGATGAGGAACGATCGAAGCGCCGGAAACAAATTCGGTAAGATTGGGCAAGGTCAAAGCAGAACCCGATGGCCTCAATGGTCAACGTTTCAGGTGGCCACGTTGTAGGCGATATTCCCAAATGGTCGATGACATGGCGTCCTACAGCCATGCCCGCCCTCGTATATGCACTCCGGCCCACAGGTTAAGTACGTGATTCGTGGCTGCATGCGGCTTGTCAGTGATCTTGGGTTTTGTCCGGCCGTGTTGAGAAATTAAGGCCACGGTCCTTGGTGTATGTGAGAATTGAACATGGTGGCCCCGTACATGGAGTCCGGACCCTTATCCACCGAGCTCTGCGTTCTGTAAGTAAACGCGGGTGGGTGTATGGGTGTGCCTCACCCTCTTGCCAATCCCGAGACACGCACGGTGACCATCCACCGGCCGACACCGCCCGGGAACGTTCGCGTCTTCCGGACACGAGTTGCAGTGCCCTACTACAGCACTGGCAGGGGGACTGGCTAGGAGACACCTGCCACGGGTGTCTCGATGCTGTGGTGCTCTCCTTCACTTGCACTTCTACCGACTCGGCGAACGCGTACTATGGTCCCATTTCAGCTGGGTTCTGCATGCTTAGACCATCGCTTACCAGCGCATACAACGGAATCACGTCTTCTCTGAAATGCTGCTAGAGCCCAATGCAGCCCCTCGACGCGAGGGAAATGGGTGACGTCATCATCAACCGACCCGATGAGTCCCCCACCCTCTCCATTCGAGAGTGAAATTGTTAGATATGACATGTAAACCAACGCAAGAGCCGTCGAAGCGCTTTGTAGCCTCGAATCGAAGAGGGCATCTTCCTTTGGATGGCGCTGTGACCGCTAATCCATGCCATGGCAGAGTTGGGCCAAATGCCGTGCCCCGCCGCCACGCGATTGCACCACCCCTAAGACGTTACATACTGTGTGTTCTGTGGTCAACGTCTTCCGCGGTGACGGGAAACAGCGTCCGACCTTGCACGGCCAGATAGTTGACGTCGTAGCCTGTATTCCGAAATCTGGGGGCCGGTCAGTTTGGGGTGAGCCGATTTGCAGCCACTCTGACCGTTAGAGTAGCCATCGAGCATTCAGAAGTGGGGAGAAGGTGTCTTTCGACGGAGTAGTAGATCGGCGTATGACGTGGCCAACTGCCGCGGGTCCGCGCCGATGGCTCCGAAGCAGTGTTGTGCCAGTCATTGACTATAGGGAAGTCATTGACTTGCAAATGTCGCGTCATCGTGACTTGAATCATATGACTTAACGTTGACTTCCTGCCTCGGGCTGTTCGGATATACCATATATGGATACCATCAACTGCCAGCTCGGTCACGTGCAATTGTAAAACCAAACAGCCATCAATAATGATAAACATGGGTACATCAACTTGAGTTGGCGGGGAGGACTGGGCCCAGTCGGCTTCCCACGCTCGTCGAAAGTCAAATGACTAGAGAAATGATTCAAGTCAGCTTCGAATTTGACTAAGTCATGGAAGTCATTGACAAGTCAATGACTTGCACAACACTGCTCCGAAGTAGCGGTCGTGGGAATTTGCGGCCGCCACAATCGCGGGGGCACCCGGCGCTCTCGTCGACGAGAATCTCAGTCTGATCATCCCCTTGCCATCGTCGGTGGGACTGAACATCTAATACCTCTATCAACCTAGACGCCAGTTTACTGGACAACCTCAGCGGTCGAGTTTAGCAAGGAATTATGGTGGGTTTGGCGAGCCTCTTCTTGGGAGGGCTGCCTGGATCCCCGCTGATCTACACAGAAGTTTTTTCTAGGGATCGCCGGGATTGAAATTTCACGCAAAGCTGCGCGTTGTGGGAGCGGTTTTTTGTGGCAGTTCAGTGGGGAATCGACCGTTGTTAGGCCGGCCGAAGGCAACGTCCTCCAAGGCGCGCGTTCCATCACTCAGGCGTGTTCATGTCGAACGTGAGCTAATCACCATCATAGATTCGGTTTTGGATATATGGGCTTATGAGGGCGAAGAGGCTGCAAAGTTGAGGCCTTAAAGGTGGAACTCATACTTGTCGGCTATTAGTGGTTAGAGCAAAAGTGTAACCAACCATACATGTGATGTTAAGACACGCCGTTCCAAGGGCAGTAAAAATATTACAAACAGTATATACGCGGAATTACAATCGATTATAATCAAAGAGAGCTGTGGTGCCCCGCCAGCGTCTTTGATTATAATATCTTTTTTTCTGATATGGTAGAATGCGAATCAAGGCTCCCGATACGCCATCGTGTCAAGCCCAGTCTAAGAAGAAACTGTGGACGTGTTCCATTGTAGGTCAACAGACCAACAACGTGTCGTAAGGTCCCACAACCTGTCCGAGACACGTTTCCTCCAGTCCTATCCATCCGGGCAACGCGGATGCTGTCTCTTGGTGATCTTTGCGTGAACGACCGCGGCGTCCTGAGAGAGGTTGGAGAACGGTTCTTCTTCCGTGATGCATTCGAGTATCGACATCGCGAACGAGTATGTGTCAGAACGCGTCGCTGGAGAGCCATCGTTGCCTTCATGGAGCTCGGGGGCTGAAAACCTGACAACGTCTCCGGACTAGACCGACCCTGTCACTGCGTTTTTGGTGATGTCCTTCACGACCATTGTGATTCCGAAGTCACAGATCTGCGGTTCACCCTTACCAGCAGTAAGTGGTCAGCTCGTGGTCTATGAACCGAACGTGAACGCAGAGCTCACCTCATCGGAAACAAACACATTTTTCTGCGTCCCTTCAGTCAATGGGCCTTCACAGGAGACGCGAAGAACTTACGCATTTGACTGTGGAAAAGGTTAAATCGGGTACGCTGGACAAATTATTGTCGGACTTACCGTTCCCGTGCACGATACCCCGCGAGTGGAGGTAAACCAAGCCGGCGGCGGAACCACGCAACTAGATGACAAGTGAGACTCCAGCTCTTCGTACAAGCTATGACGTGGCCTACCAGATAGTCTTTATTCGCCTGAGGATTACTCTTGACGTAGACAAGCAGATTTCCGTTTTCGCACCACGATGATACCTAAGGAACTTGAATCAGCCTAGTGTCTTCCCTGGTGAAATCTTCCACTCACCATATAGAGGCGTGATCCGATGGTGATTGTCCCGCAGTACCTTCCTCCGGAGAATTGGTTCCTCCCTGGATTCCCAACTTCTCCGTCCAGTCGCTTGGTTGGGGGTGCTTCGACTTTGACTGGCCGACTCTCTTGTATCCCATGTTCCGTGGTACGACATGGTGACGGTTCGCCAACCAGAAGCTTCTGAATATTGGTCATCCGGTGTCATCGTCTGCACTGTGGACGCAATGAGAGTACTTGCATTATGGCCGGACCCTGTCACGGCGCTAGGGACCTCTTGATCCCCTCCCTCCCTCTGAGGGATCCCTTCAGTGCTCCTACGGTCAAGAGGGTCTACTCCCTGAGTATCAGGTGAAGAAGCCGGGGCAGGCTGGATGGCCGGACGCGTGGAGATCCTTCTCATGACGAAGTGCGCAATACGAGAGCTCGAGAGAAGGTTGATGGTTCAGGTGTACCGTATACGAGTGCTATATATACGGGCAATCACCCATGGCCTACGAATAAGACGAGTAACGTGTCGACAATAGTAATAACCATGGGTAAACTACACCAATACCACGGTCATGACAAACGGCGTAAAAAGCACGGGCTGGGAGGTCAATACACGGCGCGCCCTTACTAGAGTGATTCAGAACCGGCTCTGCGCCACAAACCCCTTGTTCCGCCACGTGGAAAATGGAACCTGGCGGGTCCGGAGCTTCGCTTTCTACCATCCAAACCAACCCCCCTGAAGCACTATCGTAAACCTTTTTCACTCGATCAACTCGAGCTGTTTGGATAACTATATGTTGACAGGGGCGCTGTCGCCTCGCATTGGCAGAGTGCAGATTAGCAAGAGATAGTAGGCTGGCCATCTGGTGTCCTCGTAGTTAGACCGCTGAGGAATGAGAAAACAACGCCTGAGACGACTGGCAAGACATCTACACAACCCTACAAGCTGCGGAGGTTTCTCTGCTTGGGGGAGTGAACCGCATAATCAGCATCAAATAGGCAGATGAGTGGGGGACAAATTGAGGTGTCTTGCTGCTGTATCTCTATTCAGTTCGCGTAGGGACCTCTGGGAAGCAGCACCGGAACGACCGAGGCCATCAAAAGCCTACACCAACTTGAACAAAAAGCGAGAATAAGGCACGCGTCCAAGGCTCACCCGATCCATGAGGTGATCAGGTCCGACATACCAGCCGATCCGTGCTCAGGTGGCCATGTCGCAACCGTAGATGAACGTTGGGCCCTGAAAATCCCGACACGGGTCTACTTGCTCGTCCGTGCGAGTTTCGAAGGGGTCCAGATATATTGGTTGCGGAACGCGATTGGGCTGTGAGGAATGTCACTGTGAGATAGCACGGTCGGCAGGGAGGGTCACGGAGAACTGAGCTTGAGAAACTTAATGGAGCTCTTTCGAACTTGTCGAATGACGCGTTCAGTGGAAGAGCCACCTGAACCCACGCTGATCTGCGCAGAAGTAGTTTCTAAGGATCGTCAGAATCGACTCCGAACAGTGCAAGGTTGTGTGTCGAGGGAAGAGGTTCCGCGGGAGTCCAATAAGGAAACGATCACTGCAAAGCGCAAAGCTGGCCAAGAACGAAGTACTCCAAGTCGTGCGTTCCATCACCGAGATTCGGGCATGCCCATGCCAAACGTAAGTCTACCAGAACCCTGCGGCGATTTCTTGGAGGGGACGGAGGTTTGCCCTAACGACCGAATGTCCCACCAAGCAATCGATATTTTATCTCGATCAGGTGGGAGCCCCACACGCAACTTCGTCCAAGGTCCGCGCGTAACGCACTCCCTGTGGGTACACCTGAAACTCACCCTTGACTTTGGACGTCGGGGACGAGTTCTTTGGACTTTTGAAGGTTGCGAGTGAGCTCAATACCAAGATCTTCGTGCACTCTCCTCTCGAGAGGAGTCTCTCCTGACTCCGAGGATGGCCGGTCCCATGAACGGATGGCGATATACCAAGGAGGACTTCCTTCAAAACCCCCAAGCTCATAGACAGACTGTGGGAGGTCGGGAAGTATAACGCGACTGCCTGCCTCCCGCCCCGTTTGGCATCGGCTCAGGGGGTCCAATGGCGACCCAACCCCCGGCCACTAGACCTCTGATGTATCAGGGGTCACGCCACGCCCGGAACTGAACTGTCACTGAAACGACAGTATATCCGTGGAACCCTACAAAAGGACGCTTGCAGAACGCGACGGTGACTCACTACTCACGAAGCCGCTGGTTGCGGCTACCTCTCTTCCCTGAGTTTGTACCAGGTGTTGGTGATGCTCGGCGAACATATACAATTACATTATGTGCAACAAATAAGCAATGTGGGGTACGTACATGAAAAAGAAGTGAAGATAGGATCGTCGACATACGTATACACCGTTCTGCTCTCGCATCGCGAGTTAGAACTCTCTCATGTACCAGAATGCCGTGGCGTCATTTAAGCAAGAAAGGATATCCTCTATACCGGGTCGTGCGTTGCGATCTTCCAGCCAGCATAACTCGATGATTCTCCACAGCTCGTCGTTGAAGCCGAGGCGTGTCGCCCCATCCGGTTTCTTCGGTCGATCCCCCTCAGTGATCGCATTGATGACGAGAATATCCGAATCAATTTCAACGTAGGGGCGGTGTCCGCATAGAACCTAGGGTACTGTTGGTTAACTGTGTAAAACCACGGATCGGGCCGCATGAACACCCACCTCGTAGATGACCATCCCAAGAGCGTAGCAATCGGACTGCTTAGTCGGTCTATTGTCTTCTGATTCCGGCATCCCGAACCTCTCCGGATCCAACAGTTCAGGGCTCATCCACCGGTATGTTCCTCCTTCAGTGAACGACATCAGTGTGTCATTCGAGATCAATGACACTTGGGATGTCGCGGCAGATGCATAAGTCACAATGCCGGTGATGGTTGTAAGGCCAAAGTCGGCAATGCACGCTCGCCGGTTCTCGTTGATAAGGATGTTAGCCTTCGCAGATCAGTGAGAGGTGCGTAGATATATAATTTGAGAGAACACATACTCCCTTCAAATCTCCATGGACAATACGGAGGTCGTGCATATACTTCAAGCCGTTTGCAACATCAGTCAACTGGACAGTGAATTGGTTAGGCTCCGGTTGGGGTCGAGCGCAACACATACAAGCTCGATGCGGTTCACATGTTGATCCTTCCCGATGAACTCGTTGATATTACCATTTTCCATCCATGCGGAAACCATTGCAAACCGCTGGTTACTTACTGTCACTCCGATCAGTGGTAAGATGTTCGGATGCCGGAGGTGTTTCCAGGCTACTCCCTCTCGGCAAAATCTCTGTAATATATTCATCCATACAGTCATGGTAAAGCAAGCAGATGACTCACACTGAGGATGATGTCCAGGTCGCTCGTGATGTACACGCGCACAACCTTAATAGCCACCTGATGCCCTTGGTATGTGCCCTGTGATATGTTGGCATAGCCACCACTTGCAACTTCCATGGAGCCTTCCGAACAATCTGGGACGTGCATAGACTTTGGGATTATGCGGTGTCGGCTGCACATTTTGCAAAATTTGTTGAACAACTTCAGTCGTTCCCGATCTGACAGGATATGATCCTCCAATTGCTATGGCTCGCGTGAGCCTCGGGGGAGGGCAGGGGAGGTGGATGAACTTGCCTTGTCCATTTCATTAACGATTCTCTCAATTTCTGGTTCCGGAACTTGTAAAAACTGGAATAAAGAGGTGATCCGCGGGAGGAATCTTCCACGTCGTTGTTGCCCTACTTCAACATTCAGGACCAGGGCCCCAGTGTTTCAATCGTTTTGATTACCTGAATTGGCATTCTGTACTTCCCGGGGTCCCAATGTTGAAAATAGTTCGCGCATGGCGGGGACTTCCCACCGCTTCGCTGGGTCCTTGCTCCAACAGGTCACAATCATGTCCCATGCTCTGCGCCGCAACCATTGATTCGCATCTTGATTCCTTGGACGCAGAGGTCGCCTGCCGGATTGAATGCGGGAAGCGACAGCGCGGTAGTCATACATCCCATCATATGGCAACACTCCTGTGAGAACCTGATAGTAATGGGGTGATTGCATCAAGCGTCGCTCTGTTTCCTAGTAGGGGGGGGGCATACCGTAAAGGAAGTCATTGCAAGGGAATAAGCGTCGCTTTCTTTTGAAGCGGAGGCAATGCCAGCGGCATTGTTAAACCGTTCTGGGGCCATATAGCGGGCAGTTCTTAGCTTAAACATGCGACGAATGAGCCTGGTGAATTCATTTGTTATCCCGAAGTCTCCGAGGCATGCGTTGCCATCTGGAGTAATCAGAATGTTGTCCTGGACGTAGGAAGTATCAGCGTGCAAGTCAACATAGACCGTTCCGTTTCACCTACCGGAGCAATGCAACCATGTAAAATATCTAGCCCGTGAAGGTATGAGAGGCCATCGCAGGCCCCTGCAAGCTGTTACCGGCGTGGTCAGCGGTGTGCCCTATCAATTTCATTGGATGCATACCAGCATTAGCCGATTGGCATTCTGATTCTTTTGCGTGTACTGCACGATATTTCCATCTGGCATCCATGGGCTCATGATGCAGAGCGGAAACAGCGTCTCCGAGATTTCAATGATGGGAAGTACGTTCGGATGGGAAAGGTACTTGCAGCCCTCGACTTCATGGCAATGGATCTGATGTGGAGCGCACTGAGTTTAACTCTGTTTAGGAAGGGAGCCACGTACCCTTTTGATTTTCTCCAACCGGGTCGTATGCCGTGTCCGAATTGCCTTGATAGATACCTGGTCCCCACGATAATTTCCCTTCCACATATCCACCAATCCGAGGGGCTCGTAGCCCGGCGATTCATTACACAGTTCTACATCAGAGAAGATTTGTGATCCACAAAGGAGGGCGTGGTCATAAAGTCTGAACCACAGCCTGTGGTAGGTCCTGTCCTGAGAATGGCTGTCTAGACCCTAACCACCGGAGGCTTCAGAGAGCGAGGGAAGGTTTGATGATGAAAGGATACCTTGTGAAACGTTTCCGCCAACACTGTCGCATCCCGTGAGGACAGACTCGTTGGAGATCTTCCAGCCCTTGGGACCACTTCTGAGACCCTGTCTGTATAGTGCTTCTCTATCTGCCACCTCGGGTGTGTCGGAGACAGGACGAGGAATGTGCGCATGAAATCTTCTCCCAGTTTGGCCAGGTTCTCGGGACCAAGCGAGGCAAAGTCAACTAAATCATCCATTTATCAGCTGCTACCACTCGTTCACGTAGGCCGGTGGCTCACTCTCATGACATTTTTCGAGACTCATGACTACCTGACCTCGAGGGAAGATCACGACGATGGGAAGAGAGATTTCTGGCCAAATGTTGGCGTTACAGGGAGGGTGTACCCCCAGCCTCGTGGAAACCACGCTGTTCCCTCGCTGCGGCCACGAGAGTTGCCTGAATCGGACACTGACGTCGCCGATCGCGCGATCTCCTGATGGCTGGGCGCTTCCCCGAGGACTCCCAATTCGTCCTCGCACGACCTCGACTCGCCATCTTATCTCTGTCTGAGTCCTCCTGTATTACGTCCGTGGACCACTGCGGGTTGGGGTGGGAAACTTGAATTTTTTTGGCACGCAAACCCGTAGTCGAGGCCACCAAGCAACAGATTCAGCTGCGAACAGGCGGCGAAGAGGAAGGGTGGAGGATAGACAGAGTGTGACCACTTTTTCTTATCTCCCGCAGACAACGCATGGGAGTGGCCCGAGTGTTTCTCAAGGGAATGGTGAGGAGGGTGATGAAGGATGTCGGATCTACCTGGACCTTTGATGGACTAAGCCGGTCATCCGCGCGATCCTTGTACGAATGTCAGCAGCTAACCTCTGGCGACCGTTCGTGGACGTACTCTGCGGAGGTTTTGAAGTCCCTTCAGAACACATCAATGGTCCCCTCAATGAGTAGCCTGCTTGGGGAGATCGGACCAACGGTCACGGCGGACGGAGAGATGCAGAATATCAATTTATATTTTCTGTCAATCCGATGGTACACGATACAGTACTGGCTCTCCCACCAAAACTAGCAGAGTCGGGGATCTGCATTTACTGGTGGGCTTCGTCCTTTGGGATATCGGCCTCCAGGAACGACGGGAACACGTCAGCCCCGGTCGTCCTGGGAACAACATTACCGGCGCCAGTGGTAGTGGCGGTGTTGGTGTGGAAGGAATGGAAATTGACACCGTCGCATCGTGCTGGGCGAATTCCGAAGTGAGGTCGGCAGGGAGCATCGCAAAAGCTGCCAGGACGATTTATCGCCGATATGGCGTGACGCAACGGCCACAACGTGTCCCAATGACCGCAAGACGGTATAACGTGATAAATCGCACAGAGAGGGTTACAACAGTTAGATAATGCATGTTGTATTCGTGTTATGAGAACAATACTTCGCTGTTATAAGAGTGATAGGTGAATGGTACATAGGCATTTTACGAGCATACAGTGACGTTGCGCGCCCCACACCACTGGCATTTTCACGCCATCATAACATAGATCTGACTCAAGGTAACAATCTTTATTGCTTTACGCCTACAATACAGGCCCTTCGCCCTGCTGCGCCCTCATTGCCTCCACCCGTCGTGTCAACTGCGCCGCCAAAGAGTCGCGATTGGTACCCCCGTCCTCAGGTTCATCGTTGATGCAGGTTGGTGCAAAAACCTCCCTGGGAGCAGTTCGTAAGATGGGAAATATGGTGGGATGGGAGTAACCTACCTGTCCCACGTTGCCAACAGCTGCTGAACCTCTGCCTCGTTCCATGCCTTCACAAACTTGATGATCGCGTAATACATATCTTTGTACTTGAACCCGGTGTTGCCGCTGAACTTACCCTCACCGCTCAGCCCATGGCGAACCTGGATATAGTGTCAGTGATAACAGCAGTGGGATATATTAATGTAACACTACCATTGTGGCCACGTACGCAATTGATTCAATGGTGACATTCTTAACGCCGCATTGTTTGGCGTAGCCGCTCTTTGTTGACATGTTTGATGTAGGGTCAACGCCATTCGAGGGGCTGACTGCGAAATGCCGGAGAGCCTGTTTGAACGTAGTGTCAACACTTGGTTGAGAAGCGTGTTGACACACTCACAGCGAACAGGATTGGGTGACGCAAAAACCCAATAGTTGGGTCGGCGTCATCCAGTGTTTCTCCGTCCCAGAGGAATCGTGGGAAGTCGTCTGGGGCAAGCTTGAGTTTCGAACATTTGACTGGATCACAGAGGTTCTGCTTGGTTCTGTAGCGACGTGAGAAGATGGGATGTGCGGGACGATAAAAACGACTCGCGTCTCGTTCCACTCAATAGTTGGGGGGCATAACATCCTCGCGCACTCTTCATGGTTCCAACCCCAAGGTGACGACGGTTTCTTGCTTGGGCCAGGGCTGAAAGTGTGCCAGTCCCCAATCGCCTTCTTGACGGAATTAGCATGTGACCGCTTCGTGCTGCTTCGAGCCTCCTCCAGGAGGGATGCAATCTTCGCTGTATTGCTACCTTCTCTCGCGAGCTCGGCCTTGACAGTTGATGAAAACACGAGCAAGTTTCGGAAGCAGTTGGCATATGTTTGATCTCTGTCTAACATATGAGCTGTCGTAACACGATCAATGGACGGCAGGTACGTACGTTTCCGGGAGAGTAGAGGGATCTGCAGCGCTTGCATTAAGTCCCTTCGCGA
>Ga0307517_10010669_pt1 | contig 12820 bp, 2 predicted proteins | sample 23_EM_MG_FD_194515 | JGI IMG/M metagenome (GOLD analysis project Ga0307517, IMG submission 194515) | Populus trichocarpa ectomycorrhiza microbial communities from riparian zone in the Pacific Northwest, United States - 23_EM | ecosystem: Host-associated > Plants > Roots > Unclassified | place...
CCAACTTATTTTCCATTACACTACCAAACATCGGAAAATACTTTCCCGGAATTTACTTTCCCGGAATTCACTTTCCCCGGAATTCACTTTCCAAAAGGAAACTACTTTCCTGCAAACAAACGGGGCCCATGAATACAATTTTTTTTTCTGTTTCTTCAGAAAATTAGAATTAAAAAAAATCTAAGAGTCTTGACTCTAGAAGCATTACACTGCTCATTGGAATAGAGTGATAGCTAATTTACTCTTCTCATCGAAACTTACCAAGCCTGCACTTGGAGGTAAAAAAATCTTTTTAGATCCATCGAACATTACAAGTTTACTCGGGGACAAATTGGTTAATATAGTTTTTTAACACGGTTAACTTACTTGTTGCTCTTAAAAGCAAAAAAAAAAAAAAATTATACCTTTCGGTTAGGGAGTTTTTTTGTCTTTTCAAAATTATTTACACAGTATATTTACTCTAATACCTTGAAAAATAACAAGACTTGCACAATGAGGTTTCTTTGTCTTTTTCTTTTGTTTAAAGTTTAAACAGTAAAGTTCCAGGATTTCCCTTTAAGTTTTCTTTTTCAAAAAAAAAACAAAAACCATTTCAAGGCCGTCTTAGTCTTTTTCCTTCTGTTATTTTTAAGTTTCTAAGGGGTTCTTTCTTGATTTCAATAAATTAAAAAAAAATTGTTGACGTGTAGTGCCGTCCGGTTACTAAATTCCACCTTCCAGGATAGCGTAAACAACGTTACCAAATTTTACCTTTCAGTTAATAGGGTTGACTCGATTTTTTTTCTCGATCAATTTTTTATGAAATCAAATTTATTTTAGTTTTATCATTTGATATTAAAATATTGGTCTTTTAGCTTTGTCATTTCTTTTTTGTGAGATTATCTCGAATGTAGATTAGTCAAATTAACTCAAGTTTTTTTGAAATGTTTTTTTTTTATTGAACTTCAATCCTTTTCTATAGGTCTTTATTTTGAGAGTCAATTTCTTTTTATTCTGATCTCATATTAGGGGTGATTGATTAGTCAAATTAATCCGGATTGACTCGGGTTTTTATCTTCAACACTATTTTTTTATAGTTGATTTTTTTTGTTTAATCATTCAATATTAGGCTACTAAGTCTTGAGCTTTGCAAGTGTTTTACCTGAATTTTTACTACAAGTTATCTTGATCTCATATTTCAGGTCACATGTTAATAAAGTTAACATAAATTAACTTAGATTATTATCACTTTGATTTTTTTTTTTACATTAAATTTTTTTTGATATAGTCTTCGATGTAACATGAGGCACCTATCTAGGAATAGTCTAGTATTGAACACCCTTTACCTTCTCTTGTTTTGTCCTATAAAGTTTATATAGTTGGAATCCATATCGCGAGTACATCCAACACATGGTCCAACTCAACCGATCTCTTGTTAGTAGTAAAACCCAAATCAATAACTCAAGTTCCTTCATGTACCACCATTTCCCTCGTTGTCTTTTCTTCCAATTCCTAGTCTATTTAGGGTTCTTACTCATACACGAAAACAAACATATTTAATCTGATCAACAAACACAATTTTTGTTTTCATACACTATGAATAGAATATTGCAATGTTAGGTGGGCATGAAAAGTTTTACGCATATATACTTAGATTGGTTCGGTAGAATATATACCAATAGAATATTAAAATTTCTTATAATCTATTTTTATGTTTTAACTTTTATAATAACATTTCTTAATTAAAATCTTAATCTCTCTCTCTCTCTCTGTTTTTTTTTTTTTTTTTTTGAAAACGAGAGAATTGAATTAACAAGGAAAAATTTCAAATAAGACAAAAACACATACAAAAGGCAGTAGATGCCAAAGGTGAAAACAGAGCACAGGACAGCAAAACACTGGAAAAGAGAGAGCATCGAGGCAGAAGTTTTAATAATTTTTACCCTCTCTTGCAATCATTTTGCCCTCACTAAGCACTGATATACAGTTGTCTTATAAATTTCTTGTCTCGGTCACTTGATTCCTATTGGATACACATGTTTTATGTACGTGTGAACATGAGATTAGGAGCAATTATCGCTGATGCTGCTCTGAATTAAAAAAATAAAATTTCCTAGCCGTTCCGACCCCTGACTTTCTGGATGTGCTGAGAACGATATGTTTATACCTCGACCCGGCATTCTTGTTCGGACAAGCACTTCAGTGTATTTTTTGATTTTTAAGAATTCAGAATCGACATCTTGCACTACCTACTGATGCAAACATGTTTAACCAATGCTAGCACCAACCTTTTCTCTCCGCTAATGATATATTATCTTATTATAACTCTACAAGTCATGAGATACATTGTGATTCCACTTACCACGAGATATCTGCAACATTGCTTTTTATAAAAATAAAATAATGTAATCAAGATATATAAATATTTTTATTTTTTATTACCGGATAAAACATTCAAGTTCATTCAACAATCATACATTTCCTCATTTTTCATTCTTTTTTATCTTCCTATATATTACTCATTTTTATCTATTTTGATTGAGAATTTGTTTGTGCAGAAATAACAAGGTGTAGAAACTAAATCTATATTCAAGTTCATATCCTTCAATTCAATTCAAGATGCAATCATGGAAAGCTAAATTCAATAATAAAGTTTTCATGATTCATTGGTCACTGTAAATGTGATATCATGTACGTATAATTAAATAAAGTAGGAAAAGCCAAGTAAATAAGTAAAAAGAATTCATGAAGAGGTATCCTAACAACCACGCATCACATGGAAGGTACCTATGAAAATTCAAGAGGAACTCCTCTATTGATTTTTTTAGTTGGAAGAGTCTTCCTGTTTAATTATTAACTTCGCAAGTCATTTTATAATTGTATAGGTTTGAAGATAAAACAGCAAGGAGACAAAGAGGAGGGAATAAATTCTTGTGTAGTGGGCGGGGCAGGCATGTTTTTCCACTACATGGGAGTCCGACCTACTCAATTTATACGTCTCCATAACCTTCTTTTGAAGGCGACTCGTCTGCTGCTTGAGATCTTTAACAATTATTTTTAATTCTATAAATAACTTATTGCAATTAGTGGAATTGAGAGCAAAAAACTGATGGATGGATTTGGCTTCTCGGGCCGCAGAGGGCTAACATTTGTATTGAAGAGCCTGATGCTTCCAACCAGTACGGCCGGAGTATCTTGCCCCTTGATCTGTGGGATGCTGTTTTCTACGGTGGTTTATTTAATTTGCCAACCATAATTATAGAGGAGTGAATTGTAGAATTGGTTGAAGAATTCATTAAACAAATTGGGTTGAAGTTTTTTTTCTTTGACAAAGCTGATATACATTATTGATTAATTGTTTGTATTTAAAGAAAAAAATTATACCTCATACCCGTCATGGTAGATGATTAATTTGACAAACACATCAAAATCGAGGGATTAAGTACTTTGACATGGAGTAGTGAACAGTTTCCATACGCATGAAATAAAAATCAAATTTATGGAGACTAGTACTTATGTGGCGTGGTTGGCCTTATTATTTAGAGCTTATCCAATTGTGAGATTAATTCAATCAAGCGCGCCGCATGAGTTCCATTGCAGTCACAATCAGATGTTAATACTTTTGTTTTGTTTTGGAACATGCTTGGATCATTCTCGGACTATGAAATTTACTCAGTACTTAAAGTTCTTACATGCCGTGGAGGTAATTGGTTGCTAGACGGAAGTACTTTTATTCAATCGATGATGATTGTTTTTTTTTTTTTAAATATATTTTTCAAAAAAATAAATTATTTATTTATTTATTTACTTTTTTATGTGTTTTAAATTATTATAAAATATCTTTAAATAAAAAATTCTTTAAAATTCTCCATGTACGTGTGTGATTGGATCGTGCCCCCTCTTAGTTAAGAGAAGGGCCGGTGAACCTAAAAGTTGTATAGAAGAATGGCAACTGCCCCTCTTACCTTTCCACACCTGTCCTTTTAGTCCTTATATTTTTCATCTTTCCATGCAGAGCCAATAAAACATATTGATTAATTATCTCCCATAATTGTCTTATTTCTTGCCTAAATAAGAATACTAGGAGGATTGTTTTTCCATGGTATTAGCAAGAGTTTATTTTTTGAGTTGATCATTACCAATATTTTTGTTTAGTTCAATTTATTTACCATTATTATCCATTCAAGTAATTGATCAGAATCTCATAGTTTTTTAAATAATACATAACTTGAGTTTTTTTTTTCACGTTTCGAAAATAATTTGATCTCACAATGTAACACAACTACACCAATCAAGTACATACATATTATAGTAATGATCAGCACAACCACGTGCATGTCTGAAAAGGATTTATTGTATAATCATTCATTCATCCAGCCAGTCATATATTTTGGAGGAGAAGCAGATCCATCAAGAACTTGGCTATAGCTACTGGAGGCGTAATGGAAAAGAAATTAATTGCAGGCGTAATAGAAAAATAAAGAAGAAAACACACGTTTTATTTTGGGCCACTGTTTTTTTTTTCTGGTTTAGATGCTTTGCATGCGGTCAAATTCAAAATTTCAAATATGATCAGCAAGTTCTATATATGCATGCTCTTGAAGATGTCAACGAAGGAGTTCACTCTTTATGACAATTTGATCGAAGAGATAACCTGGAAACTACATAAAAAAACAACTAAAATGAAAAATAGCAATTGATAAGATCCATTTGTTATTTGTTTATTTATCAACCAGTTAAAAGAAATTAACAGGAGGTGGATTATTAAAAGAAAAAAAACAATAAACATGAAATTCTTGGTTGCATTTTAATCACCTGTAGGTCAACCCTAATCAATATAGAGGGAGAGACTACTTTTTTCAATTATAATACCTGAATCTGAATGGACAGCAGTACATAGTTATTGACATGTCAGCATATACAAGTACACTTTTCAACATTGAACTGCTATATATTTTTGCAGATCTCGATATCAAATATTCAGCCTAGAGCCGCCTCGTTGTTTTCTTTTAGCCTTGGTTTTCTCCAGGGAATATCGATGCCATACCTTGAAACTTGATAGACAGCGGTAAGCCAGAGAAATTTGTTCGTGGTGAGAAAAAATAATCTTCATTTTAGGCTTTCTTGTTGTGTCTGTGCTCCTGCTGAGAGATAATTATCTAATTGAACATACACGCACATCTTATTTATAGAATGTGAATACCTCTCAAATCAAACGTTATTACAGCTTGATGTCATTGTGTCTGTGCAATCTTCTCTGCGCACAATTTCACGTATCACTTCTCAATGTAACTTTTGTTTTCGTCCTCTCGGGATGTTTTAATCATATATATATATATATTCATCTATAAACTATGGCTTATCAAAAAAAGAAAAGGATGAAAATTCAGCTATATGGGATTACCCCTTGAAAGAATAATAAACCACCGATTAAAAAAACTTCAGAAGAAAAACAGGCCATTTCAAGTTCACTAGCTAATGGAACTCCTGGAACAAGCAAAAACAAAAACGAATATATAAATTAGTACGTGGTTTGGCTACTGAGCAATTATGTAGTGCATGTGCATTTATGATAGTATATATTTTGCACTCGAACAACATGCAAAACGTACGCTGCTGATGTCCTAGATCTAACTTATTACATTCTATTATTACATGCATCTCTTCAAAATTGTCACAACTTTAATATTGAAGTACAACATGCTTCTTTTTTTAAAATTTGGAGGCTATAAAATACCCCTGCTAAATTATTGTCCTTCTTGGCAAGAGGTGTAATATGATCAGGATCGCCAGCAACTTCTGCAGGATTCAGGAAGGAAAAAAAAGGGGAATGCCTAAGCCTCGATCCAAAAAAACAAAAGGCGAGGAAATGGATTTGAAAGAAAAGGAGAAAACAAGTATTCTCCCAGGAGAGGTTAGCAGCAATGCATTGACCACTGTACGAGTACGTAATATTCCATAAAAAACATAAAAAAGGTAATGACATGTAGCGTAGCTAGCTTGGGGCTATGACTTCCCTATCCACCCAAACCTAACAACAAACAATAGCCCACTCGCGCACACGTGAGTATGTTATCTGATCAAGTCAACGCCTCATGCGCCGCGCCCCCCATTTATTTTGAACCGTGTGGACTAGCCCAATAAAACTACTATTTACTTCTACTACCACCACACCGCACCATACCATAGAATAGAATAATAAAATCATGAGCCAGGAAACGACACAGAAAGGACACGTACGTAGCATAGAGATGCCGACGCGTCCATTACACATCTTTGTGACGAACTAACCTTAATGTTTTCTTAACATAAAAAACATATAAATTCAGACACATTCATCTATCCATCTCTATATATAGCAGTTCTAGATAGATCCATATAGCGATTTATTAGATAAAAGTCCAAAACATTTTTCAGGGACCAAAGCAAACCATTCTTTGTGATCTCTTGTAATCTTCTATATTAGGCTTTTGCTTCGCTGTTGTGACCAGCCAAACCAGCAAGCCTTCCAGCCTCATTCTTGTACCGGTTCTTAATTTCTATTCAACCCCCACAGTGTGTTTATCTAGGAATATTTAGAACCTATCTTTCTTTTGTTACTGGTAGATGTTTTTGGAAACTAAACTGAAAGTCAGTCCTTTACCGTAGTTTTCTTAACCGAAGGATTTTTTAAGGCCACCTTTCTTTTTAACTCAAAGCTCTCGAAAATGGCGTGTTTGGTAGCTCGATCAGGGAGGGAGCTGCAGAGGTATGATAACCTGGGCCGCCGCCAAGTAGTTGGGTGAGTCTTAATTTTCCTTTTCTCATCTTTTATTTTCTGGATTTTAGTATTGAGATTGCGTAACTGCGTGGCCCCATGAGTTTTCCTTCTCGATGACGGCGGCCTTTCTCTCTTTGTTTGATAGCAGAAGAGTTTTTTCTTCTTCTGTTTTTTTTTGCCCTTTTCTTTGGCGTGGCCCCCATTTATGCTCGCTTGTCCTTCATGGACATTATATGTTGTTTTCGTCTCCTTTTGATTCCTTGATTCAAATAAACAAATCATGATTAAGTTGCTTATATTAATTAATCAGAAATATCTCTTATTATGTTATTGAATGTTTGAAATTTCAGATGCATTCCATATCGATTCAAAAATTGTAGTGATGGTTCCGTTGGTGATGAATTGGAAGTACTAGTTATCACTTCACAGAAGGGGCAAGCCCGAGGAATGATGTTCCCTAAGGTATACAAAAAATTCAAAAATGGCTTCGCATTTTTCCTCTCATATATCAAGGGCCTAAAATTGCATCACTGATTATGCTTTAACATACATGTTACCTTCTGGCTTGTCAGGGTGGTTGGGAACTTGATGAATCTGTGGAAGAAGCAGCTTCCAGAGAATCGCTTGAAGAAGCCGGGGTTCTTGGCAATGTTGAGGTTGGTGTCTATTAAGCCAACTGTAAATTAATAACCACTGTAATTTTGGTCTTCTTTTTTTGATATTATATATTGGTATGGTTTTTAAATTTTGTTTTTAATATGGATGCTTATACATGGCAGGATGGACTAGGGAAATGGAACTTTTTAAGCAAAAGACATGGCACATTTTATGAAGGATATATGTTTCCTTTGCTTGTGACAAAGCAACTTGATCTTTGGCCGGAGAAGAATGTCAGGCAAAGAATTTGGGTATGTTGCTTTAATTTCTTCTGCTGCGCCATATATGTTAAATAATTTGCCACAATATTGTGTGCTAATAATATTATTATCCGTGACAACAGATGACTGTGGATGAAGCCAGAGAAGTTTGTAGGCATTGGTGGATGAAGGAAGCCTTGGACATGTTAGTTGAGCGGCATAAATCTCTGCAACAACAGAACGAAGAGCATATGCTATCGTGCTCTCTGAGATAGAAAAGATTAGATTAATTCTACATAACACATATATTCCCAAGTCTCAACGCACCATGTCTTCATGGAAGCATGCAGAAGACGGATCAAGATCGAACTAGTAAACAGAACTACCCGTTGTTCTTTACTGTAGGCTCTAATAATAATTAAACCGAAGCAGGGAAAAGTAGCTGAAAAATGTAAAATGTAAATGTTAATTTCTCTGGTGAGATAATATATCCTTTACTTTCCATGTAAGGAGCTATTTGAATACTATGTGTTCATACTTCCTCCCGTCTTTTAATTTGTCTGCTATATAAACCTGAGTAAAGACACCTTGATGTCATACAGAGTTCATCAAATTAAGCCCTGTCCCTACAGCTTGATACAATCTTTTTGCCATTGCAACACACACACACACACACACGACATTTCCAGAACTTTATTTCTGTTCCGTAATAAAATTCCTCCTGATGAAAACCACTGCCTTGACTGGTATCGTTGCTGTTTGCCACAGACTTAACTGTGATGAGGACCCGAAACGTATTTTGTTAGTTTTTTGGCCTGGAATCAAGATGAACGAAGCATCTTGTTAATTACGAAGACAACGAATATGTTGGAGTAGAGAATTCTAAGTAGAGGTGACGTGCAGCCACTAATCAATTTCCAGGCATCAGATTCTATGCCCCCTCTCAATGCCCTTCCTTTTCATCTACCAATTTTTGCAACGAGACAGCCAATGGTTTCATAGCACATGGCCAACCTGAAAACATTTGACAGGTTGTAGCATGAACGGAACTGTAGATGTCAAAATGAAAAAAAAAATTAGGATAAGCTTAAAAATAAAATAATAAAGGAAACGCTATAGAGATAGAACATAATATTTGAGGATGCAAAATAAATATTTCTTAATAATAATTTTAAATTTAAATTCTCAATGTTTAGGACTAAACTGTAAACTTTCTCAAAATTTAGGGTTGCCATATATCGCACCCTTAACTTTATATCTAGTTCCGCGCTACTGGGTTGTCTGGTTATGTGGGGGGAAAATGGTGTGCAGTTATCATCAGCCTTGGATGGTTCCATATTTTCAGCTGTCAAAGTACTCAATTAAAGGTGCTTAATTGATACTGTTGTGTTTTTAAAACAAAACTGATTTTATTTCTTTTTAATTTAAAAACGATATTTTAGTTAATATCTATTTTGATTTGAAATCAAAGTAAAAATCATTATTGCATTTAATTCACTAATTAAAAGCACAGCTGCTTATAGGATCCATTTTTTTTTAATATAAATAAAAACCTTTTCCATCATTTTTTTCTAATTACAAATACCAAATATGCTGGTATTTTTTATAATTCTATTTCAAAGTTTTTTTTATACAATTTATTAATTTTATTTAAATGGTGTGTGTGTATAAATACCCTATTCAACCTCCTTTTTTTGACGTAAGAATTACTACTCTTATAAAAAATATATTCACATGTTATGTAAATATTTTAAGAAGTCTTAAACCATTTAATATAAGTGAAATGTATTTATTTAAATATTTTTAGTACAATCTTCATTTCGTATTTTAAAAGTATAGCAATATATAGACAGTATTCATAAACACAACACAATAACTAATTATTAAATACTACTTTTATTCTATAATACAGCATCAAATAGCATAACACAACACAATAATAATAGCATAACACAGCATCATTAATTAGTTCATTAATTAGGCATTAACAATAGAGTTTGATCTTCTTCTTCATGGCATATATATTGGCGTTGAAAAACCTTTCCTATCTAATATTTCATATTACAGAATCGACTCCGCCATCATTAACACATTACCATTGGAAGATCAGTCATCCTTATTCTTTAAATATTTAAATGTCATTTTATTTAAACCCCCTCTCCCTCGCACACGCACGCACGTACATATGGAATCGAAACTTAGTGAATTAAATCCGTGGCGGGAGAGTGCTGATCAGTACTTGCTCTGGCTAGAGTCGGGCTTGATCATATGGAGAATTCTTTAAGTCGTTAATTTTGCAGCTGATATATGAAGATTTTGAGAGCCTTATACTAGCCAGTGCTTGTGAAGAGCCAAAACAACCAAGTTACTTTTTATTGACGATGCGAGAAGCTACCTTTTGGTTTGGCTTGAGGAAATGATTAATTTGATCTCCTTCAATGATCAGCGCCAGGACCAAATGTATATGGATATTAATGGCCTCCCTCAACAAATCCAAGATCTTGATTACTAATTTACAATAGCTAGATCCTGGCTAATTTCTTGGACTTCATACCAGACTGCTTTTGTTTGGAAAAACATACAAGTAGACTCCGTTCCTTACCCATTATTTGATGCTTTGTCATTCTCCACCCTGAACAGGAAGTGGGTGCGCATCCAGCCTGCACCAGAAAGGCGCAATTTGCAGCACTGTCATTGGTAAGAAAAGGAGGTTGCGTATAACACAGGAAAAACTGGATCATTACTTACGGTCTAGCCGCTCATCAAGTCTTCATGCTTTCACATTACTATATACCAATTCAAATTTGACCCGCCAGTATGCTATGCTTTGTGTTTCCGCTTGTCTGGATCAACGGAAATGTCAAGTTCTCTCCTATATATATAACCTGACTCAAATATCGTAATCGTCCTTTTCCTTCATAAGTTTTTCTTTGGTTCAAATGACATCACGTTAATTAGCCCAATATTGGCAGATGATCAACTTAATAAAAAAAAGAGGATACAGATAACTTCATTCCAGAAAATGAACTAGCAGACAAGCATCTGCTTCTTACTTGTGGATATGGCAGCGCAGCTACTTTGTTGCTAGATTACTTGATAACAGGAGTTAGGCATTCCTGCAAAGTAACATACATTTTCCTGGCTTTGTCAGTAATAGAAATATTTGCAAACAAATTAATATTTCAGTGGGCACTCTTGGCCTCGACGTTCTGTCTAGAATCAGTCAGAAGAAAAGTCTTGGAAGTATTTATAGTCCCAAATCCTCCCTGAAAGTCAACTTCAGCTGCATGAAGTAGCTGAACTGCTATTCTCAGAACAAACTTTCCTTTCCTCTTAATCATCACTGCAACTATGGTTTCAAGATCTCAGCTGTTTCCGTCTTAGGGGCGTGTAATAGTAAGACGCAGAAGGTAAAACTAAAATTTAAACCTAACATGCAACGCCATTAAGTCTTTGGTATCATCGTGATGATGACATATGGAGGCGCGCAGGTGGTTAAGTTAAATTTGAATCCTTTAGCCTTGGGCTGGGTTGTGTTTAACTTTATTAGCTTTAACTTTTTGATGGGCTTCTTTGTTTGGGAATGCCCACTTTTATTATTTTTCATTCAGACTTGAGCCCAGTCCATATTAAAATGATTAATTACGCACTCCACCAAGTACATTAATTAATTAACAAAACACGGTGAGTTACTGTAACCACATTAACGAAACACTTTTTTTATTTTATATCTGTTAATATTAGATTGTGTTTGAGAATTGTTAATTATAATTTATTTTTATTAGTTTATATACTGGTTTTATGAGAAAAAAAAATTAATTATAACTTTTAACATTAAATTTATTAGAAGTGAAATTTTATAATTTTTATAATTTATTTTTTATAAATTTATCATGATTTGATAACAGAATCTTGTGTTTAATAGGTTAACCTAAATTGATTCAATCATTTTTTTTTTTGCTGTGTTTTCTAATTAATTTTTTTTAATTTTATTATTTAATTTTGAATTAATTGAAAATTGAGTTTCATGATTATTTTTTTTTATATGAAATTATTATGATCTCATTACTAGGATCACGAGTTAGGCATGTTGATTTTGTTTTCTTTGTTCTGTTTTAATTGATTTTTTTTAATTTTATCCTTTAATTTTTTTTATTTGCTCTCTACGAAGTTATTCTATTCTTATGATCTGAATTATTGGTTTGGTAAGTTAACCATTATTGACTCGAGTTGTTTTTTTATTATTTTTATTTAATATTTTGTTGATTATAAATTAATTTTTATAATTTATTTTCTATAAAATTATTACAACGAAAGTAAAAAACTTAACAAGATAATTTGGGTTGAAAACATATTATGTTGTTAATATTTGAAAAAAATACATGTTAATAACGCATGTACATTGTTTTTATGTTAAAAAAAATAAAATTGATGGAACACCAGCCAATGGTCTAGTTCTTCGCTATTACCGCTTGTTTGTTTCTTTTATACGCAGCACATTCACACCCTCGTGCAACCATCAGCCATCATTTTTCGTTCCTAAGATTGCCACGTGGACACATTGCACACACCTCACGTGCTCTTTTTGGGTCGAGCTTCATTTATTAACGAAGAGATCTTTTTCTTTCATTCTTTATATTTGGTATACCAAATCATTTCTTGTGTAAGGCCATCACCTTCTCTTTCTTAAATTTCTCCTCGCTCTCTTGGCACAAGGTTAGTTCTTTTGTTGGACTCCATCAAAACTTGCCTTCTAATTTTATTTTTCCTTTTCTTAGTTTCTGGGCTTAGAGTTTTTTTTTTTTTGGTATAAAATTTCAATTTTCTTGTTGAGCTCCATCAGAACTCGGATCTCTTTGAGCTCTGCTATCGATTATTAAATCTGAGACATAAGTTCTTGGGCTCTATCAGATTGGAATCTACGGCCTTGGGCTAGCCAGGTCGTGTTTAACTTCTAGGCGTCCTAGCTGAGATCAAATACAAAAAGAAGGCTACAATTCTGAATAATTTGTTTATTATGAATGCATAGTGTTAACCTAAATACAAATAAAGTATATATAGGTCAAACTGAAAGTATTATTCTACCCTTAATAAATAAGACTACATAAATATTATTTCACTTTCTTTATTTCCCTTTTAGTGTTGGGTTAATCTACAGTAGAATAGTTAATAACCTTGGTATTTATGGCGTTTCACTTGTATCGTGCTTATACCTCTTCCTTCC
>Ga0307517_10010670_pt1 | contig 12820 bp, 5 predicted proteins | sample 23_EM_MG_FD_194515 | JGI IMG/M metagenome (GOLD analysis project Ga0307517, IMG submission 194515) | Populus trichocarpa ectomycorrhiza microbial communities from riparian zone in the Pacific Northwest, United States - 23_EM | ecosystem: Host-associated > Plants > Roots > Unclassified | place...
AAAAAATCATAGGTTTTTTTTTTATTAACATAATTTATAGATTATGGTCTCAATTTTTATATCTAATTTAATAAACATAAAAAATAAGACTGCATTATTGGCGCCCTTTATAATTTTAAAAAGGGACTTCTATCGTGTATAATTTTATTTATCTATTAGAAATAAAATACTTTGAATGTTCTACTTTTTAAATATTATAATGTGGATGCTGTGTGTGTGTATATATATATATATATATATATATATTTTAATATTTTGAATATAATTCATGGAAATAGAGCCATTAATATAGTAATGTTTCACAGAACTTGAATAATCCATATGCAACACATGTGCCTAAAACCAGTACATAAAAAGTATAAACAAATCACTAATCTATTTGAAAGAGCACTTCACAACACTAATAGATGATCTTCCCAACATCATTTAGTTCTTTAGTTGATATGGATCAAATAAAAACTATCTAAACTTTTCAAATTTAAAATGTTTATGTAGAAAGTGGTTGTATTTTTCATTAAGATGGAAAATAATGATGGAAAAAATCAGTAGAGGGTGTTTGCATTTTTAACTAAAAATCATAGGATTAAAATTTTTCTAAAGACCGTATTTGGCAAACACGCCTTAAAAACAAAATCTTGCATTTTTTCTTTGATAGATTTCTGGCGCGCCAAACACGTCTTTAAAAAAACTGATGAGCTCAGTCTAACCATATGGGGTGGGCTTCCTAGCCTAGGTCCAAAGCCCAAAAACAAATCCCAGAATCAAAACGTAAGTTATGAAAATGAAAAGGCGAAAGAAGTTTGAAATTGTTGAAAAACACGAAGACCAAGCAAATAACTCATAAACTAAATCAACGATAAAGACCAAATTTCATCAATTGAAAGGCATAGAGAGATAGAGCATGAAAGATCGAGATAAAATAATATATCCAAGTGGAAAGACATGTTGTATATTTCATGAATCGAACCCAACAACTTCTAACCCTAACTTAGGTGTTCAAAGTTGTCAAAGATTAATTGATCCAAAAAAAGCAATCAAAGGACAAATTAATAGCAAAGATCAATTGATCCAAAATAAGTTATCAAGGAACAAATTAATGGCAGAGAACACTCATATATGAGTCTAAGCTTTGATCAAAGCATACAAGATGGACCAAAATTACAGTTTATATGAAATAAAAAATGTCAGTTATGAACATTCAACCTAAATCCAGAAAAAAAAACCATTAAATTACCTAGAAAAAGCTTATACCTAGAAACTAACCTAAACCAAAGAAGCAAAGTATAAACCTATCAAAACTAACCTAGGCATGCCTAACTTGACCTACTTAAACCATAAAATACTAAAAGAAACAAGAAAAAAAAAAGTTAACATAGTAGCTCAACCAAATCACACCCTAAAATTTTCAGTAATGCATTTCCATTAACAAAAACACTATTACATCAATTTTGACATTTGTTTTTGATCATCTTCAACATGTACAAAAGATAAGATAACCCTAACATTATATCAAAGAGTAAAATAAGACCATAATCTAATCATAACAAACACCAAGTTATTAAATCAAAACAAAACCAAGTGATCAACCTAAATCTCAAAACATCAAAACTAACATTTAAACATGCTATCTTCAACATATCAACAGTCTTAAATCATTAAACCATGCATTTAAATATATCTTGAACATATATTCCAAAATATGTATATTGGCTTAAAACATGATTAGATATATTAAAACACAAATATTGTCCATGAAACTACAACTAATCATAATAGATGCACAATAAACATTCGGACAAGAATTTGAAAAGCATTAAAAGAGAGGGGGTATGCTCATTGAGCTATACCTCCTCATCAAAGGTAAGTGTATACTGGTCGGTCGTCGAAACCACCAAAATATAATTCTGACTTAACTATCATAAACAAAATAAATTTGTAGTATGATCGTGAAAACCAGATCAAACCTAAGGGAAATCTCGTTTAATCTTCCTACAATATACTGAAATGAGAAAAAACATGGGATTTGAATGGAAAATTCAAGAAACAATAATTCCAAAAATAATAAATTTATATGTCGTTAAATCAGTTTAAGAGTTTACACATCTATTTCTAAAAATTTGTTGATCATCGAAGTAAAATAAATATTATTTCATGTCAAGCAAATAAATTTGATATCCCTTAAAGCTGAGGAAAATCAATGTGATTACAAGTACATTAATTAGGAAAAGCTCTCTAATCAATTTCTTACCACCAAGCGATTGTAATATTGAAAGCATTTTTCATTCAATCGGCAGTAGTTTTAGGAATAAAATCCGTGCATTTATTCTAAGCAAAAGTTCTAAAGCTTGACAATTTAACTTAGTTTATTCTTCCCTAATAAATCAAGATGAGAGTTGCAGCAATCAAATTAATTCTTTTGCTTCTTACTCTAGTTCCTAACAACAATTACGGATTGAAAGAAACTAGAAAGCATACATGCCATCTTAAAACAATTCAATAAGCTTGAATAACAATTAATAGCATAATTCTGACCCTGTTTAACATGCCATCTCTTGAACTGAATTTAGGAGTTTAGTTCATAGTTTCTGGAAAATTAAAAAAGCAGAGAAGAAATGAATGTTTTTTTTTGACCCTGTTTCAGCTGTGTTTTGCTCTATCTATCCTCTCCATTGACTGCTAAATTTCTTTAGGATTATTAGGCTAATTAGAAGTCTTCATGATACTTAATTCTTTCCTTCTTTATCTGGTTCTTAAGGTTGGATAAGTCTCTCAGAATTTGTGTTAAAAATTGACTCTGCTGCTGTCACAACTCTACTGTAATTTCAATTCTGCTGCAACTTAGACTTTGTTTCTGACTTGGTTTCTTGCAATTTCCGACCATCCTAGCTGTATTAATTCATTCATGGCATGTTAGAGGCTTGATATGTATCTTTCTTGGGTCCTAAGGCTTGCCGTTTTTATGTCAGACTCTCAGATGTAGTGAGATGCTCGGCACCGTTAGTTTCATGATCATATCAGGAGACCCGTCTCGTTCTTTAGATTGCATCTAGATTTTGGAATTTAAAACGATTTTATCTGACTTGGAGTACTTATGAAAGTTGTAGTCCTAGATGTGTAGATAAATTTGGGCTTTTGAATCGCCTGATTTCGATATTTGAAGCTCAAGATATTTCCATTTAAATATCTAGTCTAAAAGTAGAGAATCCTGTTGCGAGTAGAATTCTGTTCCGAGTTTGCTGGTCTCATTAGAGATCTAAATGAGATTGGATGTTTGCCCATAATACCTTTTTGGAAAGCTTGACATGTGTACTTCAACTTAGATAAAACCCACGTTCTCATTCGGGAACTCTAACGTGGCAAAAAACCTGTCACAAGAAGTTAGGTTCAAAACATAAAATGCAGAATTTCTTATCTTTAGTAATTAATTCACAAAGTCTTTTAGGCATGCCAGCTCATAAAAATAACTTTCAATAAACTCAAAATATATTTAAAAGCATATTGTAGAAGGAGTAAAAACATATGTATATTTTGCACTTATCATATACCTTTTAGGACCAGGACTATAATCGCAACAAAAATATTTTTCTGGTTGGTTGCACCCCAAAGTGGGATAGAAATGTATTATGGTTAATAACTAGAAATGCAAGTTTCTTGTATATGAATTATATTGTTCAAAATAACAAATGTTTTATACTTTCTATGTCTCAATTCTTTCAAAGATGGGATAAGTTTATCATTCCTAGTGCGATAACTATTTACTTTAGAAGTAATAAACGTCTTTTTAGTGCCACAACATATTTTACCTTGGAAGGGATCAACATGTTCTTCCTAGTTCAATTGTATTTTTCTCTAAGGATGAAATAGACACTACATCAGCAACGAGGATGGATACGGTCTCTCTAGGGCGCAAGCCTCTCAAACCTTTCAAAGATGAGATGAATTTACCCTCCCTAGTGCAATAACACATTTACTTTGTAAGTAATGAATGTCATCATGGTGTTATGTCACATTTTACATTGGAAGAGATCAACATGTTCTCCCTAGTGCAGATACACTTTTCTCCAAGGAAATGATATACATTGCATCAATAATGAGGATGAATATGGTCTCCTGAATGCACAAGCCTCTCAAACTTCCAGAATAGGATGGACTTACTTTCTCTAGTGTGATAACACATTTACTTTGGAAGTAATGAACGTCTCCCTAGTGCTATGACATATTTTACCTTAGAAGGGATCAACATGCTCTTTTTAATGCCATACACTTTTCTCCAAGGATGAAATAGACAATGCATCAATAACGGGGATGGATACGATCTCCACAAGGCACAATCCTATCAAATCTTTCAAAGATGGGATGAATTTACTCTCTCTATTGCGATAGCATATTTACTTTGGAAGTAATGAACGTCTTCCTAGTGCTACAACACAGTTTACCTTGAAAGAGATTGACATGTTCTCCCTAGTACTACGCCACATTTTACTTTGAATGGGATAAACATTACATCGGCAATAAGCGAACGCCTACAAATGATATCCCTTCTCAGTTCCTAGAAGGCAGAACCATCATAAACCTTACTAAGGTTAGAAGATTCGTCGCTAACCATTAGAAATGATCTTCTAAATATGGGCGTTAGACTTAGAAATAATCCCCTTAGTATAGGCGTCAAACCAAGAAATGATCTTCTAAGTATAGACGTTAGACCTGGAAATGTTTAACTAAATATGGGCAATGAACCCAAACAAGAACTCTACACAAGGACTCTAAACTCGTGAAAAACAATATGAAGATAAAAGAATTATATTATAAAAGAAATGATGTACATGAAAGATGAATACATATATACATATAAAAGGGATCTAAAAATCCAACTTAGGCTCCTAAGCTAGATACTCTTTTCGCTAGGTTACATTGACCCTGACTAGGAATACATCTGTGAAATCAGGGACTGAGACTAGATGGAAAGTCGCGTTGAAATCTATTTGCATTCCCTTTGAAAAATTAAAGAAATACATGTTGGACATGACAAGGAAAATCTTGTCTCCCACCATCTTGGTCAAAGTTGTCAAACCCCTGAAAGATTATTTGAACTCCTTAGAAGAGTTCCTTAAAGCCTCAAACTTTGTTTGGAAACGCTGGGCTTCTTTCCTGACAGTAGTAAGCTCAACTCGCAAACTAACTTGGGAGGCCCTAGTTTCAAGGAGCTCCTGCATCAGGGGAACCACCTAGTTGTAGAAGGCCTCAAATATTTTTTCCTGGAACTCAACTCAAGGGCAAGGCCTTGTGTTTGGTCCTTCAGTGTGGTATAAACCACGTCAATGCTCCGCAATTTGGCCTCTACAACGAATTTTTCCCTTACAGTCATTCGAATAGGAAGTCAGGTTTACTTCTTCCCTAGATAAGGAAAGATAACAACCCCCAGCTTCTACGGGGCTTATGACCCCTTTGTTGTCTTCAAAGAGGTAGGGTCCTTAAGAGCAAGGACTTTTCTAATGACGATGGAGGAATCTCTCCTTCCATTTTCACCTTTGTCTCCATCAGTGGCACGAGACAAAGACCCTTAGGCAAGCTCTTTATAGGAGGTTCTAATAACGCATCTCCTTCTTCTTCAGCTATTAGTCTTGTAGGGATAAATGGAGGTTAAATTCTGAAATGATGCGATAAAGAAACAAAATGGTAGAATGGTTTTATACTTACAAAACAACGTGGTAATATCCCTTGGCCATTTTGTCAACTTCATAGTTAGTGCGGGTCAAATTCAGGGGAGGGACCCTTTAGTAGAGGGAACAACCTTAGATTGGTTGCAATCCTTCTCGGCGATTGATTGTTCTAGTATATCTTATGACCAACCATCTCCCCTTCAATTTATTTACATGCATTGGCTTCCTAGCTAACATGTTTTTATATTGTCATTGGTTCTATTAGCAAAGGTGAAGAACCATCGCATGTTGTTGCTATAATCGGTGCTAGTGACCAATTGGTAGCAAATCATAAAAACATTTACCATGGGCTCAAGCCCAACCATTTTATATAATTTTTTGAAGGAGGACATGATTGTCCACCTGTTGGGATGTAGCTAGCCTGGACCCAACTGGTAGTAGCTGGACAAATCTCTCATAAATCCTTGGATAAAAAATGAGTATCCCATCATATACATGTAGATGAGGGCGATAATTTCAAAATAACCATAGAAGGTTCCCAAGGTTAGTTGGTTAATGCGATCATTAGGGTGAGGCACTTGGGCTACATACTCATCAAGTTAGTGACAAGCCATGAATCCTATGTTTGTAGTATATATGTTGTTAGGGACGTCGTCGTTAGAGTTTGAGGCAACCTCATTCTTTCTTGAAAGTTTCTAGTAGGGGCAGAAGATGGACTCCTACGAGGGGATATTCTCTCCTCCTCCTTACTAGAGAAGGTCGTCAATGTGGCACCCACTCTTACTCTGGGACCTAATCTGAGGGACCTATATCCCTTGTTACTCCTTTTAGGTTCTGGTTTAAACATGAACTCCTTGTCAATGGACGTGACACATTTTTTTTTGTAGATGGGTCTAATGTTTCTGTGCTCCATTAGTTCTGATTAAAAAAGAAATTTTTGGAAAGAGGTCTTATGGATGGCTATATGAGTTTTTTCTTAGATTAAAGAAGAGGTGACTTAGGGTTTTTTATGCGAGAGTAGTTTTTTCTTTCAGAAATAAAAAAAAAAGTAAAAGTGAAAGATAAGTAAAATCAAGAGCGATTAAGGTTATAAAGAAAACATCCCTTCATCTTCACCATTGGATAAAAAACCTTTCATATCACCATATATCTCAAGAAGACTACTTAAATACTACATTGAAAACCAGTTGTCTTTTCATTCCTCGAGTCAAACCTTCTTCCTGTAAAAAAAAGACACATGGACTTGAGGATCCCAACAGTGTCATGAGAGGTGCACACATTCTTATGGAAAAGATAAAATGGTCCCATATACTGCTGATAAATGCTTTTCAAAATCTGTTTATGATACCTAAAGATTTGGGGGGCTATTGATGGATCAACATTTATTATTTTTTGTTTGTGTGGGACTGTCTTTCAGAAGTATGGACAAATACAGGGTTATAACCCACCATCTTTAGGCTTAGCCAAGCACTGAACCCATACATGTGTGGGTTTGACGAGCTACCGGACCTACCATCTCCGGCCTCAACCAGACGCTGAGTCTAGACGTGTATGGGTCTGGCAAGCTGTCAGACCCACCATCTCTCAATGTCTATAAGTCTAGAAATCTATCAGATCCACTGATGCTAGGCGTATGCTCTCTTTAACTCTATAACCGTGGGTCAAAAATATTTTATCCCAACTAGTTAGAGATATTTCTACCCTGATAAGTCAGAAATATTTTCTACAATAACAAGACAATGATATCGTAAGAGACTTTTTATCTGGACAAGACAAAAATATTTTGCTAATACGTCAGGAGAGACCTCATGGGTTATAAAAAAAGAAGAAAAAGATAACCTTCCGTCAGGTTCAATTTTTTACTCTTTATTTTTCAATGGCAGATATATTCTAAAAAGCTATTTTTTCAAAAGTATAATTGATTTCCCTCTGAACTGATACTAATTTAATTGTTGGAGAGTCCCTAAATAATAAAAAGAGGACCTGCAAAAAGGATCTTTTACAGGTAATAAGCATGATTTACCAGTCACTTCGCCAAGAAATGATGGATCATATTACTAGAACCATGAGATTAACAATCTTATCCTAGGCCTCAACTTGGCCTTGAAGCCCATGAGATAGAAACGGACTTCAACACACCCATGTCAGAATATTATTTTCAAGTTAAAAGTTTAAACACCAGTATTAGTAGTAATATAAATCAATTTTGGGATTTTAACCAATATTTTAAAAATCTAGGTTGATAAAATTCTTTGACATAGTATTAGAGTTTTAAAATCTCATAAATTTTATTCTTCTAATTATAATTAAATGTAAGAAAATAATGGGTCAATGTTAGTTTCAAACTTTTAAATTAAGATAGCGTTTTGAAAAGTAATTTTATATTACTCGCACAATTAAATTAATTGATATTTGGTTACCAAAGTTACACAATTAAAAAACCATTTCAATTTAAAATTTATGTCTTTTGAAAGATGTCCCAAAAATAATTTCTACTTCCATTTCTCTAAAAAAATACATAAACTTCACCTATCTTTTTTATAGCGAAGCCAATATAAAAATACATTTTATAACTCGCTAACTAAACCAATAAAATTGTTATGTAATCATTTTTTGTTTATATATTTTTAATTATTATTATTAAACTTTGTTGGGTTGAGTAGGTCAATCCGATAATCCTCCAATGCAAAGCCTGACCCGAGATAAGTTTATTATTAAATTAGGTTGAAAGTTGATCCGTTTAAATTTAGATAACTTAGCAGGTTAACCTACAATCTAATTTATCTAACCAAATATAACTGATAACCTACTTAATCAACTCCAATAATTTTGTTTTTTTTAATTTTTTTCCAAAACAAAATTAATTCAGTTTTTTTTGACTTCATGTCCAAATAACATCGTTTCTTTTAAAAGTCCAGAACAACTTGTTTTGATAAAGATGCGGGTTGACTTGGGAATTGACCCAGCCACCCAGCTACCCGAGCCTTGAATCGGGTTAAATCTCAGGTAGGCCTAGGGTCTAACTCTGACACCTGTGCAACATTCTTCCTTTCACCCCAAGATCCAAAGAAAAATGGACAGATAGATTCACCCAACACAAACATCAATGTTTTTTTTTGTTTTTCTATTTCAAATCAAATCGTAAACAAACAGCTCCTCACGGTCACCGCAAAAGAGAGAGAGAGAGAGTGAAGACTGTTAAATCAAAACGATAAGAGCAACAGTAGGAAATGGTGTCGTACGTGGGTGTGTTGCTGTACGGAGTAGGAGGCATAGTGGTAGCAGGGATGGCTTTGCTTGTAGCCTTTCAAGAGAAGCTTGTCTACGTCCCGGTGTTACCCGGTCTCACTAAATCCTACCCGGTCACTCCTGCCCGACTCCGTCTCCTTTACGAGGACGTTTGGCTCCGATCCTCCGATGGCGTCCGCCTTCACGCGTGGTTCATTAAAGTACTCCCTGAAAGCCGAGGTCATCACTCCAATTACTTTCGGTCATTCATTTATTTCTTAAATCTCAGCTAGGGTTTAAATAGGCGGACATGAAATTGGAATTTAATTTAGAGTAAAGGATTATTATTTTTTAAAATTTAATTGGGATTAGGTTTAGTTTAAATTTGAACGTGTCATTTCTTTAGTTGCGTTCATGATAGTATAAATTCCGAAGCTCAGAAATTAGTTTTGATGGTTTTGCAGGTCCGACTGTCCTGTTTTTCCAAGAGAATGCTGGAAGTATCCTTACCATGATTCACCATCATAAGTATTTGTCCTGTATTGGGTTCATTCAGCTTTAAGTTTTTTTTACTTATTGGCTCTCTGAAACTAGAGGCCTTAACTATTAACCTTCAGACATTGCCCATCGTCTTGAAATGGTCCGCATAATGATTCAGAGGTTGCAGTGCAATGTGTTCATGCTTTCATATCGAGGGTATGCATTTGCTAACCATTTTTCTTTTTGTTTATATTTCTGTATTCTTGCTGCTTGTCTGATTGAAAACAAATGCTTCGTCATTTCTTTTATCTAAACAGTTATGGAGCAAGTGATGGATATCCTTCGCAGCACGGAATCACAAAAGATGCTCAGGTGTGTTGTTTTCTTGGCCCTGTCACCTTTATCTCCCAATGGTTACATGCGTAGACTATAGCTTTGTTCTCAGTCCTTATATGCTTTTCTTTCTTTGGGTAGGCTGCTTTGGATCATCTTTCACAGAGGACTGACATTGACACATCTAGAATAGTCGTGTTTGGGCGGTCACTTGGGGGTGCAGTTGGGGCTCTGCTCACAAAAAACAATCCTGATAAGGTATTGCTCCAGATAATTCTATTAGTACCATATGCTGTTTATTTATGTAGTTTAAAATCTTGTTTATGTTTTTTCCTGAATAATTGAACAAGCTTTTACTAATCATGTCATGCGGTTTCATGTATTTATGTAGTTTAAAATCACTCGTATTGTGCTTTTAGGTTCTCATAAATTTTGATGATACAGTCTCTTGGAATTCATCTTGTTGCAGATGCTATTGTGATGGCTAGGACAGTTCTTTATTCCTCTCCTTGTATTTTGCTTTCATCTTGCATTTCTTTCCAGTTTAAAATATGATAATCTTGATATGCTATACCTTCATTTTCTTTTTCTCCCAACTAGTCGTTTCATCGACATGAAAGAAACCAAATAAAGAAGGTGATTTGTCCAAGCTCACTGCAATTCAATTAGCACACTTACGAGTTACTATTTATCTTTGTTACTGTTTATTGGAGTTATTGTAATGTATTCACTTTCCATTTTGGAGGTCCTCAGACTATATTTGTGAGTATTAATTTGTTTTTCACCCCTTTTTTTTCTTGTGTGTTTGTCGTCATCTTTTATCTGGTCTATCCTTTCAGGTTGCTGCATTGATCCTGGAAAACACTTTTACATCCATTCTGGACATGGCTGGAGTTATACTGCCCTTCCTAAAGTGGTTTATTGGAGGCACGAGTTCAAAAGGGCCTAAACTTCTTAATTTTCTTGTACGTTCTCCATGGAGTACCATTGACGTTGTTGGCCAGGTGAGGTTAAATGTCAGTGGAATCTCAAGCTTTTCATTATTGACTATTTGTGAATGCAAAGCACTTGTGCATATGAAAACGAGTGGAAGACCATGTCAATCATTTGTTGCCACCCAGAGGACATCATCTATATCTTCTATTATTCGAGAATATATATTTGGAGTTATAGGCTGGATGTGTCCCCTGCTTCTCTTTGGTTTGTGGAAGAATTAAAGTGCATGTGCCGATCCTGTATGATTTGCTTATATAACACAGGTTGTTGAAGTTGAACTAGCTATTTTCAGAATTGCGTTTCTGGAAATGGCAATTACAGTTCGGTGACTCTTTTCTACTTTTTGTTTTTTGTAATTTCCTCTTTCGATGTGTCACTGTTGGATTGACCTTCTTAATGCAGATTAAGCAGCCAATTCTTTTCCTTTCTGGATTGCAAGATGAAATGGTTCCTCCATTCCATATGCAAATGCTCTATGGTAAAGCAGCTGCTCATAATAGAGAATGCGTCTTTGTGGATTTTCCTAATGGCATGCATATGGACACTTGGCTTGCTGGTGGTGATCACTACTGGAGAACTACCCAGCAGTTTCTTGAAAAGCATGTTCCAGAGATAAAGGAAAATTATTCATCCCATGATGACAAAGGTGATTCCTTTTCTTCTTGAAATCTTATGAAATTATGTCTGGAAAAAATCCCCTTTCATGTAATAACTAAAGAAAAAACTGGGATCTGATTATATTTGATGGGATGGACTTTGCCCCTGGATTTGGGTTTTTCTAGTCTTCTTCTTCTACACCATTTGATGTTAACTTTCGCACGACCCATGGTTTGGATTTTTAGCCTTCATGAGAGAGCCTGCAAAATCTCTCTAGCTTTTCCTTTTTTGTTGCGCTTGATGACCATTACAGCTAATTTCTTGTAAACCAAAGATGATCTGTCAGTTTTCAAGCTCTATACTTTGATGGTCCGATAAGCTTGTATTCAATTGATAAGTCTTTTTTTTCTGCCACAGGCACTTTCATTGTATATGAAGACACTGTTTACCTGAGAAAAACCACCTGATGCTTATCCTTTACAGCCTGTTTTATGTCGTGTTAACTCTTATACATTTCCATGTTATTATCATATCATACCTGTCTTATGATAGATGTGGAATAGCCAGCTCTAGAATCTGAGTTGTGGTGAAGATTCTTATCACTGCTGTGTTGGCCCAAGCTCAATACTCTCTACTCACTTCTTGATGAAGATTTTTATATTTCTGCTTCCAGATATTGAGGGGAGGTGACTTCATTTAGAATTTTGAGATGTTATAAATTGGCTCAGGGCAGCACCTCGAACTCAAAAGTATTGGTACCTGTACTCTGTTTTTTCCGTGAAGTTGCAGAGAGTAAAAGCACTTTGTGGGTTTGCTCACTGAATAGTGAAATCAGTCCAAAGCATTCTGGTTTTCTCAGAGAATTTTTGTTGGTCTCACAAGCCTCAGCAGATGTTCAGAAAATATGAATGCCCACTGGTATAGTGTACACCATCCTGATATACATCTCCTTAGCTAGTAAACTCCGACGACCTGCTGTGATTGTATGAACTAAGAAGTCTCAGAAAATTGAAATAAATTATCGGAGTTCAGATGCTGGACTGGTTGCATGTTTCCACAAATCTAGGTGTTTTGAAGTTTCCTCAATGCTAATTATTTATGTTGTTTGGACTTTGGAGGCACCTATCTTAACCTGCGCACTTGATCACTAGTTTAAGGTTCTCCGCTAAAGGTCCATCTATAAAGAGCCAAGGAGACTAGTTGATTAATAAACAGCTTGTCAGTGTGGTTGCGGTTGTTTTTTAAATAATTTTTTGTGCTGAAATACATGCTAATAATATTTTTTTATTTTTAAAAAATTATTTTTAACATCAGCATATTAAAACGATCCAAAACATATAAAACATATTAAATTTTAGCAAATATATATATTTTGAATTTTTTAAGAATGCGGTTTGCACCGCGTTCCCAAACGGTTTTTAATAGTAGTTTATCAATCTTTTATGAACTTTAATTATGGTTAATTAAGAACTTTTATGGCATTGCAATGCTTGGTTTTATTTTCCAGTTAATTAAAAAAATATTTT
>Ga0307517_10010671_pt1 | contig 12820 bp, 3 predicted proteins | sample 23_EM_MG_FD_194515 | JGI IMG/M metagenome (GOLD analysis project Ga0307517, IMG submission 194515) | Populus trichocarpa ectomycorrhiza microbial communities from riparian zone in the Pacific Northwest, United States - 23_EM | ecosystem: Host-associated > Plants > Roots > Unclassified | place...
AAAAAAAAAAAAAAACTAGTTGGTGTTCTCCGATTCTTAAAATTCCAAGTTCCAACAAACCCTAAAATTCTAAATGTTTTCACATCTCTGACATTTTCTAAACACCGCGTGTCGCCGAACTTCAATCTACTCGGTTTCAAGGCTTTTAGAGGTCGCATTGAACTTTAAAAACTGACCTGAAGATGAAAAGTCAATTCAGGACGTCGAAAGAAGTGGAGAACAAAAGGAAGGGGGTCATGAATTTCAAACGAATCCTCTCAAAATCAAATTGGTCTTTGATTTGACTTTTTGGGCAAATTAAAAAATGTCTCACGACTATATATAGATAGTCTCAGTTTAATCCTTTTATATCGATTTTACTTTCAATATTTATAAATTCTTAATCAATGACTTCCATCCATTTTTAAGGCTTTCCATCCCTGTTTTCTTTCAAAATATCTTTTTTTTTTTTAAGAAATACATCATTTTATAGGGAATCTGACATTTTTGTTAGGTAATTTTAACACAAATCTTTAATATAAGAATCAAAATAATTCAAAGACAAAATTGATACAATAATAGTTTCGGGGTGAAATTAACACTATCATAATTCTACTTTTCTTTTCCTTTTCACTTGTTTTTTTTATAGAAACCAAAATCACTATGAATTTCAAATAAATTTGATTCACAAAATGTGGGCTTTTTTTTTGGATTGTGTGTATGAGAGGGAGGGAGGGAGGAGGTGAAATTTTTATCTCTCTCTCTCTCTCTCGCTTTTGTTTTCCAAGTTTTATACTTCTATTAATGAATGGTAAAGTAATGTGTAGTTCCTGTAGTCTCAAAATGTTTCAATTCAGTACTCATAAGTTACCTTTTCAATGTCAACTCCATGGTTTTTGGAAAGGTTGTTGTTTTGATATTACTTTTGTTCTTGTCGTCTTATTTTTATATTTTATATTTTCTTTTTATTTCTTGAAAATGGTACTTATTTTAATAGATTTTTAAAATGATGAAATTAAGATATTTTATTTGATTTTAACACTTAAATTCCCATTATTGAAGCCTCTTTTCCATTCAAACTAGCACCAACAAAACTCACAAGTAATCTGATTTAAGTCAAGTTTATCAGCCTTGTATTTATTGCATGTGTCATCCCTGACCCAATCATCACTCTATTATCCACAACGATTCTTAAGTGCGTTAATCTCAACTCATCCTCCAACTTAATTAATTTTAATCAATCTTGAGGTTTATATTATGTCAATTAATTCAACCAACAAGGTTGTTGGCAGCATTTATATTTCATGCACTTGTTGAGCCTAGCCAGCTTTATGGTACGTAGTTATCTCGATTTTTATCCTGAAAATATCTAAATTTACCATTTTTTTTTAGTTCTTGGATCACTTAATTTTCATCTAATTCGAGGATATTCATTCCACTCTAGATCACCTTTCTATCTAACTTCTAATCGCACCTTATCAGTCTCAACCTATAATGCTTAAATCCATTCTTGCTCTCAAGATAGTCGAAGTCATCCCTCCTTCGAAGTTTATTGTTAACTACCAACATAATAATAAAACAATTAAGGAGAAATTTATTATTTTTAGGTTTAAAAAATAATTTGCTAATTTTCATTTATATGTAAACCAAAAACAAAAACAAAATGTATTTTGTTTAGATTATTTAATTAATAATGTTAATGTATTGCAAGTTGCGTTTTAATAATGATTTTTAATAGAAAATATATTAAAATAATATTTATTTAGATTTGTTTTACATTTTTACATTGTCACGTGAAAATTATATATATAAAAAAAAAACAGAAACCACACATCTCAATGCTGAACAGGTGAGGGCATACAACGACAACGGACATGTTTTCTTTTAGACTTATTGCATAATATTAATTAAACCGGGAAATGATATCGATGTCATTATGGAACGCACAAAAAGCTACGGGCACAAGAAAGCAGGACCGCTCCCTCCTCCACCCACATTATACACTTCAAGAACTCCTTTTTCAAAAAGTCACCATTGCAAAAGAGCAAAGCCTCCAATTATCTCAAAAGGAGTGGTGCGACTCTAGCAACATGCTTCTTATTTCATTATTCACAGAATGGAGTACTGTATCATCATTGTTTTTTCTATCGACTTAGCTAAGAAAAGGACTACAACATGATGATATCAATGCCATTATGCATTACAGAAAGCTACTGCCCTTGAAAGCAGGCATTGGCATCCCCACTACCCACGTTATACTCTTCCCACAACAAGAAACCAAAATCTCTAATTATCTAAAACCTTGCCCTCTTTAATGAAGTGACCGTCACAGCAGCTCCCAGGGATGACTTGCCAACCTCTATCTCAAAAGAATCATACCTTAAAAACAATTCCACGACAAGCAGCCTAGCCACGAGTACAACAAAATCCTTCCCTGCACACTGTTTATTTCCCAACGTTGGCTTCTCTGTCTCAGGCCCATTAGACCACAGCACATGCTTCAACAACTCCTCTCCCTCCCCAATAAACCTGTCAGCAACAAACTCTTCAGCCCGAGTAAATATTTTCGGGTCTTTAGTAGCAAATGGTTGAAACCCGAATAACAGCTCCCCTTCTTTGACTTCGAAAGCAGCATCGTGGCTTTCAATTATCAGATCACGCTTTGCTTTACCGTACTGTAGAGGGACTGGTGGTTCAATCCGGAGTGCTTCATAGACTGCTGATTTCATCAACGGCATCTGTTCCATACCCCTCATTGTAACATTTCCACCGTCGGATTGAACAACTGATCTGATCTCTTCGGCTAACTGAGCGTGGAGTTTGGCCCCGGCACGGCCTAGCCATTTCATCATGTTTGGAAATAAAATCTTCATTCCACCAAACGAGTTAAAGCATGTGGAGAAGAGAAGATTATGGCATGCCTCCTCTCGTGAAATTCCTAAATTCTCTGCTTCATCGAGCAGGAAGCTTGACGAAGCATAGAAGAAATCGTAAAGGCGCTGGTAGTTTTTTTTAATCATTGATGGTGGTAGACGGAAGGAATGGATTGTAAGATCTTCGAGATATTTTGGAAGACCGAGAGAAAGGACCGGACCAAGGTTAAAGAGCACCCATTTTGAAACTAGACCAGGGCCGTCAAGGCCAAGACTGGTCTGTGCCGGTTCAGTACCAAACCAAGCCCGAGCCAAGAAGTTAAAAGCTGCTTGATCATTAGCAGCGACGAAATTAGCTTTCCCTTTGAGAGCCAAATCTTTTTCAAGACTCGTAAAGAGTTCTGTGTAACTGGCTTTGAATTCAGGGATTACGTGATCACGGCGTGACTTGAGGAGATAGAACATGAATTTCTTCAATTTTGCGTGCATTGGCTCGGATGGATCGAGATAGGACAGAATTCGATAGCCACCAGTGAGTTCTGTTGAAGGCATGTAAGTACCTGTAAAAAGGTCTTTCTTTTCAACTTTTGTCACGTCAAATAGAACCGGAAAGCTCTTGCCGTCAAGTAAAACCACAACCTGTGGATTTGGAGCAATAAAAGGACCTGGTCCCATGTTGGCTCTAAACACCGTTGATCCGTATTTCAGAACTTTGGATTTGAAGAAATTGTCTCTGCCCTGGTTATAAAAATAATCCATACGATCTTTAAAGGGACCGACAAGAGGAAGGCCATAATCACCAGGGATTTTACGGATCGGGAGTTTGGTGTTTTCAGGTGGTGAAACAGTAACACCTGGAGCCGAAACTGATGGTTTTTCTGATACTGATGCTCTGATGGTACGGAAGGACAGTCTACGAGTTGAGGGCTTGGAAGTAGATTTGTTTTTTAGTGACTGGAATTGGGGTTGAAGGGTTGGAAAAGCTAGAGAAGATGAAGCCATGTTTGTGCTTTGGCTAATCTACCTGGCTATTCTTGAGAAAAATGGGGTGTGGGGAGCAAGTGGAGTGCCGAGTCTTTATTTATAGCAGTACTGGGTTTTATGAGTGCGGGTGGTCCATTGACGACCACCACAAGCCTAAAATTTGTGCTCTGATAGAGTCGTGAAAAGAATGCTTTAATAGTAATTAATACTCGGTATCTGTTTTACTTTTCGACTTGGATTTTTTCCCTTCTTGAATGGCACCTAAAGAAAATTCTCGAGGAAAGGAAGCATGCGTGTATACATGTCATTTCCTCAATTTTCTTTTAAGTCTGAACAGTGCATGTGTTTTACCATGGATCAATATTTATTGTTTTATTCTTAGATCTGCCTTTCAAAAATTGATTAAAGAGAAAGTAATAATTAATCATCTTTAGTCTGAGGCTATATTTGTTTTTATATTTTAAAAATATTTTTTAAAAAATTTGAATTTATTTTATTTTTTTGCTTCAAATTAATATTTTTTTGGTGTTTTTAGATCATTTTAATACGCTGATTTTAAAAATAATTTTTAAAAAATAAAAAAATATTATTTTGATACAAAGTGAAAAACACTTTGAAAAACAACCGCAACCACATTTTCAAACAAGCATTTAGACAAGATCTTGTCCATCTATATACGGACCGGGCATGCTGTTAGATTCATTATTTCTAGGTTTGGCCTATCCTTGAGTTCATGTTTTTTTTTTTCATAAATATATCATAAATATTTTATCCACACAAGTTAAAAATATTTTATTAATACTTTAATAAAAAAATTTAATAAAGAGTAAGGGTATAAAAGAGAGGGGGTATCCTTTCAAATAAGGTTTATTTTTTTTCATGAAAAATAACATATATATTTTAAAACTTTCTTTTAAATTGTAACATTTTTTTTTAAACAATGCTTATTTAATTATTGAAAAATTTTCAAATACATAATTTTTTTTTTACAGGTATTAAACATGATCCACCAGCCCCTTTGCAAAAATAAATAAATTAAATTGTTAAAATTAAGAGATTAATTAAACATCTTAAATACCAACTTGGCTCACAAACCGACATCATGACTTTGAAAGATTTTTTTCTTTTGATAAATCCAATAGATGAATGATAGCATCACTTTGTTTCTTTAATTATCCATTCACCTTTCTTGTTGCATTCTTTACACTATTTTTGTTCTACATTTGATGTTAATTGATCACCTAGCAGGATGAGTTGTCTTTAGAGAATACGAGTAATTATAAATCCTTGTCTATGTTCATGTAAATCATATTGTCAATTATATGAATCATAGAATAATTGTATTAATGAATCTAGTATCAATTTTTTAAAAATAATATGATGTGATGAATAGTGTGTTTATAATATTAGCTGTAAGATGCTTTGCAAAAATATTTTTTATTTAAAAATATATTAAAATGATTTTTTTAAAAACAACATATCAAAACTATAAAAAAAAAACATTAAAATAATATTAATTTAATTTTTTTTAAATAAAATATATTTTTAAAATATATTAAAAAACAAAAACTAACACACTCGCTAAATGGCTTGATCTGCCACCTTTGCCCATGCGATGGTCGACTCTCTATTGTTCAAATTTGATAATGTATTCTAATTAAATATTCAGTAATATTTTGTTTTTATAAAATTAATCCAGTTAGATAAACAATTTTCACATTAAATGAGACTAAAACCACATGCATATATCATATGATCTACGCGTAATCATCTACACACGTAATCAATGAAAAAAAACGAATTCTCTTATATAAACTTTAAGTTACTTGTACGCTAATCATGTGATCAATCCGTCCCTAATTTTTTATTAGATTTCGAGACTAGTCAACTTTATCTCAAAATCTAAAGCCTAATTTATTCCTTGAATTAATTAAAAACTCTTCTAAATTTCATCAAATCGCCATGCGACTTGAATCCATGACTTTTGAAGAATATTTTTATTTTCATGAAAGTGATTCCACACAAGTTCAATCCATGCAACATCATTTATTTAGTATATGAATTTATTACTGAAAACATATTTTTCGACCATGGTATTTCTATTATTATTTGCTAATTTTTTGGCCGTGACTAGTGACTAGAAGTGAATTAAACTACAGCTAACTATTAACTTCAACTGAGCCAATTTTATTGTTTTAAATAAATTATTAACACAAAGATATATAATTTTGAATAATCTAAACAAACATAATAGTAAAATGATCATAGATTGAGCCATAATTAAATCAGTAAGTTCCTCGTAGTTAATACTCCTGAAGTAGCAGAGCCTTTCCCAATCTACCATAGTGTATTTTATGAAGGTCTAATCTTATTTTAACCATGATGGGCATCCATAAAAGATAACCGATCTGCATCGATGATTCGTCAATGGCAGTCTAATTCTAGACTACACAACAAGCTACCCCACCCCATCCCATGCTTTCCCATCCCATGCTTACTGGGCAACTATCGTGGTTAGCTAGTTGCGACAATCCATCATCTTATCATCGTTTTCTTGGAACCAATAACTATCCATTTTGCAAATCATGTGAAGACAACGAACCCCAAAAAGAGGCCGTCCTTCGATTCTCATCCACGTTGGGGATTTAGTTTCCAGAGAGCGGGTCGTCACATCCTGTGGACTGTGGCCGCCTTGTCCACAGTGACAAAGGAAAGCCAAAATATGCTTCATAATTACATTGATTTGCTTCTTACTCGTGTTGTCGAGTTGCAATATGCCATTTCAAGTTAATTAAGCAACATGTATAAAATCTTAGAAACAGAAAGTGCGGCTGTTAGGGTGTCACGGTCACCGGCTTTATGCTGCGCATGTGTTAAATTTTGTATGGAGTAGCCAGTAGCTGAGATGAATGGGACATGACGGTGGTTGCGGCTGCGGCTGTGGCTGTGGCTGTGGCTGTGGCTGTGGCTGGGCTGTGGCTGTGCTGTGGCTGAGGGTTGAGGGTCAATTTCATGAATATTTTCAATGCCTAATTCTACCAAAGAATGGTAAGGTTAAGGTCCACAACATACTGCCAAAAGCAGGAAAGAGTCAAACCGTTGTCCTTTCAGCTTCCGACCACTGTTACTATTACCGCGTTTTCTAACGGTCAAATGCACGTGTGTAGTAACCTTAAAGCTATTCCAATAATAATAACAAACAAGCATTTAGCTGGATCAGCAAGCATTTAAGGATTGAAAAGGGACAAACTTTATTTTATAATTCAAAATTCATTACACCTTGCATTAACTGGAAAAAAAAAAAAAACAACAACAAAGAAACACGATAGGTGCTGCTTCCATTTGTATAGTTTCCATGCAATATATAATATATATTCAGATTATTGACCATTTATTCAGATTTTTTTCAGACAACTTCAAATTTACTATTCAAGTTAATGCTATCTGTACATTCAAATAATTTCTGTATTAATTGTGCAATAAATTAAAATATCTTATTTTTCTCAAGAAGATACGTGATGTGAGAGAAAGATACCTGAATGAATACCATTTAGAGAATTTGGGATTTTAGAAACTCAACAATTTCATTACTTATATTTAATAGAATGATCCATTAAAACAAAAAATTCTTTAATAATATAAGTAATTTGAAAAATACCTTTGATGTTTAATCGAGACAGCCCTAATACCTGAATGATAATTTCAAGCTTCATCAAGAAGAATTTATGTAAAAAATGGACAGGACAGTAAGGATTTAGCTCATTGAGACGTGGTTAATCCCTACATGGATTCACAATTTAATATGAATTTGTTTCCATAGAAAAGGTAAGATATAGGCGCTACTGAGACAAATCAACAAGGAATCCCATCAACGCATCAATTTTGCTTTGATAATCGAAGCAAAAAATCTTCTTGTAAAGGACCGAGAGGTTCAGATTCAGCACATATAACGAGAAGTTGCGTGCCGTTTGTAACCGCGTTTTAAAGGTGTTCTATCAGATAAAAAGTTTTTACTTAAATTTTTATATATAATCTTGAATTATTTTAATTTATTGATATTAAAAATAATTTTAAAAATATTATTTTAATATATTTTTAAATAAAAATACTTTAAAAAACAATTACCTGAAACTCCCAAACACCCTTAACTAAAATCTTTTAATAAAATACTTCATTATTGTTTTTTTTCTTGTATGGTTGTATTTAATTTTGTATTATAAAATTAATTGAGTCTGCTTTACCTTTTATATATATATATATATAGCATGGCCTGATTTCTGAAAAGAAAGAAGTAAGGAATTCCATCAACGCATCAACTTTTTAAGTAGAGCTTTTTTATAGAATTCTTAAAAAAATGATAAATTGTGTGCTAACAACATCGTGTATTATGAAAAAAAAAATATTAGCCTAGTGATAAGAGTTTGAGATAAAAAAATTTACTCTTTTATAAACTCAAGTTCAAACCCTGTAGTTGCTAATATGATGATCACTGGAGGTTTATGGTCGTTAATTTCAGGGCCCGTGAAATTAGTCGAGGTGTGCACAAGCTAACCCGAACATCCACGTTAATAATATATATATATATATAAACTTGAATCGATTCTATGATTGAATAGCAGAAGTGCTACTCAGGCGAGTGAAAAGAATTGATAAATATTGATATAATCTGGAGGATAGAAAAAATTGTCATGGCAAAAAATGATTGTTTTGTTTTTTAATGCGTTTTTACTTTGAGATGGGTTGGGGTTTTCGAGTGTTTCCAGGCCTGGGTATGCATACTTGTTTCTCGAGGCCATTTTGGCATTTCTATGCTTCTGGGTATAGCATGGGCCTTGGCCGATATTTTTATTTAATGAAACTCTTGTTTGTTCGAAAAGAAAAAAGAAATGGAGATTCTTCGGCTGTGTTTCAAGATTTTAAAACTGTAACTCGTGAGATTTTATATGTTCCGGGATTCTGACAGTAATTATGGTTAAAAATATTTTTTAAAAAAAATATATTAAAATAATATTTTTTATTTTTTTAAAATTATTTTTGATATATCACATTAAAATAATCTAAAAACATATAAAAAATTTAAAATATTTAAAATTAAAAAAACATGATTTCAACTGTGTTTCTAAAAATATTCTTAGTTAAACTCATGTCTCATAAATTAACATGTCATGTCATTAATTCATTTCACATCAGTAACTTTATTTAAATTTATATTTTGTTGTTTCTAGCATATTTTATAAATATATTTGGTTTTAAAAAATATTAAATATTTTTTTAATATTATTTAATAATTAAATAATCATGCACTACATACTAAAAACACTATAATTTATGAGTTGTAATTCATAAAATGTCACTAATTATATTTTAAACATTATAAAATTTCTCATGTTTCATGATGAATGGTGTTTTATATAATTCTATATAACATGTTTATGTAGTGGAGTTTTATAATATATTTTTCTAATGAAAAAAATAAAAATAAAAACATGTACACACAATTACAATTACAATATCATTTTATTTTATTATTTTTTAACCAGAATAATATTATTTCAAAATTAAACTTTTTTGCTTAACTTAATTGTCCCAGTAATACATAGATTAACCCGGACTCTGTCATAATCCAGCTACGATCTGACAACTATAGTTAGTTTACATAAATTTTCGTTCTGTTTCATTTAGGTTGGGCTAGCTGAATATTAGATATTGGGCCAGAACAAGTTGTGATGGGCCCAATGGATGTAGAAAAAACATCCAATCACATATTAACAAATAACACACACGTGTTCATCTCCTTAAAAGGAACAGACTTTTATTGAGGTTAGTGGATTAGGCCTTAGGGTTTAAGCACCTGTAAAACCTTAAAACCTAACTTCCTACCAACAACACAAAACATGGAAATGCAATCAGTTTGCACTGGAATTACTGCCCCAAAACTCAGATTATCAACTAATCGTTTGTTGTCAAACGAAATTGTAAGTACATTTGCTCAAATTTATGCTTGGATTGTGTCTTCTTATACCTAGACTTTTTCTAACTCATCATCTATGTTTCAAAATTTAAGATATCTGCAAGCCATGTTGGGTTGAGATGTCCAAGAATCCTGCTTAAGAACCCATCAAAATGTATGTTTCGCTTTCTCACACTAGTTGGTTGATGATTAAAATCAGTTTCCATGTTCTAAGTAATGGGTTTTTTTTTTTTGTCTTATTGCAGTGTGTGTGAAGCCTGGTTTTAAGAATATATTTAAGGGGATTTCTTGGTCAAGCTTGAACAGAGGAGTTGTGATATGTGGTTCTTCTAGTTCTAATTCTAATGCTGATGCGGATTTAAAGATTTCGAGAAGGAAAAGTTCGGGTGTGCCTCCTAGTAGTTCTAATGGGGTGGAGCCATTTAATGGTAAATCAGGTTCTGTTTCTTTTCATGGGTTGACTCACCAGTCTGTGGAAGAAGGGAGATTGGTCTCAGCACCTTTTAACGAAGAAAAAGGCTCGTTTGTCTGGTTATTGGGACCAGTTGCGTTGGTATTGTCTTTGATTGTGCCTCAGTTTTTCCTTGGCTCTGCCATTGAGGCTTTCCTGAAGGATGAAGTTCTTGTAGGTACTTATCAGTTTGAGTTCTTGCAATATTTGCTCTTAAAAAGTGGCGTGGAACTGGAATATTTGACTGAGCACAAAAAAGAAATGCGGAAATTAACCGCCTCTTAATTTTCTTGCTTGCTTCATATGTGTGCGATGCTCTTTTGGTTTTTAGCCAATTAACTCGATTTGAACACCATTAATTTATCATGACAGATTATGTTTAATAGGAATATAGATAGCATTGCAAATTGTAAGTGCCTATTGTCAATTTCGAGCATGATTTATTTGGATTTCAGTGATATGTTTTTTAGGGTGGGGGAGTGGGGAGCCTAGTTGCTCCCACATTTGTGTACACTAACTATCATTAGTGAGTTTGTGGGAAGTGCTTGTGCTCAATAAGAACCGAGTTCGCTTTTAAGACTTTGGAAGACCCTAACCAAGCCAGTCTGTGAGGTCCGGGAAAGTCACCGAGGTTATTGGATCAATATCAGAGTGCCAAACTGGTGTTACAGGAAAATGCAATGGATTTCACTTCTTTGATTAGATGTTTATTGTGCTATGTGGCCTTGCAATTGAATTGATTGTTGTCTTGTCAACAACTTTCAGGGTAAACCTGGTTGGTCATTTCAATATGATGATCTACTGTTGATACTTTGTATGGGAAAAAAGAGTACCCGAATCTTGTCAAAATAATATCATGATTTATTTATGCTGCTTGAGTGTGCATTTATTATGATTAAGATGGGAAAAAGAAATCTACAAAGCATCTTATATGCCAATTATTTTGCAGAGATTGCGACATCATTATCTTTCGAGGCCATGTTTTACTTTGGTCTTGCAACCTTCTTGACTGTGACTGATCGCATTCAGAGGCCTTATCTGCAATTTAGCTCAAAGAGGTGGGGTCTTATAACAGGCCTCAGAGGATACCTGACATCTGCCTTCTTTGTCATGGGCTTCAAGGTTATTGCCCCTCTCTTTGCTGTGTTTGTGACCTGGCCAGTTCTTGGCTTGCCAGCGTTGGTTGCTGTGCTTCCCTTCCTAGTTGGCTGCCTTGCTCAGCGTCTGTTTGAGACTTATCTGGACAAGCGTGGTTCATCTTGTTGGCCTCTAGTCCCCATCATATTTGAGGTATATGACTTCATTTACTGCAATCCTACGCTCTTGAAGCCAAAATTTGTGGGTTTTAACAGTTTGAATTGGTTTGACAGGTTTATAGGCTATATCAGCTGACAAAAGCTGCTCATTTTATTGAGAAATTGATGTTCACTTTGAGAGGGGTTCCTGAATCTGCCCTGCTACTGGAAAGAAGCAATGCCTTAGTTTCGATGATAGTGACCTTCCAAGTCCTTGGTTTGGTTTGCCTATGGTCATTGACGACATTTCTTTTGAGGCTCTTTCCTTCTAGACCTGTAGCAGAGAACTATTGATGTTTTGCAATGAAGATCGCATATCAGTTCCAATTCCAAAGAATCTACATCTGTACTTGATCAGGCTTTATCATTCAGCTCTTTAGCTCACTCCAAACGTTTCCAAACCCCAAAAAGTGAGGACACCAGCTAAAAGTTTAGTGAAAGTTTTTCATAGAACTGTACTGTAAAGTTCCATTGCATCACTTTATGATCAGCACATAACAAATTCTTCTTTTTCTTTTTATTTTTTTTCTAGACGAGACTTGTTATACATTTTTTTAGATTGACAATTAAATCAATCAGCATTCATCTTGCTTGCTACTGTCTTGTGCATCTTATTCTGGGTTTCCTACCTTTCCTTAATAGCATTACTCCATGAACAGATTATCAATGGTATAGTTTGAATCACTCTGGAGTGCAATCAAATAGTCTATCTCAGCTACTTGTTAAATAGAAACCGTGTTTACTGTTTACTACTGATAAATAATTTGTAATTTGAACATCTTGTCATTTTCAGCTCATCTTTTAATTTGTACCTTGGGTAAGAACTCGAAGGTTGAGTCCTGCACTCTCACAGATAAATAACCGAGTCCCTAGAATCTTAGGGGCTGGGCTATTTTTTATGGTATTATATTCGTACCGTTAAAACCTTGTTTGGTTGTGGGTTGACTGGAAAAAACTAGGGACTCGGAATCTAAATTGGACTGGGTTTTTAGTTAAACTATAAAATATTAATTTAGCTAAACCTATTTGATTTTATTGACATGGTTAAATTAATCCAAACTAAATTAATTAACCTGGGTTGATTGGGTTGAATATACTGGATTAATGTTTTCGGGTCTATGATGTGCACTGTTTACTCAAATTTTTCTGAATTTGTTGCTAGATTTCAATCTCGGGACAGAATTCTATGTGAAAAATCTTCTATTTAATGATTAACCTTTCTTTATTCAGCATTCTACTTCATGGTGAATCTTCTTTAGAATGCGCC
>Ga0307517_10010672_pt1 | contig 12820 bp, 11 predicted proteins | sample 23_EM_MG_FD_194515 | JGI IMG/M metagenome (GOLD analysis project Ga0307517, IMG submission 194515) | Populus trichocarpa ectomycorrhiza microbial communities from riparian zone in the Pacific Northwest, United States - 23_EM | ecosystem: Host-associated > Plants > Roots > Unclassified | place...
AACCCCCACCCACCCCTGGCAGCCACAGAGCATGTGACTGAAATTTGGGTGGTGGGCAACTGACGCTGTGGATATATCTTGTTATTGGGCAGTTACTATAATATGATATAGAAATATAGCATCTAAGGCTGAATTGTTCGCGGATGGTCTTCCCAACAACCTCGTGTTCTCTAACTTTCGACAACACATCTACCTGTCACTCGATGAAACGGATGACCAACACCTCCCGACAATGGAAAACATCTACGCACGCACCAGAATCATCGAAGATACCAGCGCCCGCCTTCGCTCTCGCCGTACCGACGCAAAACCACGTCAATCCAACCAACCCCAGCCATCGACTTCGACCACAGAGCCGAAGACGAAGCCCACCTGCGGAAACTGTGGGGGCGTACACTTGACGAAGAACTGCTTCCAAGCTGGGGGTGCGATGGAAGGGAAACGCGACGAAGTACTCGCCTCCAGGCTGCCAAAATCCACACAAGCACACGTCGTGGTCACGGATATAGGAGACACGGGAACTGTACCCAGAGGAGACGATGACGATTACGAGGTTACGGACCTTACCAGTACCAACTTAGCAGCCATGTCTATTACCAGACCGATTTCCGCTGAATCAATCGCCTACTCCTCATATGCCATGTCCGCAATCACTGAGTCGTCTATCCCCAACCTCACTACCATCACACCCGCATACCTTGTCTCGTCGAAAATCACTCAGAACTCGGTACTTGACTCTGCTTGCACCCAACATATTATTCGCAACAGAGCCTTGTTCTGGTCCTATGACCCAGCCGGCACTAAATCCGTCGGAATGGCCAACTGCGGAACCTTGGAAACGCTGGCGGCTGGGGACGTCAAGCTTCGCTTAACCATCGACGACGGCGACGGAGCGCCCATCCATGTCAACTGGACACTTCGGAACTGCCTCCATGCACCCGATTGCCCAATTAACCTAATCTCCGTCGGCACTCTGACAGATGCCCGTATGAGCATCAACTTCGCACCTGACTCCGTCACCACACTCACTTTCCCAGCTAACCCAGAAAAACTCGGTCGACTTGCAGGGAAATCGTTCCGGGCGAAGGTGATCAACAAACTATCTTTCCTCGACTGCGACTTCGTCTTTCCGACCCCCGACCACACAACTGAACCGCTATACGCAATGCCTGTTTTCCCTCCCACAATTCTTAGTCCTGAACTTTGGCACCGCCGCTTAGGCCACCCGGGGATGGGCACCACACGGGACGTATTGACCAAGGACATCGTCACGGGAACTGCCTGGACTGGTCCGTTTACCTCCGACCACTGCATACCATGCGTCATCGGAAAAAGTCCCCAGATGCCATTCTCATCAAACAAACACCGCACTGAGGAATTATGCGAACTCATACACGTCGATACATGTGGTCCCTACCCGGTGCTGATGAGGAAAAAGGAACAATATTTCCTCGCAATGCTTGACGACCACTCCAACTATGGCGCTTGCTCTCTCCTGGTCAAAAAGAGCGATGCTTGCGCGGCCTGGGTAAAGATGAAAGCACGCTGGGAGAATATTTCGGGTAACAAGGTCAGGGAAATCAGGGTCGACAACGCGAAGGAATTCGTGGAAGGAAAGATGCGCATTGCATTGGATACCGCAGGTATTGCCGTACAAGCCACTGCCCCATATGCACACCAACAAAACGGAAAAATTGAACGGTACATTAGAACCATTTCCGACACTGCCCAAGCCCTGCTGGCCGACTCTAAGCTTCCACCATCCTTCTGGGGATTAGCCGTCCTCGCTGCAGTATATCTGCGTAACCGCTTGCCCACGAAGACACTTGCTGGCCATATCACACCTCATGAAAAAATGACGAAGGAGAAACCAGATCTATCCATGCTACGGATATTCAGTTGCCAGTGCTTCGTCCACCAGCCTGAGGAAATTCGCAGCAAAGGCGCTGCATGCCGTTTCGAGGCTATCTTCGTAGGATACATCGAAAACTGCCTAGGTTGGCTGGTATGTGACCTCAACGGGAAATTCTTTTTCTCTAGGGATGTCATTTTCAACGAGTCCATCCCCGGCCACCTCTCCCCCCACCGCAATCGTCTCACCATCGCCTCTATGGACACGCCCTTGCCACAGACAACAGATCGCGTTCTTCGCTCACATACCAAACCCCTCTCACTCATAGCCGAAATCATTTTGGATCGCGACAGACAACTATTTACCCAATCCCTGATACCTCATCCCCAACAATCACTCGACTCTATCTCCGCTTTTATCACCTACAATGAAATCAACTCACTCTTACCATCGGAATCCACACTTGCCCCCCCCGCTCTCAAATACTCCCTCCTCTCGACACCTTGTTATCCCTTCTGGTTCCGTGTCCAGGACTATGACCCGGACAAAGCACCCGACTCCTACAACGAGGCTATCGCACGTCCCGACAAGGACGTCTGGCTAGCCGCGATGCAAAGGGAAAAGGACAGCCTCGAACACCGGGGAGCATTCAAACAGGTGACACCAATACCGAAAGACCGCAAAGCCATTGGTGTTCGTTGGACATTCGCTCACAAATATAACCCCGACGGATCCATCAAACACGGCAAGAAGAAAGCGAGACTAGTCGCGCAGGGATTCAGTCAACGCCAGGGTGTGGACTTTGCGGAAACGTATGCCCCGGTTGTCAAACTCACCAGTACACGACTGATCCTGGCGTACGCCAACTACCACAACTACGAGATCATGAGCTTTGACGTGAAGACTGCATTCCTACACACTAAGCTCGATTACCTCCTCTTCGTCAAACAAATTCCCAGCTTTCCGGAGGCTGATCCTCACACTGTTTTACAACTTTTAGTAGCTCTATACGGCCTCCGCCAATCTGCATACGAATTTTACAACTTCTTTCTCAAATTCTTAATACATATTGGACTTTCTCGTAGTGAACTAGACCACTCCGTTTTTATTGGTCATTGGATTTCTCCCCCCCACTCTTCTATTTCAATGCCATTAACCGGCAAACCACTTATTCTTATTGTCCCTATTCACGTTGACGATGGCCTTGTCGCCACCAACTCCACACCTCTATATCACTGGTTCCTTGACCAACTCATACCTGATCTAGAGATTGTGGACACGGGACCAGTATCGATGTACCTTGGAGAGAGAATCACACACGACAGGGCCAACCAGAAACTCTGGATCTCACAGAGGCCTCTCCTCATCGACCTCTTACAAAGCTGGAATATGCTCGATTGCACACCATCCAACGTTCCCCTGTCACATCCCCTCCATAAACTACCACCACCGCCAGCAAACTCGATCCCCGATGTCCACGACGATGATATCCTCATTAATTACCAGCGCCTCGTCAGCAGCCTCACCTACCTCGCAATTTGTACCCGCCCCGACATCGCTTATGCCGCTATGGCACTCGGGCAGTTTAACGCGAAGCCTACCCGTGCTCATCTACTCACGGCTAAGGGCATTTTACGATATCTCGCCGGCACTCTAAATTACGGACTCAAGTATGCTGTACCAACCTTGTCTATACCTCCCACAGTCGTGCCATTCACCCAAGCATGTGCATTAACCGACGCCGACTGGGCCTCAGATGAGAACGACCGGAAGAGTGTATCGGGGTATTGCTTCTACATGCACGGATGCCTCATATCGTGGTCGGCACAAAAACAGAAAATCATTGCCTCATCGTCCACCGAAGCCGAGTACTATGCACTATCATACGCACTGCGCGAGGGCCTATGGATTTGTCTATTCCTCACTTCCCTTCAAATGCCAATCCCTACCCCCTTCCCATTACTTTGCGACAACCAAAGCGCAATCAAACTCGCCAATTCCGACACGAGCTCCTCACGATCCAAGCATATCAATGTTCGTTATCATTTCATTCGCGAGAAGATAGAAGACGGTACATTCGCAACATCATGGATACCCACAGGTGACATGACCGCCGATATCTTCACAAAACCGCTCCCATTCCCAGCATTCTCCAAACATCGATCAGCCCTTGGTATTGTTCCACTTCCTTGATAACCATTTTCCTTCTTCCTACCCTACCTTCATTTTTCTTTTCTTTTCTTTCCTCACCCTTCCTTCGTCCGGACAAGATGGGGGTGTGTTGGATCTGTCCTGTCCAAACTCGTCACATGTTAGATCTTTCCCGTCACGTGTAGTCGTACGCCCTTTATATACTGCCGCCTCCACTTCCTCCCTTCCCTCAGTTGTCATCTCTCTCCACGACACTGAGGTAAGATTCCCTATCGTACCCTCCTCACTTGTACTTATATGCATGCATTCTAGTTCGTCTCTACGACTAGGTAATATACACAGTTGTCATCTCTCTCCACGACACTGAGTTCGTCTCTACGACTAGGTCTAACACATCATTCCACTGCTTTGCGAATGGATCAAACAAACGCTGCCGGACGGAAGCCTGGCGCAGCGCATAAGCCCTGAGGCCTTCCTCAAGTGGCCCTTTGTGCTCTAGAGAGGTTGAGGGATGGTTGACACTGTTAACCCTCTGCGGAACGCGCAGTGCACGTTGCCTCCATCGATCACCGTCCCACTCGAGAAAAGCAAGGACTCGGCGCATCTCTTCGACTAGGAGTTCGACCTCCTCCGTATACCGCATTGCGCGTGCGCGACAGCGGCACCACTCAATCCTTAGGGCTATTTTATTTCATAGTTAGCATTGAAAGTGGAAAACTGGGAGTACTGGTGAGTAGATACCTTCATCTCCTGCGCCGCCTGCAAGACCCCATTCCCATCCCTCCTCCTCATCACCGTTTCAGGCTCCCCTCCTCCCCATATATTAAATAACCCCAGCAGCCCAGCCCAGTGGAAGAGAATAAGGGACGCAGTGGACTAGACCAGCACAGAGATGTGGGACATCGGTTATGTCAACGCAGGGAATGGGCGGGGAGGTGCGATGAGTCGTCGGTCACCTCTGTGGGAGGAGAGAGGGTGTGTCGGCCTGCGGTGTGGATTGCCCGAGGAAACAGAAGAAAGAAGACGAAAGGAGAAGAGGTTTTATTTGCTCCGTCGTTGGCTGCATAATCACGTTTGAGATCCATCGCCTCTCCACGACGCTAATATGGTATCTCCCTCTCGCCCAAGCATAGCGCCCTCAACGACGCCATAAAATAAACAACACCACAATCTGAAGGTCCTCGTGGTCGTCGAATCAGCAAAGCCCCAAGCTCAACAGCATCCTCGCGTTCTCGATCCTTCACATCATACACCATATGTCGAACGTCGTACAGCAGTGGAAACCGCGACAGTATTAACCTCCACCACCTCCCTAAGCTGGTTGTCGTTCTGCGATAAAACCCGCCTCAATCTCCAATCTCATCCCACGCCCGCAACTTCAGGTCATGGGGACTGACCGGGCCAACCATTCCACCCGATCCCGCCGCCTTCTCCCTATGCCCTAGCCTGTTCCCCATAGGCAGTGGTTTAGATAGCAGACGTAGCCGTTCACCTCCACAGAACGAAATCCCACTTGGCGAGTGGTGATGTGTTGGAAGAGGATTGGCCGGGGAGTATGAACAGCCGTGAACAATGTAGCTGTAGATGGATTGGGGCTGCGACATCTCAGCGACAGGTTTCGAAGCAATTCTCTACAGCGGAAAAGAAAAATCGGGTTAGCGTTGACGATCCCACCCGAACACGAAGGAAAGAGGAAGAACATGATGGGACGAAGAAAAAGAAACAATGAAACGAAAGCGAAGAATTGCTTAGGTCACAGGGGACGGACGAGAGAAGGATGTTGGTGGTGGAATACCAACGAGAATGGAAAACCATGGATTTACGTCGGGATCAGTGAACCAACGCATAACGCGTCGACTTCTGAAGACACGACGAGAGGGGGTACGAATGGGAAAGGGGGGGAGAAGAGCTTACCTTGAGTTCTGTTGACCACCCGCCAGCGTGTTGTTGCTTGTCGCAACAATGAATGAATGCGAACCTGGAATGAAAAGGAATAACGTTAGTCAATGTACGCAAACCCAGGAATTGATTCGAAGGAAGGGCAGTAGAAAGTCAATAAAACGAACCTCTCTCTTTTCTCCCGAGTACAACTTCCAACGATAAGATATCCAGTATGAAACGGCTCAAAGACAGGTTGAGGGGCTTCGTCTAGGGGTGCCGGTGAAGCCGTATAGCGGACTTTCGAGGTAGCATGGTGGACTGGATGGCACCCAATCATCAATGAGAGACTCTTGTTCAAACGAACAACAGGGGTATAACTGAGGCCACTCTGTTACATAGCTCGAGGGGAGGTGGCATGGAAGGGATGGTGAATACGTCTTCTGGTGGTAGTCTGACCTGATGACACAGCCTCAGGATATCGGCCAAACCGAAGTCAGTTCAGACGCTGAGGGCGGGACTGTGTCGGGAGCGGCGAGGAAGAGCCTTCGACGTGGCGGGCGTTGGTGGGAATGTGGGAAAGGAACTGCCATTGTGTGACATGATGCCATTACATACCACTGCAACTTGATCCTAAGTAGGCTGTGAACGGTCCACGAGTAGGGCAGTGTCCATATCCGACACAAGTATGTGCTCTCACTCTTGGTGATTCATTTTGTGCTCATTGTTTCTTGCTTTCCTTGGCCATAGAATTTTATTTTATTTGTCCTGTCTTTATTTATTCTTTTCCAAACCCATTCTGGACTTTTTCTTGCTCCATTCCCCGAGTAGAAAACGATCTCCCCCTTTCAAATCAGTGTTTGTTAAATGTCATTCAAGTTATCCTAACTCAATACTCCTGTTTTCTTAGACGATTCGAAAACTCCAATCTATGCGCATGCGTGCGAACTGGCAGCGCTTGATGCATGCACCTGCAATATCGACCTTTGCTTCTCACTCTATATCAACACCAAACTCTTCCAGGGTCCCGAAGACGACCTTGGTGGTCAGATGATGTTGGATACGGTTCTACTTTGACATGGGTGATACTATGCCGCGTTATTGGCGTGAATAAATTCTCTGTTCCCAGCACCAACACCACCACCGACCCTTACATACCTTATCGACCCCTCTTTCCCCACCGTAACACTTCCGTTATCCCCCACGCTCGCGCCCCACTATGTCCCAATTGTTGCTTTACCCCAAGGTTGCTTCTGTCTACCGCCTTAAACTACACTACATTGGTCGAAGATTCTGTGGGACGACTCGGACGAGGATGGTGCGTAGAGGGAAGTCACGCCAATGGCCTCGGCGTCATTAATTAACAAGCTTTTCCCCAGGATGCCTGTTTTCGCCGGCTCATCTGGATTGTGCATGTCATAGATACACGTGAAAGAATTGTTATCTATGTAGCAGCAATGATTTATAAAGCCTTTTTGCACAGTACGAGCTGCAACGAGGACCGCAGCATAGAATTTCGTGTTGGTTTTTCAAGATATATACGCAGAATGTGTGTGTCGCAATATCGAGTGACAAGTGAAAGAATCTCGGAGTGACCACTTCCTCTAGACGTTAATCTCCACATCTCTCTCGCTACCTTCTTTCACCTTGGGGAAAATGTTATCATTTTGGTTGTCTTCTACGTGCGTGAAGGTCTCCATCTATAATTGAGGTTAGAATGTTCAGACGTCAAAGGGAAAACAAAGGTGCTCGAAAACTGACTTGGACATGAACTTCTGAGCGTGGCGTGCGTTTGTAATTCAATGACGACATGACTCTCTCATTCCCTCTGGCGATGGGCCGGTTATTAGACGAGCTTGCATGAGCACTAACATATCTATGGGAACGAGCATTATATACTAGCAAAGGACTCACTATATTATCTCTGGTCCATCGTATGTAAAGTTGGTTAGCCGTCGTACTGCACGACATGCTACAATCTGCCATGTTGACGGCCTTGTTAATGGAACGTACACGGAGAGGGAAGTACTCACAGTCGATATCACGCCAGCAGGGACATTGAACATGATATTCATAATTTGATTAATATTCAACACTATGAATACTGTTGCAATGAAATTGGACAAGAAACTGGAATGCTGAGATGAGCGACAATTCCTTTCATCCATGGGACTCCAGTGAAATACACGCACGCAAGTATAAAGAAAATGAGGCCATCCGTAAAAATCATATGAGTGAGGCGCCCTCGACCCTTTGACTCGCGGGAGGGGGAAGATGTTATCCCAATGAGCTTGTATACGGTCAGTAAAAGAACGATGAAGTCAAAGCACATCGAGTAAATGAAGATTGCAGCTAAAGTTTTGTTGTTGGTCTCCGTTATCTGACATCCTACTCCAGCAACCCAAATTGCTTTCACCTGAACTCCTATGAAGAGCGGAATCAGTCTGTCAGAGTGAAAGTCCAGTTTGCAAGGAAAAGGCGCACCGTGACCTTGCAAGATTATGGACCAATGTCCGAGAATAACAAGCACGAGGCCGCCAACGATGTAGCGGTTTTGCGACCAGATTGCCATGCTAAAATCACCGGTTTCAGATTATACAGAGACAGCCTCGGGTCTAGGACTCACGTTCGGATAGACAAATTGATGCTTGCCAAACCAATGGCTGCATATCCTGTTAGCTAATTCGGACTTTCATCAGCCACACGTCCAAAGGCTAGTCTGACAGGAGATACCTCGTTGAAAGTGTATAATGCTTGACAGTTGAGCTCTCTTCATGGAGCGATGAGACACATGAGAGGAATTAGAATTGTGCAGGCATACTCGATTGTGTCCAATGAAACGATACTACCATGTTTATAAATAAAATTTCACATTGAAAAGTAGATTCTCCTACATTCCAATCATCGAACAAAGCAGGAAATATCGGTTTGCAAAATAAAATATCTGTATTCTGATGTCACTGCATTCAATTGAGGAGAGTGGCAGTGCCAACCATAGGCCAACGCAGCCTCTTCTTCCCAGAGATAAAATCCCATTCAAAGTCGAGGGATATGAACCATTCGTACCTGAGGATAAGTCAACAATATGAAGAGAAAAAGACCGGGAAAAATGCACATATAAATACCCGCAAGCGAATGCATAAGTTTCATCAAGACCACACTGTCCTTTTGAATGTCATCGGGGAGTCTCCAGTCAGGCATTGTGCCAAAGTAAGGAAAAAGCAACAAAGGATAGGTAGGAATGGGGGGACAATTAGTGCGTTGGAGATGAGGTGTGGTATTTGACTGGTCCATATATCCTACATTTAGACCTCGGAACGGAGATTGACGAAGAGAATGTCGGGGCGGAACTTTTTTTGGACGAGTTGTGCCGGGATGCTGGCAGAAAGGCATGGGGGTGCCAAATTTGGTATCATTAAATAGGCCTTTTGAGACCATCATCGCATTCAGGTCCCATCCAAAGCCTCCTTCATCCCCACTGACGTATCCAATTCAGTTATCTTATTGTCAAGAATTTTGATGCCATACTCCACTCTTCAATACCTCCAGCGCCTGCTATCTTTTCCTCAACAGATCATGATCAGGTTATTTGCAACACCGGACTCTTTCGTAGAGCCCAAACCCTCCTCCCTTCATGTCTTGATGCTGGTTCTGATCATACTATTTTGGTCTGAGGAACCGCCGTTGAAGATCATCTCAGCAGCAAGATATTCTATAACCGCCAGCGCCAATGAACAAAGATAGTGTTATGGGCGCACAGAGCAGATATTTCAGCACACAACGAAAAAAGGATGGGACTCTCGAGAAGTTCTGAGTCTGGGGTCGTGTAACTACTCTACTGAAATAAGCGCTGACGCTGATAATTGTAAACACGCGGCGATCATGTTCCTGTTTTGTAGCCACTGAAGAAAGCGGACCGGAACCTAAGGTTACGTCTTTTGGGGGGCTGGCCCGACACTTTACAGAAATCCTTATGAGATAAAATGGAGACCTATACTGGCTCTTACACTCAATTCCCAGCACGTTTTGGTGACACATGGCCTCATTGTGAGCTGGACTCGGAGACGGTGATGTGATGTGATGTGAAGTACATGAGCGATCATGATGCCAGAAGATGTGCATAACCATTGAAAGTTGAAGATAACTACATAGCTTGGCCATAGATGCAATTTTCGCCAGTGTTACCGTTGCACCGTTCATAGACATACTTATTGAGGCACCCTACAATAGGGCCTTGGCTGCCGCAGAATTGATGTTGGGGTCCATTGCAAGTACAATCAGGGGAGGCGGTCCAGGACTGTTCGTTTAAGCAAATACGTGCAGGTGAGCACAGCAAAACTTTTCATGGAGCGAAATAAGTATCTATGTGTGCTTTGAGGTCGGGCACTAAAGCGACCCTGGAACAAAATATGATTGCAGAAGTAGTGGCTACATTGGCCAACACCACGAGAATGAACGTAGCGTAACGATTCAGTGAACATTTAGCGGAGGAGGAAATACACAACTGCACAGACCGTCATACTGGAGAATTCTCAGGTTGTACTCGAGTGGAGAGCCGCTATTTGCTGCAGGGTTCTGACATTGACATGTCTCGCTTTTGTACAGCCTCTTATGGGAAAGCAGTTTACCACAAGATATCCATTACATTGGGCGTCCTGATGACCAAGGTCACCTGTCTAATATATAAGGTAACCTCCTTGAGCGCAATTGATTTCTCTCACTATTTTTAGAACTTTTCCAAAAGCACTCGCAGGAGATGGGAGTGGGGCATAATGAAAACGAGGGTTCAATCAGTCAACATTCTGTCATAATGACTCCTCTTGTTCCCATGGTTTCACTTCATGCGAAACATATAATGGTGCGGTGAACCCTCATTAACATTTTCCAAACAGGGCATGGAGCATTTGAACTGCCCTTGATATATTCCTGCGGAGTGCTCTGTGTTCGCTCGCCAAGGATTCGGAACAGGTTTGACTTTCCTAGCCCTGTGCGGCTAGCCATCAGTTTCAATTCAAATAAAATCGGGTGATCGTCTAATGACAAGGCGAATATCCTCCTGGCCGACTTGCTGCGCTCAAATTTAAAAGGTGGAGCGTTTCTATACTCGCCACTTCAATATTAATGATATGCTTGCACTATCTCCTCCACGCTCTTAATCGTACATCGAATCTATAATTCTCTTTAGAAACGGGATACCCACTCAAAGAAAAGATTTCTGCACATAGTGGACGTCCTTGTTCAATCAGCCGCAGTGTATTCTCTCACATTACTGGTATCGGCAATTGCAGGAGTTTTTTTTGACCACCTCCGGAGACAAACCCACTTTGTCAATGTTCGCGGTGCTAAATTATGAGTGTAGTGCCATCCCCTTTTTTGTATTTTTGGTGTCCAAATACAGTGTAAAGTTTAATAAAAAGTTAAATCAGGGCATCACACTAACTATTATGATCGCTCGAGTTGCCCTCGCAACCGTCAACCTCGGGAGCTTTAACCTCTTCAGCCACCTCAATATCAACTCCAACGACTGCCGCGTCTCCTGAACCCCTGCCAGCGTTGAAACCGGCTGCTTCTCCCTTTCCTCTCCCGCGGCCACGTTCAATATCTCAGCGGGAGCTCCAGTAGAAATCGGATGCGGAATCGCAGTCGAAGCCACAACCCCAACGTATCAGTGACATCACCCCCCTATAAACTCACATGGGATTTCAAACTGAGTTCGACCCCACATATGCATTTCATGGACATCGATGAACCGGATCATCTTCAATCTCGATCTTATATCATGTTTTTACCCTCGTTGATTGTGTGACTATAGGAAGAAATTTTTAGTCAATAAAAGCGTCCAAATTTGACAATATCTTCGACAGTCTGCCCCCGTTTGCCTGTTTGCCTCGGTGATGAACTTCTGCGCTACGTTTCTATCAGTGACTCCGAGATGAGGGAGATAGCTGACAACCCTTTTCATTGGTGGCTCGATATTCGAGAAGCGCGGTGTTTCCCCATCTTGAATGTATCGAACGTATCTGGACTGACCTAGAAGTCAACTTTGACAGGCCTATCATACCAGGCCAAGGTTCTGGCCGAATTGATCGAAATGTTACCAAGTTGTGTGCTCCAAACTGATGGTGCATCAGGCCTCAGGCTTCAACGCCGCTACTTTTGGACAGCGGCCAATGCAGAGAATTTGGATTTCCGGAAGTGCGATGCACAAATATGCCGCACTTCTAGGCATCTAGATGTATGTTGGACAGCGCACGGTAAGTATTTGGAATGCCAATAGGATGCGAACTCATACATCGGTCCGACAAGGATCAATCCTGAAAACAGAGGGCTTGCACTATAAGTTGTGCAGGCAAACCGAACCATTATTCCGTAATTCATTTTCCCGATCGGTTGTCAAGGCACACCCATCTTAATATAATTTTTGCCTAACACCTGGCTCCGATGAGTAACCGATAATCCTTCACCTTACCCCTGCTTGACCCCACACAGACAACATCGCGTCTGGTCAATTGTAACGGTACGTCATCCAATATAAAAACTTTACGTCCAAATAGGCTACCGCGAAATAGGCGCCCAGTAAACCTTCAGATGTATGATCGCTCAGCAACGGCGGTATATGGCACAACAACAACACTTCTCGGTTCTGCAGGACTTGGCTCATTGACACGTGCATCTGCACAAGCAAAATAATTTATTCACAATAAATATCCTTTAGCTATGAACTAAAATGAAGCAGGCAGCGGCAGCAATTCCGAGGAGATGACTAGATTAATGTATATTCGTGTCAGCTCCTTTTGCGAAAGGTTTGGAATTCCAGACAATCACTCACATCCCCCCAACTCAAACTCTGGCAACGATTAAGCCACAACAACTAAACCAATCACGCCTTATTGGCTGGGGAAGCGCCTTTTCCTAAGGATGCATCTTTGCCTACGGATG
>Ga0307517_10010673_pt1 | contig 12819 bp, 17 predicted proteins | sample 23_EM_MG_FD_194515 | JGI IMG/M metagenome (GOLD analysis project Ga0307517, IMG submission 194515) | Populus trichocarpa ectomycorrhiza microbial communities from riparian zone in the Pacific Northwest, United States - 23_EM | ecosystem: Host-associated > Plants > Roots > Unclassified | place...
TAACGGCGGAAGAATTTTGGAAGCTGTCGTCAGGCCGTTCCCCGCCAAGGTCGCCGGTATACCACTCAAGTTTGAGTACGAAATGAACACGGGAGAGTTCACGTTTGAATGGTGCAACGCGGACCCCGAGTCCACCTCCGGTTCGGGTGAGATTTCGAATCCCCCACTCAACGGAATGGCACCTCTGCTCGCAAAGGAGACAGAGATATTTGTCCCTTCGTTGATCACGAATGAGCGAAACGTCATCGTTGAAGGTCTCGAAGCTTCGGATTCCCATAATTACGATCCCACCCGCCAGACGCTTTACATCGTCACGGCGGATTGTGAAACCCCTGGGAAGAAGCACCGGGTAGTGGTGAAGGTGCAACCGGAGATGAGGGCCAAGTTCGAGGTGAACGACTTCTGGATGGACAATGGGTATAGGGTTGTGTCAGTGGGCGTGGTCATATTAGCGGTGCTCATCGTTTGGCTCCTCCCCATAACGATCATCACTCCGTGATGTGGCGCGCCTTGTGTTTGTTTCGAGTGTTACCGGGTGACCGTCCGTAAGGCTACGCTGTGTACACACGAATCCAGATGATTATCTATAGCCTCATAAGGGAACTGTCAGGACTCAGACCATTGCGTATGGCTCACGTCGACGGTTCCAAATTGACGATTTAGAGTCTACGAGCCCTTAAGGCCTTATCGTTTAGGGGTGTCTGTCCGTAAGGCTACAACGTGTACACACAAGTCCAGACGAATATTGAGAGCCTTTTAAGGGAACTGTCAGGACCCCGTCCATTGCGTCGGGTCATGATATTGTCCCCAAACCGCGCATCTGGAGTCCCAGCGCCATGGCCGTTTCACTCGAAAACTGGCCGGCCCCCCAATTTACGGGTTCTGGAAAGACTGTGGTATCATCCACTTCAACCGTACTGTACGCTGGTGTTTACCTCGACGCATGACTGTCCAGTCCCACTGGTGCACGCGAGGTGGAAGTTCTCGGAAATCGAGGAATAAACCTCGCTTAATGGAACCCTTCTACGACGGATATATATATCCCTAGTCTTACGGACAGTCACCCACTGTGTTTGTGATTAGGACTTCCGGTATTTAACACCTATTTCTGAGCGTAGGATGTATGGGATCAAATTTCAAATTTCAAAGCTTGGTGATCGGACTTCCGTTACTTAGTATTTCCGTGTCGTGTCGTGAACCGCGAACGCCATTTCCGCTCACGCACAACACATCAACGATGTCACCGTCGTCGTCCTCCAAAGTTTATGCCTGTTCACACCAATGCGGGTGCGATTATACATCTAGGCACGCTGTCGCCGTCACCAAGCATAAGCTCAAAGGGAGCGACCACCGGAATTGCACCCCACAGTGTCCATCCCATTACCTCCTGGCCCGGAACAACATCAAAACCAAGACACCACAGAGCACCTCCACCAAGCAGCCAGAACACCAGAAGCTGCCGGTTACCCAGGAACCACCGTTGCCGAACCAGAGTATCCATCGCGTCCTTGAGCCAACAAAACGGATGCGGTCCTGCGAGGACACCGACGAAGATCCCACTAAGCCTAAAAAATCCATATGGGAGTCAGGATTATTGTCGAATTCACCCACCCCACCTCGTCAGATTGCCCCACGAAAGACTGGTGTTGTTCCGTGAGTCCGACGATAATTCCGCTCCTCTGCATGGTCCTTTTGGGAATTGTGTAATGATATCATTTATGTTGGCACAGAGGATCTACGGATCAGCGATCCCGAAGACCGCATGGGGAAGAAAACGAGTCGGAAGATGAAGATACGGTAGAGGGTATGACGATCGACGTCGAGTCCGATTCCCCCCTTTCCGGTTTGCCCGATTCTAAGGACGGAGAGCCCGAGTTAGACAACGGTGAACCGAATCCCGGCAATGGAGAACCAGATTCTAACAATCAAGGGTCTTATCCCGACGACATAGGCCCGCCGTCGTCGCAGAAGCCCCGACCCCCCCGCGTCCCGATGGGGAAGAAGACAACAAACCCCCTATTGTCTTCTTCCCTACAGAGGTTGAAGTCCGGCAGCAAATCCAGGCTCAAACTTCTATCCCCACCTCGCAAAGTGATGCCGAAATCTATCACCCCTAAGCGGTCAATGTCTAGCACTGGCAGTAAACAGGCCTCCACATCCTCTCAACCGAAGACCTCGGGTTCCATTCAACCAGCTATTCCCACTAAAGTTCCGCTTAAGACGCCTCTGCCACAGGTTGCTTCTTCGAACCCCCCGTCACCCAATAGGGCGCAAAACCTCGGCTCCTCCCCTCCCAAACCGCCGCCTAACAACACTTCTGTACCTCCCAACACGCAACCATCCCCTGCCGACCCGCCAAACCCAACCCAACCCGAGAACACCACCCTGCCCGCAGGGGGGAGCACGCCCCCCCAGAAAGCTGTTCAGAGGGGACCTGTGGATTCGATTGATGCGAGCAGTAATCCAAACCCTCGTGATGTGGCCACTGTAAAAGATCCAAACCCATCCCGGGTTGCGGGATCAGAACCCAATCATAACGAGACTCTGGTTGAATCCGGGAGTCAACCAGAAGGTTCCCCGGTCAAGAGCCCACCTGATCAGTCAACGCCGAACTCTCACCTATCCGATATCGAATCTCTCTATGCATCCCCTTCTCCAGCGAAGACGGTCACGGAACTGGAGCCCATCGAACTTGATTCTGACCCGGATTTCGAGATGATGGAACGGATGATGCTCTCTCATCGTGGCCCCTCGTCTCAGTCCCAACCAATCAAAAAAGAGTCGACTATTCAGTCCCCAGTGCCGCTCGAGACCAAGAGACCCCTCAAGAGACAACGTGGTCACCCTTCTCCCAACGAGTCTTCTCAGGCGCTTCCTCAAACCCCTCAAACTGACTTGAAGCCAGCTAAACGGCCTCGGGTTAACGGACCTCGCTCATCTGATTCGGCGGTGGTGTTAAACGAGAGGAGGAAACATCCGGAATTTTGGGACCTGGATGGAACTGTTATCCTCCAGGTCGATGACGTCCTTTTCCGAGTCATGCGCTCAACCTTGAGCAAAGCGTCCCCCTGGTTCCAGAGGCTGTTCAGCGAAGAGCGCGATAATCTCGAGATCATGGCTGGCTGCCCCGTTTACACCGTTGAGGAGGATTTCAGTTATCTTGACTTTGCGAATCTCCTCCGTGGTTTAGAGAATGGACTGTAAGTTACACGACTGCGGCCGGTGTGAACCAATCCACCTCTTGATATACTTACTCCCCATCGGCCAGTGAATTCGCTCTCAATCCGCCCCACTATCTTCGCATAGCGTCAATATTCCGAGCCGCCTCACTGCTCGAATTCAATACCTTGCGAAGGTGGTCTCTGGGGTGCATTGAGAAACAGTGGCCAGCCGATTTACCCCCGCCATCCAAACCGTCAAAGTTTGGGAGCAAGATTCCTTGGGCCGGGGAGACCTTGACGATCGCGGACCGACTTGATATCCCACAGCTGATCAAACGAGTGTACTGGGAATTGTGTACAAGGCCAGAATTTGGGAGGGTTGACGCTGAGGTAGATGATAACGAGGTTGAGGAGATAATGCCGACTCGGTCGCGCCTTTCGCGGTCAGTTTTGATAGACCTGACGCGGCTAAGGGAGAGGTTACTACCCGAGTGGACGAGGATCACGAGGGCTCCCCCTATCTGTGCCTCATGCGCTCGTGCTACGAAAACTCCTTCCACATCCGGGTTTACATCCGCGATCCAACCAACACCCTGTTCGCTCGATTACGCAAACTGGCACAAGGTTATCTCAGAGGTGGAAGTAAACGAAATGACGATCGACGACCGGCGAATGGATCCGATATCAGCATTGGAAGTTATGATCGTTGAGGTCGATTGGGAGAAGGGGGGCGGGTTTTGCACAGAATGTGTCAAGACGTGGAAGGTGATTTGGACAAAGGACAGGGAGAAGATATGGAAGAATTTGGGCGATTGGCTCGGGCTGGACGTCGCAGCTGAGCCGTGACCCCAGAGTTGACCCCACTGTACTCCCGTATACTCTTTTTTTTATATCTCTGGTATCTTTTTGGACCCTCAAGTAAGCCGCGTCTCAGATTGCTGTCGGAAGTGAGGTCGCGGCGAGCGGCTTTGATCCGTCAATCTGCGATCGGCAATTTCTTGAGTCTCCGATCACTTTTTTCTCCATCCCATCCTGAGCCGCTCCATCATGATCTCATCCTCGAGAGATGATTCTTCCTCAACACAACCCGTCGTGTTTACGACGAAGACCGCGTATATGCTCCCCGCCCAAAAGTTTATGATCCCCAAGACATGGAAACGATATCAACTCTCACAGCTAGTGAATAAGGCTTTGTCTTTGACGACCCCTGTTCCGTTTGACTTCCTCGTCAGGGGCGAGATTTTGAGAGGGACCCTAGCAGAGTGGTGTCACGAGAAGGGGGTGGGTGAGGTACGTTCCGTGGTGTCGATTGGAAGGTCCCGGAACACCCATGAGGTTTCGATTAACGACTTGTTCGCGCGCAGGAGGAAACGTTGGAAGTTGAATATATTGAATCTGTGATGCCGCCTCAAAAAATGTCGTCGATACCACAAGATGACTGGGTCTCGAGTATTTCTTGCGCGCTGCCAGGGTGAGTTTTGCCACCTGATTCGTCTCTATTGAACCAATTGTGCCGACTCAGTCCCTTCCAGGCACTTTGTCACTGCGTCGTACGATGGGTATATCCGGATATTCGATTACTCGCAGAATGCGGTATTCGCGGATAGTGTCCACGACGCACCAGTGACCTCACTGTCTCTTGACCCAATCTCGATCTCTGGGGACGAGGGCCTGATGATTGCAACTGCCTCCCATGACCTGACTGGTCGCCTCGTGAGGGTGTCTCTCGACAATGACACTGGGAACCGTACCTCGTTGACCTTGGCATCCCTCCACCTCCACACGTCACCCCTCTCGTCTATTGCCTACAGCCGTTCCGGGGAGCAACTGCTTACTGCTTCCTGGGATACCCTCATAGGGTTATGGGAGAGTCGTATTCCGGAGGAAGATGAGATTGACGTCGTCGAAGTACAAACTGACAGAAGGAAACGTAGAAAAGTCGGTCGGCGTGACAGCGAACCACGACCGAAGCGAAAAGTACCCTCATCCGTGCTGAAATCCCACACAGCGAGGGTTTCAAAGGCGGGATTTTCGAGCACCGGGAAAACGGCGTTTAGCTGTGGGTTCGATTCCACCGTCAGGTCTTGGGACGTCGAAAACGGTGTTTGTACCAATACCATTGTGGGTCTCGGGATTTTCCTCGGCACCCGGAATGATTCTTTTCACCTTTCGTCCTTCTCGTAAAAGCTGATTATTGTCTTTTTTTTTTCCTTTGTGTTTCGTTTAGACTGCATCCGAGAAACCGATGCTCGGTATGGTGGTTTTACCGGACGACAATTCTATCGTGGCGTCCTCGGCAGACCGCAGCGTCTCAGTCTATGACTTCCGAGTCGCTCCAGCTACTTTATCCCCGACCACGCCCTCGTTTATGCATTTATCCGTGCCCTCGTCAGTGGCGCTCTCTCCAACCTCGGATTCCCATATAATCACGGGCTCGTACGACGGGGTAGCAAGGCTCTGGGATCTCAGGAGTACCAAGAGCGCTGTCGCGAGCTTCAAAGTGTGGAACGGGGAAAAGAAGATTCTTGCCGTAGATACCACATCCGGCTCGGGGTCCGGTATTGTTGGCGTTGGTGGTGAAGGCGGACTGGAGGTTTGGAGAGTGGGTAAGACAGCGGCGATCACGGCTGCGTAGTCACCGGTGGGCGTTGCCCCGCGCCGGAGTTGAAGATTTTGAAAAAGTTATCAAGGTTCAGCGTTTGAACCCCAATGGCGTGTATACGTGACTGCCCGCTGGTATGGCCCCTGCTCCAGGACGCCTCCATTCGATATGTCTCGCCAAACGACTCATCATACGTCAACGCTTTAGCCCCGAGCAGCCTCTTTCCGTCATTAACGCTCAACACGAGGTTTCCATGCCCGAGTGTGCACTGCTAATGAACCCAAGAATCTCTGTCTTTATTGTCCTGTCAGTGGCGATGATCGTTATCGCTTTCCGGCGGCAGGGGAAGCCAGATAAGATCATGATAACTAATGCAATGAGCTTAGCCATATCGGCCGGGAGGTTCGCATTGACTATGCGGTTATTGTACGCGGCCCCGGATGTGTGGGTTTAGGGTCATGAGTGTTGGTGTCGCCGTCTGCCAGAAGTACAAAGAACTGGCGGGACCCTCAGTACGTAAGGAAGTGGTCAGCGCTTCCGTCTAGACGAGGACCTACACCCGAAGGTCCAGGTAATCATCCCCTTAGTAAAATCCCTGAGCCTTCCTTTACCAATTATTTTTTTCTTGTTCCACTCGGCGCCGTGGAGCGTGGTCTGAGGGATACACAAACCCTTCAGTGAGGTGTTCGTTCTCCCAGGCATATTGGGGTGCTATCATTCGTAAACAAAAGATGGGGCGCGATGGATAAACCAACAAAGTTCACGGGAGGAACTTCAAGTTTGAAGGTGGAGCGGGTTTGAACTTTTTGACCGCGCTGATCTAACACAATTAGCAAACAACACGATCAAAGTGGGTAAGCGAAGAATCCCTGATATGTTTCTATACAAAGGAGTGAGTTTGGCAGCGCCACGATCCTTTAATTCTTCCGCGTTTAGTTAGCGGGCGCGCTTTATATCTGGGTACCCGGGCTTACGCTGTGATAAATGCCGGGGGAGCATGACGGTCCTGGCTTCCCAGCCGGTCGATCATAATTGAGCATTCATAATACGTGATCTGGTGAACGATGGAATGCGGGAGAGTAAATGGGGAGGTAGAGCTGCGAATGTAAGGTTTTCGTGGTTGGAGTTGCCAGGGTACGTACGGCAGGGATGTCGTCAAGGGAATCTGCTCTTGTTGGTGGGGTGAGTCAGGGGAATGGCAGCGAGAAGTAGCTTTACAAAGTGGAAAGAATCTGGGGAGCTTGGGCGTGGGAGCTGCAAGTGAGACATGAATGCGTCATACGGTGTCGGTGAGCGAACGAGGAGGGGTCAATTTACCGTAGGTCCCGATGTCAAAGGGTCCAGATGGCTCCGTACGCAATCCCAAAATTCCGAAGCGCGAACGTCACTACCTAAACTCAAACGTCCTGCCACGATGGCTTCCTGCATCTCGTAAAGCTGCCTGTAGCATGACTATGCTGTGTAACAGAGCGAGAGCCACCTAAGAACCATAGGCGTCCTCCAAGTCGCGGTTGCATCGGATGCGGAGTGTCTCAAAGCTGGGTACTCGCTTGTGGGTGCCCCATCACGGGCGAGAGAAGCCGAGTCGCGAGTGGGTGTAGGTGTCCGTGTTTGAGGGAGGGCCTGAATCAGGGTGAAAAGTTTTTCCTTAGATGATGGGATCCCTCTGAGCGCATGTTTGAATCAAGAATCCCCCTGTCCTGAACGCTGGGTGTCGGATTCGATCACTTGGATCCAAGGGTAGTGTCACCAAAAAACATCTCCGGATCAATTCTTTACAGCCTTCCATTTGCCCCTCCCATGATGTACGTGTAGGAAGGCCTTCAGTGTTCCGGTCCTACCTCAAACGCTCCTCAGGCGGCACGCCCACGTACGTGACATTGTATGTTGATCGATGGTCCGACAACGGTCCCTCCAACCCCGCGTGTGCGGGGTTGGAAGCTTCAGAAAACCTCTGTTATGGATTCGTCGGGACAGAGTTCCGACAGGATGTGCTAGCCTGGGTCGATGACCTGTACTGTGTGTTCGGCGTGTTTACCTACGGCAGCTTGCACATTAATTGTTCCTGCATCGTCCCGGGAACCGCTGTGGTCCGACGGTTTTCGAGGACCAAGGGGCACAAAGGTACAGCCAGGTTAAGCTATGACTATCGCAAGTTAGCGTGTTTATCGTGCTACTAACACTCACTGGACTTGCGTTCCTTAAACCCGACGTGGACGCTTACCAGGGAATCATCACTGCCTGAGCATTGCGGCTTGAGAGGCCTTGGTGGGCGATTAACTCGCAATTCAGTGGACCTCGAGGTTCATCCTATGTTCCAGTTACGCATATATGGTTCCCATGTCGGGCTGGATGACGGCCCTGGTTCACTGACAGTCGCGCTCCACTATTGAGTATGTATTTTAGAACCAGGGACTCGGATGACGTTCGGGGCCCACGAAGATTCAACCCCATCAACGTCGCCCGCCAGCTGGAACGTCTTGCTAATCTGTTTTCCCCCACTTCGGGTTCCGACAATGGGTCATGCATCATGCCCAGCCCAGCGGTGGTCGCCTCCGTCATGTGAGGAACGGTCAACCGGGTCGGGGTTGTGGGCGGGAACAGACAAGGAAACCATACCGCCGGCGGGACATCATCGGCTTACTTATCACAAGACATGAATCTTTTCCAGTCATCTAATGTTTCACTGTCCACGATGGATTTTGAGTGTAGTCCACCTCAGAAATTGCTTTTGGGATGCGATTTACGCCAGCAGCGCCGCCCGTTCCAGTTGTGTTTACCGCCAAACCCCGCACTTTGATCGGGATCAGTGGCTTGTTGTTCACTTCTTGCCAGCCGGCGGCTGCTTCCATCGTTCCTTTTCTCTGACGGTCACCTTGTCTCATCTGCGCTCCACGAGCGGTATCGAGGAAATTGGAGGCGGAGCACTATGAGGTGTTCCATTGACCAACTTTTTTTACCTTTGACATATTTGCTAACACCGTCAGGAAGGTTTGGACAACGATGGAACCCGAGATGCCGTCTATTGTCATATCATGCGTACCTAAGAGACAATAAACCACAACCTCCCTCTCGGATGATCACTCCCCTGCCGCATTGACCCTTGGTCTATACGCGTAACGATTGTTCCAAGCGAGAATACTGGTGTCGGCGACATTTCCGTGGTTGTGATGTCTATGCATGGCTTCTGTCGCCCCCGAGAGCTCAAGTGTCGACTCCATTCTTACGCGATATCATTGGAGATCCCCGATTGTCTTTCTATCCTTCTGTGCATTAAGTAAGGTTCGTGTGTTTTACATTGCATCTTTTGGGTGCTCAATCTCGGATCGACCCCGCCTCAAGAACAATAAGAGGTTACCTCCCAGCGAAACACTGATTTGTTTTGCCCGCCTTCCGGGTGTGGGAGAGCGAGGATACACCAGTTCCGCTTTCTTTTCTTGACATTTCTTTTTGTTGTCCTTGGATACTGAAGGTCATTCAGACGGTACTGGTATGCGCTCATATATAACCACCGCTTGATTGTCTGTCTCCCAGCACCCAGACATTCTCCTCCATTCCTACCCCTTCGACATTCGACAAGATGGACTACCTGTTACGCCCTCTCTGGAGTTTCCTTATTTCTCTCAAGAACATCTTCTTCTCGACTACTCACGCCATCGAGGCGACTCCAAACCTCAACTTCTCGAACCTGGTCTCGCTTGACTCGTCCCCAGTTACCAGGCAGGTTGGCGACAAAGAAAAGGCGCCGACCTATTTTATTATGCCTGACCTCGTCGGGGATTGCCCCTTCCCGCTTGGAAGGCATCCCAATGCTGACGAGTTGACGGCTGAATCCACCAAATGGCTCGTGGACGGATGCCCCGAGCTGAGTCCAAAACGCAAGAAAGCGCTCTGGGGTCTTCAAGTACGTAATTTCCTGTTCGATTTCTAGAACGTAAACGGGTCTCATCGTAATTTCAGGCTGGATTGTTGACCGCTCGGTGCTACCCCTACTGTCCACCCGAACGCATGCGCATCGTTGCTGATTTCCTCGGCTACCTCTTCCATCTCGACAACATCTCTGATGGAATGTTGACCAAGGAGACCGACATCCTTGCTGACGCTGTCATGAACGCCCACTGGTTCCCTGAGAAATATATGCCGACCAAGGTACAACCAGAGGATGAAATTAGTGCTGGGAAGCTCGCTAGGGAGTGAGTTTGTCCCGTCGCGATCAATCCTTCTTCCATAGCTTGCACTAACGATTTCGTGTCTTTCTCCTTACAGTTACTGGGCCCGCTGTCTCAAGAACTGCAAGCCCGGACCGGCACACCGTTTCCAGGAAACCCTCGAACAATTCTTTGAGTCCGTCAACCTCCAGGCTCAGGACCGTGACGCGGACCAGATCCCCGATCTCGAATCTTTCATCGACATCCGCCGTGACACCAGTGGTTGCAAGTCAACCTTCGACCTGGTTGAGTACGCCTATGATCTCGACATCCCCCAGGAGGTTCTCGAGCATCCCGTCATCGAAGCCTTGAAGCAAGGCTCGAACGATTTGGTCGCATGGTCTAACGTGAGTTTTACATCCCGCGTATCTTATTGTTGCGTGTGCTCAGTGTCCAATTTTTAGGACATCTTCTCCTACAACGTCGAACAGGCGCGTGGCGACGACACCCACAACCTCATTCCGATTTTTATGGAACATCACAACATGAACCTCCAAGAAGCGGTTGACAAGGTCGGAGAGCTTTGCAAGAACACCATCGATGCGTTCATCTCCAACCTCGAGCGTATCCCTGACTTCGGGGATGAGCAAGTCAACCGAGAGGTCAAGCTCTACGTCCAGGGACTGCAGGATTGGATAGTCGGGTCCTTGCACTGGAGTTTCGAAACCGAACGCTACTTCGGTAAGGACGGTCAAAAGGTCAAGGAGACCCGTATCGTCAACCTCTTACCAAAGTTGGCCGAGGAGGATTAAATCTGCCTCCCCACACGTCCGTTTCATCACATCATTCGACCTTCACGTCACTCCCTGTTGTTCCCTTTGCTCCCCAAGTTTTTTATTGTCTTCATGTATTGTCTCTGCTTCTACGCTCCTTTTTTCTTTTTGTGCCTTGCGGTCGCTCAGGTAACTGACCCTTTCGAGATTCTCATCAAGGCACCTCATTGATTTTACCTGTAACATCACCACCCCCTCGCGTGACCTAGACTATGTTTGTTCTATTTGTTCCCTATCGACTCATTGTGCTCCACCCTGCAATATACAATTGTCCCCACCATTGCGAGTGATCCGCCGTCTTGCCGCCCAGGCCCTGGGGGCCGCTCTGAGTTGCCGAGGGCTCGTGACACAACGGATTGATCGGAAATGGCCGATCGACTCTCCCCTCCAACTATTCCCCGTCTCGAGTACTGGTCCCCTCATCTCCGAAGACCTCCCTTTCGTTGATTGACCATGCCAGCCTCACGACGTGGAAGTGGCAGTGTCACTCTCCCAACCGGAGTGACGCTCAATTACCACACCAGGACCAACGAGGAAGAAGATCTGCCCCACGCCACCAAGAAGTGAGGTTCCCAGTCGATACGATGCTCGTCTCAGACTATTAATCGCGCCACAACCAAACCTTAGAACAATGGCTGACCATCTGAGGAAGTTCGAGTCTCTGTACGGTCACTGTGCTTCTCCGATCGGGATAGTGATTCACGACATCGACTGGGTGTAAAGGTTTACATTGACTCCTCAGAGGATGAGGATGATCGTTGACGCGTTTACCGAGTCGCTGGAGATCGGTTTGGAGAGTTCTGGCCAGGTCGTGGTGAGTACGAATTGGCTTATCTTATCAGGGTTCGCATTCTACCGGCATAATTTTCTCACTCGTGAATGGTTCGCTCAATGTAGCCTATGATCCCCACTTTCGTATTCGGATGGCCGAGTGGTAACGAGACTGGCGAGTATCTGGCCCTCGACCTTGGTGCGCCCACTCCATATCGCTGTCTCCGATCAGGGATCTCATCAAGGCCCAGGTGGAACTAATCTCCGCGTGTGTCTCGTGGCTTTGAATGGGGGTGGAAAGTTCGAGATTACACAATCTAAATACCGATTGACCGAAGAACAAAAGCACGATGATGGCCAGAAGCTCTTCGATTTTTGCGCAGATTGCGTCAAGACCTTCATCCATTCCAACCTTGGTGACCCGGAGGAGATAACCAAGGGCGGAATCAGGCTCCCATTGGGTTTTACGGTATGTTTCAAGGATCATTGGTCAAGCTGTAAACGCATCCCTGATCACCGGAATTAAAACACAGTTTTCATACCCATGCTCGTCTGTATCCCACACCCAAAACTGGAGGTCACCACTCCGAAGCACTAACAAGGTTCATCCAGGCAAGAGAGGATAGACCATGGAGTTCTCATCCGCTGGACCAAAGGTTTTGGCGCGCCGAACACGGAAGGACACGACGTGGCGTCGATGTTCCGAAAAGCCTTGGAGACTCAGGTGAGTCTCCGAGGCATCCAGTTACGTCAACCTTACTGAAAGTGATGACAGAACGTCCCTGTTGACCTCGTTGCCCTCACGTGCGATACCACAGGGACACTGATCGCTTCCGCCTACGTGAATCCCAAAACCAAGATTGCCGTGATTTTCGGTACCGGGTGCAACGCAGCTTACATGGAGACCATCAAGGAGATACCCAAGTTGAAAGGTTGCGGATTTGTGGATGACGCAGAGATCGCTATCAACTGCGAATGGGTATGGAGCTCTTTCATACTGAAACGCGTACCTCTGACATCCCGGCACCAGGGAGCTTTCGATTCGTTCAAGCACGAACACCTACCGCGCACAAAGTATGACATCATCGTAGATGAATCATCTAACAAGCCTGGGGAGCAGGCCTTCGAGGCAAGCTCGTCCGCACGCGTTATTTGCCGTTTGCTGACAGCAAACGTTAGAAACTCATCTCAGGAAGATATCTGGGAGAGATCCTGCGACTCGTCATCTGCGATTTGATCGACGAGGGTGTCATCTTCTTGGGGCAGAACACGTACAAGATCGAGATAGCTTACTCCTTCGACAC
>Ga0307517_10010674_pt1 | contig 12818 bp, 10 predicted proteins | sample 23_EM_MG_FD_194515 | JGI IMG/M metagenome (GOLD analysis project Ga0307517, IMG submission 194515) | Populus trichocarpa ectomycorrhiza microbial communities from riparian zone in the Pacific Northwest, United States - 23_EM | ecosystem: Host-associated > Plants > Roots > Unclassified | place...
GACTTTTTCTCTCCTTTCTAAAACTTAAGTACTTATATATATATATATATATATATAAAATAAAGTTGAGGATCTAAACATAAAATCTTAAAACTAAAGGGATAAAATGAGTAAACAAAGAATATTTGGAATAAATGAAATTTTTTGTGTGAATTTAAGAAAAGCATGTTGTTGTTTTTTTTTTTTTAGTTTGGTTCCTTTTTTTAAAATTTAAATTCTATTTCATTAAATTGCCCTCCAATTCAATTAGAAATTTTGATCAAATAACTTGAATGTTCAAGAATATGCAAAGAGAATATTCATTAAATAAACCATCAACGGTAGTAGAGGAGTAGTACTATATAACTACTATGCAGGGAAGCACTGTCATTATCACCGTGAACTACTCCATTCCTTTCCAGTCTTACCAACTGCTCCTCGGTAGCACTTAAACAATAGTGGCTTGTGAGGAAGAAACAATATAAGAAGTTAATTAACTGGGAAGAACAATTCTAAAAAATAATTCAATCGACTATGTTGAGTGAATTTTTTGTTTTGTAGTTGATGGGGGGATTCATTGTCAACATAGGAAGAAAGAGGAGGAAACATTGCTCCTTGTTATGCTATCATTTGTTTTGTAGTTGACGATGGGATTCCTGAAACCACACGTCGCTAGTGGAGGTGGTGTGTGAGACCTACGTGCCACTATTGTTTCAGCAATTTCAGAAGCTTCTAGTGTGCTTCCTGTTTGAATTTTTAGTGTGTGTTTTAAATTATTGTTAGAATTTGAATTTTTGGGGGTTTGTAAACATAAATGATATTTGGGTGTGTTAGTAATAAGTGAAAAAAAGGTGTGTGTGTGTTAACATTTTATTTTATTTTGTGTTTAATAATTATTAAAAAAGGGAAAAAGAAAAAAATTATTATTCCAAGTTTTAATTGCATATGATAAAAAATTAATTTTTGCTTGTTGCATATAGCCCAATCTTTACAAAAACAAAATTGCATTTTATTTATAAAAAAGAGAAAAAAATATTTTAACATTCTTTTAGAAAAAATTTTGTATTTCTTTGCATTTTTTGTGAAATTTATAACAAGTTTTGAAAATTCCTTAAGGATTTGGCTAATATTTTAATAACCCTAAGTTTTCTTCTTTTTTTTCTTTATCTGAAAATTCATGGTGAACATTCTGGTATAAATGTTGGACCTCAAGTAGACTTGTATTTAAATATCAGGTGTTGAGTGCTTAGACTGATAGTTATTGGTATACGTAACATCCCACTACCTACTAAGCCCCTACATTACCTTTATTGGGGTAATCACTAGGACAATAAGAGATCCTTTTGAGACCACATAATGCTTACCTCAATGTCTCATATAAAAAGATATAAAATCGGCCTATAGGATATATGTTTCACAATTAAACATTGTTGTATTAAGACATGCTCAACCCCAAAAAGTATCTTGAATTGCATGACTTAAGGCTGATAAAATGGCCACTATTAAAAAGATGACCTTTGTTGAATACGGGTTGGATTCTTAATCCCTACAGTTGTTAGATTGGGGTTTCTTGAGACTATACGATAGTAAATTGCCATCTCACACATGAAAGCATCCGTGGGGATGATTTTTGAAGCAATATAGGAGAATAGTGGAAATAAAAAAGGTGTCCGTGCAAAATTCAACAATTAAAGCTTTGATACATTTTTTGGGACCCCGAGTACCAGTGCTTCACTTTAGGAATGTAGGCATGTGTCCTGCTTTGAAAAAGTATGGTTTATTGACTGAATTCCCTCGAAATCTATACAAAGTCTACTTCCATCAAAGGTGCCCCAAAGTGCTAACTGAATTGGTCAAATTGATCAAAGTTCCATATCTCCATAAGATATTGGAGAAAAATGCTATTAGCCTAAAGTGAAAGATGATCGAAGAGGTATTTGAACAGATGAAGAATGACTCTAGATTTATTAAAGAAAAAAGGAAAAATACTTGCTTTTGAAATCTTTAATTTGGTGTTATTTCCAAACCTCACTGGAATAATCGGTTTAGAGATGGTTGCATCTTTTCTTTCATATAAAAACACTCAAATAAATCTCACTATGGCGATACTAGCATAAACTATTTTGACACTCAACCATTGTAAGAGGGTTGGCAAAGGATCAATGAGATGTTATAAGCGGATGTTGTACATATGGCTGATTAGTCATATAGAAACCAAAAATACAATATTTGAGAACTTCTAGTGGTTTCGTCAAAGACTATTGGAGATAGTTAAAGAAGAGGAGTGGAAGGATCTGAGTGAGGAAAACTTGAAAGTAAAATTGTAAGGAATCCTATAAGGAGAAGTGAAGTGGAAAGCCTCATGGATAAGAGCAATAGATTGCTTGATGAGTTATAGGCAAAGACGATGGGTGCCTTTGATGGGAGTGACTAAATATGTCATCTACGAACCTGCGTTGGTTGTCAAACAACTTAAGGGTGTAAGGCATGTGCAAAGGACAACCTTGTTATCTCAATTCTTCAGGTTATTCAAGGATTAATCTGCTTTAGAAGTTGTGGAGAACATCAAACAAGACTAGAAGCTTCTGGTATTTGTCAAGAAAGAATCAAATGGTTTTAGAGATCTAGTGACTAGTGAAAAGTATCCAAAATGGAGAAATTTATCATTAATCACCATCCTAATGGCTCTTAGATTTGAAGTCGAGACTTCACAAGTTGTTAAAGCAACTAAAATAAAGAGGATTAGCAACAAGGAAGAGGTTGAGAGGAGAACAACAAGAAAAGCTCTAAATGAAGGTGGATACCAGTAAGGCCCTCAGGATATCCCCCGAGGAGCAACTCTCACTAAAGAGAAATTGAGAAAGTTTGTAAAGCAACAACTAGAGGAAAGGGACAAGAAAATCATGTTCTTAGAGGAGCAATTGAAAGAAAAAAAGGCGGCTAAAAACCAAGCTTAGAAAGAACGAGGAGAATTGGAAACATATTAGATGCAAACCAGTGCTGAGCTAGAGGCTTTAAAATCTAATTTCAATGATTGCCAAGAAAGGGCTCATATGTCTTCAAAGACCCAAACTGAGTCGTTAGAAAGCCGGATTGAGCAATATTAAAGGCTATACAAGAAGCATGTGATGCTGGAAAGTGAGCTAGTTAAAGCAAAAGCCAAAGGAAAAGTTATTGGGATCTTCAAATTTGATTTGGATAATAAGAAATATAAGATCAACTTGTTAGAGAAGAAACTCGACAAAGAAAAGGCCAAAGCAAAACGGAATGAGGCCATCGGTATATACCGACTGAATTACAGACGGAATAGTGTCCGTCAGTAATTGTCACCGCAATTTACTGACCGAATTATTTCGTCGGTAATTCTGTTGGTTTTAGGTGAATTTCTGGTAGTGATTTCAAGCATTGGTGTAGTGAGGAAGCTACTACCCCAGCTACATGGATCTATGGTCTCCCCAACAATATGTTGTAAGTGGATGAATGTCCATTACCTACAATGTTATCAGGAACATTTGTGTTCTTACATACAATTCCACCTCTAAGGTCTCAACTATTTTTCTTGGTGAGCCATCGCATGCTTTTTCCATCATAGTACTGGGTTTCATGTGCGACTTATCAATGAGCATTTCTTTCAATATGTGCCTTAGCAACACATTTAGTGCAGAACCATTGTCAACCAGTACCTTCCCAATCAAAATGTCTTTGAATCACATTGTGATGTACAATGGCTTGTTATACCTAGTACTGTTAGGACTCAGCTCATCTTCGATGAAGTATAAATAATTTTAGGCTAGGATTCTTTCCACTAAATGCTTCATGGTTTCTTGGTTAATGTCTTAAGGCATATATGCCTCATTTAGAACCTTTTGCAAAGCCTTCATATGTGGCTCGAAGCTCAGAATCAATGACAACAATAATATTCTAGCACAAGTTTTCTTAAGCTACTCAAGAACACAATATTCACTATGTTTCATCAGCTTTAAGAACTCATTGGTTTCTTCTTCAGTATCAGGTTTGTTTACTTCCTCCGTGAGATCGACCACTTCCTTAACCTTAACTACGTGCTCTAAAAGGAGTACCCGTAGTTATGAGTGTAATCTCCCTTATGTGTCACTATAGGTTTGGATAGGATTAGTTTGGGAAACCCGCCTGCAGTAAATTGCACCCAACACATTTCTTTGCTTTTGTACATCCATCATGGATACCTCTCTATTCTGTTGCTATCTCGCAGTCACAAAAATTAATTACCCTAGCTTAAATAAACAAGATATTATAGAGCAAGCAAGGGGTCAATCCCACGAGGAAGGTTTAGTTTAGATTTTTATGATATACGATATGCAATTGGGAGATTTTAAGATTATCTAGGCTATAGCAGAATAAAACAATCAAGCTAAATTAAATAAATCAGAAAACTATCAAGAGAATAAACCTTGGTTTCAAGTTGACGTCCACCTACGGAAATCAAAACTGATCATTGAAATGAAAAACCAATTTATATTCTGAATCTTTATCTTTTCTTAACATTAGTTAGTTAACCGATCCGCAATGTAACTAACTCTAACAAGTAAGCAACCACAGTGTCCATACTAGTAATTTTATTAAATGACAGCCTTAAGAACTAGATAAATTGATTAATCTAGACAACATAACTGTCCGCAATTCATATTGGATTTGTTCGAATGTTCTCCCTAAGATTAATAACGTAGATCCGCCACAATTATTAAACTCAGTTGTTTCACAAGTTTATATACCACAACTCCGATTTTGATATCAAACTTAGCAATATATTGTCTATAATAATAACTTAGAGTCCTGTTGCGATGTCGCGGTCACACAAATTAATTACCCTAGCTTAAAACACAACACACAAGTAGTATAGAGCAAACAAGGGGTCGATCCCACGAGGAAGGTTCAAGTCAGATTTTTATGCTAGATGATATGCAATTTGGAGGGGTTTGGATTATCTAGACTATGACAGAATCAAACAATCAAGCAAAAATTAAATAAAACAAAAAATTATCAAGAAAACAAACATTAGTTGTAAGTAAACATCCACCTATAAAAATCAGAACTGATCATAAAATGAGACGTCAATTTATACTCTAAATATCTATCTTTTCTTATGTTGATTAGTTAATAAATTCGTTGTATAACTAATCCTAACCATCAAACAATCACAATGTCCACATTAATAATTTCATTCAATGGCAGCCTTAAGAACTAGATGAGTTGATTAATCTAGACAACATAATTGTCCGCAGTCCATGTTTGATTTGATCGATCGAATGTTCTTCCTAAGATTACTAATATGGATCCGCCACAATTATTAATCTCAGTTGTTTCACAAGTTTATATACCACAACTCCGGTTTTGATAGCAAACTTAGCAATATATTGTTCACAATAACTTAGAGTCCGCTCTAGCAATTAAAATAAACAATCATAGGAAATAAGCATAGGAGAACAAACATATTCATTCATTATATAAACTTAAAAGAAAAGGTAAAATAGATCTCATAGTTCTTGAAATCCAAAGGTTTCTGTGTCCTTGCAACCAAGAAAAAGAGTTTAGTCTTACATGTTTGTTGAACAACTAATCAAAAAGAAATAAGAAAACATGATTTCAGGTTTGTGGAAGAGAAGGGACATTTTTTATCTCTTGGATGGCTCTCCTCCCTTCTCCTCTCTCATTCTTTTTATATCCTAGGAAACCCTAGTCACTATTTTACAAAATAGTCCTCCCCTAAATACACAGTTTACATTTAAGTACTTTAATAAATATTTTTGTAAAAATGAGAAATAGCCTTGCATGAAATCTTCAAGCTTTGACTTAGAGGAGCTAAATTGCTAAAATAAAAACTTGGATGTTTGTTTGGATGCTTTGGGACGTAATTTGGACTCGTTTCTTCACAAAACCTATTTGTTGGCAGAATTTATTTGTCATCTTAGAAAAATCATATCCCCCTCATATGAGATTATTTTTTGCTTAAATTTGGTATGTGGATAGGTCTTTGAGTCAGGAATCCAACAAAATTAAGTTGGTATCAAATGGACTTCTGTAGCTCCAGATATTCAAGTCGGAATGGTCAAAGGTCAACATTGACAGATTATAAGATTTGACTTTAAAGATGTGATTTCCATGCTCTTCCTTATTTTATTTTCTTACCTTAGATTTCCAAAAAGGTATGGATGTTAGCTTTTTAATGCCACTGGAATCACTTCATTTTGACCTCTAGAGCTTATACTCTACACAAACATCGACTGAAGGTCAATTCTACTAATTATCTCCAATTTACTCCTTTTTACATCTTTCATCCAAAAGTGCCTTCAAAACATAATAAAGAATATCAAGGCATTTTATATATAAAACATAGGCAAAACACTAGTTAAATGTGGGTGAAACTATCGAATAATATGGTTGTATCAAGTCCGCTCTAACAATTAAAATAAACAATCATAGGAAATAAGTATAGGAAAACAAACATATTCATCATAAAGTGAAAAGAAAAGGTAAAATAAATCTAACAGTTCTTGAAATTCAAAAGTTTCTGTGTTTTTGCAACCAAGAAAAAGAACTTAGTATTGCATGTCTATTGAACAACTAATCAAAAGGAAAGAAGAGTGCATGATTTCAGGTTATTGGAGGAAAGGGTGTGTTTTTCTTCTCTTTTAGCCGCCTCACTCTCTTCCTTTCTCTCTTTCTTTTTATTTGATGCGGAACCCTAATCTCTCTTTCCTAAACAAGGAGAAATAGCCTTGCATAAAATCCTCAAGTTTTGACTTTGGACTTAGAATAGTTAAATTGCTTAAATAAAGACTTGGATGTTGGTTTGGATACTTTGGGAAGAAATTTGGACTTGTTTCTTCACAAAACCTGTCTGCTTGCAGAATTCATGTGTCATCTTAGAAAGATCATATCTCGTTCATATGAGCTCATTTTATGCTAAATTTTTGTAGGCTGATAGGTCATCAAGTCAAGAATCCAACAAAATTTTGGTAAGCTCAAGATATTCAAGTCGGAATGGTCGAAGGTCAACATTGGCAGAATGCAAGATTTGTCTTTGAAGGTTGTGATTTTCATGCTCTTTTTTTTCTTCTTGCCATATATGTATAGAAAGGTATGAATGTTAGCTTTCTAATGCCCTTGTAATCACTTCATTTTGACTTCTAGAGCTCAAGCTTTGCACAAAACATCGATCGGAGGTCAAATCTACCAATTATCTCCAATTTACTTCTTTTTGAATCTTACATTTAAAAGTGCCTTCAAAACATAAAACAAAGAATATCAAGGCATTTTATATATAAAACATAGGCAAAATACTTGGTAAATGTGGGTAAAACTATCAAATAATAAGGTTGCATCACATTCATCCCTTTTTTTATTCGAAGAATCCCTCAAATCATCATTTGTATCACCTTGTCACGGAAGCCTTCACATTGGTTATTCATGTGGCCTTCTTCATCGTGATACTTACAGAAGTTCATGCTACCTTCTTTGTACCTACTTTTATCATCATCTAATAGATTATATCCATTAGCACTTTTAAACACCATAGGTATTCCACCTCTATTGCATTTACCAATCCACTACCCGAAGATGGGTGGATAAAATTTGAAAAAACTCCAAACATGAGTACAAATCCCTTGCCCAATCTCTCTTCGAGCCGAGTTGTCGCTTGAGTTTGAACAAAGGTGGCGAGTCAATTGGAAGGATATTCACCAGAGGCATTTCTAAGTGCTTGCTTAAGTAAGCTAGTGATGCGAGCCATGCCAACCTTCAGAGAATCTAATTCTTTTTTGAAATGAGTATCACGGTAAGCACGCTCTTCATCTTTGATATTTCTCATTCTGAGTTAAGTGTTGTAGACTTTATGGATTGGAGCTCTTTAGGGACCTATATTTCAACCTGGAAAGAGCTAATCCATGAATATATGTCATTATATGGATGCAAATATATGCACATGCATATTGGGTATGGATTAACCTGTTTAAAGAGCTAATCTATGACTTCCTTATAAAATATAGGAAGAATCCATAGTTTAATGGATTTGGAGTTTTTTCCAGGTCCTTAAATCGATTAAATCTCATACACATTAGAAAGTACCGTAAAAGTGGGTATGAGCCCTTTTTCATTCATCAAAGCTAAGTAGTTCAAACAAGGAGTTTTTCTATGTTTCTACTCAAATGGCATTCCTCTATTAGCTATATTCTTGATAAAAGCTGAAACTTCACTCAAATACTCTTTGTATTTATGAACGTTCTTGCCAATGTTTTCACTCGTAACTTATTTTCCTTTCGGGTCACCATATCAATCAGTCTATCGATTTTTTCAATCTTGAAGCAATGATCCATTACTTGCGGCTAACGATTCGTTGTTCCTATCCAGTATCTAAATTATCTTCTCTAACTGTTGGATCTGGTTTTATCCCTTTGAAGTTCTTCATTCTCTATATCAAGTTCAGCTATCTTTGTATTTAGTTGTGCATTGAAGCTGTTGATGTAGTCCTGCCACTCCTCGACTTACTCTTTCATTTTCTTCACCTTTTCTTCTCAAAATTCAAGTTCAGACTGGATTGTAGAGACTCAGTCTCATAAGGCATTTGCTCTACTCAAGTATTCCCTCATATTTGACTTAATTACCTTTTAATTTGCTTCTCCTTCATTATCAGCTTGGACCTTGTATTTAGCTCTTAAGCTTCTTTCTTCTTCAATAATAAGATTAACCAATTTGTTCTCTTTTTTTTACCTCTAGCTTCATTCTATTATGATCCCTCCCTTTTTCCAAAGCAGCTATTGACTTCTTGTCAGCACGCCTTTTGCTTTCATAGGTCTTTTTTAGAGTCATCAACTCTTTTTCTAGCATTACATGTTTATTTACCATGTCATCATATTTGACAATTCTTTCTTCCAACTGTTCCTGGATTCCACACACAATTTCCTCAGAAAAGAAGTGTTTTTCTTGCACTAAATCTTAAATCAATTCAACTATCTGCTCATCCTATTATTTCAACTATTGGTTCAGAAAGGTCTTCATCTTTTTTTCTTGCAAAAACTGGTTTTCTAAGAATTTTTGTTCACTCTTATAGTTGCTCAGTTCAATCCTCTGCCCATCCAACTCGTCTTGCAATTTTTCTTCATTATTTACCCTTTTCCTCTTGGGTTCTGTAGTGGTGAATGATTCCTCCTTGCCGATTGAATTTTGGCTTTGCATTACCATACTTTTGAGTGCCCTGGATAATACCACTTCTTTATATTAAGTAATTAGGGCTAGCTGAAGATTGTTTTTACTGCTCTTTTCTGTAGACTAAAACAAGTTGCCCCTAATCACATTTGATGGCGTCTAGCTTGACTAAAGAGTTAGCTTTTTTTGAACAAAGCAGTAAACTCAGCTAATCCCTAGGTTCTCAGTACGTACTATGTTCCTCTGAAATGCCTAACTACCAGCAAGGGTGAGTAGATCATATAACCAATCAAACCAATTTGTGAGACCCATGCTTTGTCACTATAACTCATAAGATAAGACAGACTCCCATCCAAAGAGCTTTCCACTTGAAATTACTTTAAGGGAGTGCTTGGTATTTTTTTCACTCATGCCTTCTCATCTAAGTTGTTCTATTATTTGCTTAAAACAACCCAAGGGGTCTCATGTTGAACCACAAAAAATTATTAAAAACTTCTCTTGATGTCTCTAAGTGATTGACTATCCACATAAATAACAGGGGAACTCAATACCGTATCGCTCCTTTTTCATGCAATCTACAATGATTTAAGGACAAGAAAATTTCAGCCAAGATAGCTGAGGTTAAACAAAACTTACCTGAAGATGGAAAAAGCAAGTGTCTGGTATCTATCTTCACTTAGCTTTCCCTTTGCTTTATATGTCTTTAGCTTATTTTCAATCAACTTCCACTTAAATCTTTCATTAGATGTTTTGTATTGATTAATTTGGTCTAGATGTAGTTTCGTGACCTCAACAGTTGTGTCTTCGATTCTTTGTTTGAAATATACTTTATAAAGGTCATTTGGGAAATTTAAAATCTGGGCATACTCTTCAACGGTGGGGGTCGTGTCAATGTCTCCAAAGGTGAAACATCTATAACCCGGATTTCGAAAATGCCTTAAAGCCTTGACTGCTGAAATTTGAATTGGGATCCTTATCACGTGGGCAATTCTCCTATATTTTCTCGCAAACAAAGTTTCATCCATATACCCCAAGAATGACACAAGCTTTTTTATCTGGTCTACGAAGTAATGTACTTTGGTCATGTGCGGTAATTCCCCAACCTTGGTCCTTGGGTAATCCCCTCCAACTAATTACTGTAGAGTTCAGGATTTTAATCAGGTTTGCAAAAATGAATTATTAAGGAGTTCATACCCTAAGACAAGGTTCTAGGCTATTATATGAGGGGTAGGCTTTCCACCTAGTCTTAAAAGGGTCTATAATCTGCCTAATGACTACCTTTCACGAAGTCAGTATAAGGGCTTACAAAGAATGGTTGGGGTATAGTGTGACCGTCATTACCAAGTAAATGCTCAACTCATAGTTGGATGTTTCACGACTCTGAACCCCTACTGGAAGTCATGAGGCAGACCGCTACTCCCCACTTAACCTGGAATTGGGTTTATCCCCAAAAATTTAAATGCATGAAGGCATTAATGCATACCTGATGTACTTATGCATGAGCAATATGTAAAATGCATGTTATAGTAAAGAAAAATATGCTAAAATTAAACATACCAAAATAAACAGGCAAACAATCTAACAAGCAAAGCTTAGTTCAGCTAGACAAGTCCCTAGTAGAGTCGTCATCCTGATGTGATGTGCACGACGTTGAATGGCAAAGCTGCCTCCTGGAAGTAAAAGGGGGGTTTGGGGTTTAATCATAAAATTATGAATATAGGATTCAGGTGTCGCTATCTAGTATTATAGTTACTAGGAAACTTAACGATCTGCGAGAGTCTAGGTAAGGGGACTAGGTACATAAAGGAAGATGTATCACCCCTAGTACACCCTACCTAAGGTAAATTGCATTGTTTGTTGATTGTTTTTATAAGTTATGTCTCTATATGTTGGTCTCGTCTAAGGTTCAAGATAGATCTCTCTTCATGAGGAAATTTCTACCTTATTGGATTAAGTCCTAACCATTCTAAGGTTTATATTTAACATCAAATTTATTTATTAGAAACTAATTATTATGGAATTTCTGGTATTTTAACCCAATCTTAATGGATGATCATAAACTGCTTATGATATCCATTTCGCATTTAAAACATGATTTTATAAATTTATCCATGATTTCAATCAATTGACTTTATAAAAATTAAGTTTGGTCCTCTAAAATTCTAATGTTCTTGATTAAGCTCAAATTGGGCTCCCAAACTTAATTTTTCACCAATTAAGTCCCTAATAAAATTAATTTAACTCATTAAAAGTATAATTAACTCCTTGCACCTAATTAAATTTTTTAATTTAATTCAAATTAATTCTTAAACATAATTAAACTTTTAATTTGGCCTATGATTAAATCAAATTGGCCTGTTAAAAATCTAATCAAGGCTTTGAACTTAATTTTTATACAGATCATTCCAATAATCATTTAATTTGACCTTGAATATGCATTATCTCTTTAGTCTTGGGTACAATATGTTATGATTAGGCTTATAATTCCATCCAAAATTACAGCTTGATCTTTTTTTATTTCTGAAACCTTCATCAGCCTGTTTTTACCAAGTTGCCAGTGTTCTTGCTATTATTGCTTTTGTTTTTTATTTTTATTTTGAAAGGAAAAAGGTAAATTTGGCATTTTTTGCTATGCCTTTAAAATGTTTAATGCATATATGGAACAGTAAGATCTAGTGAACATGATAATCAATCAAAGACTCCAGCTAGAGCTGCATGTACAAACAAATTATTACGCCGAGTTGATGTATGCATGATATAAACTGCAAGTAAAAATCTCAGACGGCATTAAATGCTACAAATCCAGACGAAGGGAGGCTATACAGTCTACAGCATACAAGGTGGGGTTTCTGGGCCGAACACACCGACCATTTAGACTGTCAGAGATTGTTCTTTAAACGTCCAAACAATCTAGTGATGTGAGGATACTCCTACCAACTGATGAGTCCTTGTTATGTGGGTTAAATGATGTTCTACAATAACTCATTTTTATACGAAAAATAAAAATAAACATAAATAATTAATAAAAATCATTATCAATCAATTACCCAGTAACCGAAGAAAAAAACAAACCCTAACTTTTTAGAATGAAGAGTAAAGTGTATGAGTTGAATCCACCCAATTCATGTTTAATTAGTACAGAGACTACATATACCACATACTCGTATGTGATTCACGACAAAAATGGAGATGGACACTTTTGTCCATTTGAATGAGTCAATTCATCTCTTGGAGTAATTTCAATAATGCTAAAATTTTAATTGTATTAATGTCTTTGTTAAAGTTTCAATTAAGATTTATTTTTCTTTTTAATTTATCCAAACAAGTGGAAAATATCTTTTTAATCATTAATTTCTTACAATTTTATCAAGTTTAAAATTGATGAAATCAAATCTTTATCTTTCATCTACACAAGATCCAAATAATATTACACGCATAACATATATATAAAAATTAATAATAAAAAAAGAATGCGGGCCTGGACTTGAAGGCCCCACCCATGTATATGGGCTTTTTTTTTGTGTGTGTCTATATATATATATATATATATATATATATATATAAAAGAAAAAAAAATTATTTAACCCATTTGGGTCTATAACATCTAAGTTATTAATTTTTTATGTTTTGTATTTTTTTATTTATATTATTTTTTAAAT
>Ga0307517_10010675_pt1 | contig 12817 bp, 9 predicted proteins | sample 23_EM_MG_FD_194515 | JGI IMG/M metagenome (GOLD analysis project Ga0307517, IMG submission 194515) | Populus trichocarpa ectomycorrhiza microbial communities from riparian zone in the Pacific Northwest, United States - 23_EM | ecosystem: Host-associated > Plants > Roots > Unclassified | place...
TAGGAATGAAATTGAGAAAAATCTTTAATTTCAAAAATTATTCTTAATAAAAAAAATGTAACAAAGAGAATAAAGACAAAATCTTGAGGTGCAACAAACTTCAGGGGTTGATTTGAATTTTTTAAGGCAATCTCGAAAATCAAGTAGAATAGAGGGAAAAAGAAAAAAAAGGTTACTCGCGCCACATTGATAATAATTATGCCACACGCGTTTCTTATATGTGTAGAGGACGCCGATACACTTTAGCTGCCATCCAGGAAGTAAGGTTTTGGCCATCAGACAATGTCGCATGCACCTTTTGAACCTGTTGAAAACTATCCATGCGCTTCTAGATCTTTTTTTTTTATATATAAAATTACCCTTCTGCCTCTAATGACATCCAATAACTACCTAATAATCAAATGTAAAAGGAAAAAGAACCCCTCCATCAAAGGCAAAGGTTTTTACATTTCAAGGGAAATGATGTAATTTAATTGTTTGAAAATTAAATCAAAGACTAAAGTGCCCCTTGACCAATGCTTAATGATTTTTTTTAAGGGTAATAAGGTAATTACATTGTGCAATAAAATACAAAAAGACAATCTAACCTTTCCTTTTCTTGTAATGACTAATGAGTCTCATGAAAAAGACCTCCTTGCCTCTAAAACAAAACTAATTGGTTTTGTCAATCAATGGCAAAATCATAGTTTTACTATGCAATTTGCATAGTGAAAATACTAATCTCTTTTAGAATTTGTTATAATGAACAACATAACAATCAAGGGTGTTAAAAACCAGCTCATCTTTAATATTTACATTATTTGACCTGACTCGACCCGTCAAAATTAAATAATTTGGATATTACATATGATAGTTGGTTAAAAAACCTAAGGAATGGATATTGCAGGTCAGGTGATGGGTTGAGATTTTTGAAACTCGGTCAATCTGACCCAACCCATATACCCTATACTCCTTTTGTTTTTATATTTGATAGTTTATGGATTGAACATTTATTTTTATTTTATTTAGAAATTTTTCCTAGTAGACTATCTATTATTATTTTTTTAACTTAACAAAAAAAAGCTTGTCTCTTTACTCAAGATGAGAAATAATTTGGAATTTAACGGTGGTGGAGAGTATAAAAATTAGACCTTATATTAAGGGTGTCATGACATCCACAATCAATTCTCTAAGTTCACTTCTGAATGCCGACTCATAAAAATTAACAATATAAGCTTAACCCATGGATATTTATAATATCTATAAAAAAATTAGTCCAACCTGATATATTAAACTCACTCGGATACAAAAAAAATAAATTGATCAATTTCATAATTTATAAAATATCAAAAATTGAGTTAGGATACAATTATAAATTTAAATCCAATCAAATAATATCTATGAACACTCCTATATGCAACATATAGAGAGCATAAGCAGACTTTGATATAGTCCACTGTCAAGGTATTATAATGCATGACCTAACATGGAACGAGACATGATCAGCTTATATTGACGCTTGAGTAGATAACATGACTCAAATAACTCAGAGTACCATCTCAAAAATTGATTTTGCTTATTTTGATACACTTTAAAAGAAAAACATGAAAGATATCATTTATTTGTTTACTTATTTTTAATTAACTCAAAATTCTTAAGACTTTAAAGCAAAAACATTTTCTTAACAACACAAATGAAAATATAATTTGTTAATGGATTATTAGATAATTAAGCTATTTTTTTTTATCAATTTAATTTAAGAAAATGTGAAATGACACTTATGGCAGATTTTATAAATTAGATGCCACTAGTTTTTTAACCCACCCTACGTAGCGGGTTAGATATTTTTTTAACTTTAAAAAATATAAAGATTTTAATAAGTAAAAAAACTAATGGATGCTAGTCGAAATACTTTTAAAATACTTAAATAGTGATATCTTGAATGACATATTTTTTCATAAAAAAATATTGAGATGACAATACATTGGATTAACTCGGGTTAACCATGGTTAACCTGCGAAACTCATGATCTAGGACATGAGATCATAATAAAATCATGAAACCCATATCGAAACAAATTAGAAAGCCCAATTATATGAGATAAATATTGAAGGCCAAAAGAAAAAAAAATAGAATTAAAAAAAGACAAAAAGAGTGACTCAAGTAAATCTATATCATTGATGGGCGCAATAATGCTGGCCGCGGCAAGTTTTTATGGATGTATGAAGAAAAATGTTAAGGTAACATTGGGATTTTTAAAGAAGAAGGATATAAGTTTGGTGAATTTAATAATATATATGAAAAACCCTGATTTAATAACATTAAAAAAGAAGCAAACCCGGGTGAATCTCCTAAACTTGGATTAATATTCCAAAATGATAACTTGTGAAATCTCAGACCTAAGCTTAACCAATAAGACTAATTCCCAACCAATTTAATGTTAAAGGATAAAAAAAAAAAAGAATCAATCTACAATTAAGAGAACAAGGACTAATTTTGAAGGAAAAAGAAATGAAAGGGTTAATGTGATTTTTTGAAGGGGCAACATGCAAATTGAGGTAGAGGATAGAGAAAAAAAAAGTGAATTAGTGTCAAATCAGACAAAAATACCATGATGCGGCATAATCATGGTTGTGACCACCAGAAATAGCCACGCACACCACCTGAAGTCGACAAAATGACTGACTCGCTGCCGTGTGCTTATAGTTTTTTTTTACAAAGATGAAAATGCCCATGAAGCTAAATGATAATAACAAAAAAAAAAAAACATTATAAAACTACTAATAATCTCCTGAAGCCAATGTCAAAAATCTTTATGGCGAGGTCAATTGAGTCATTGTATTATTTAGAGTAAAGTGAAACTCCTATAAAACCCTTATATTTAAGTTCAATGTTTTTTTTTTTTTAATTTTAAGTGCACACAGTAATTTAACTATTACAAAAAATTAAAAAAAAAATGTTGCCTCAAAGATATTTTTACCTTTAAAATTCAATTTATCATTTTTTTTTAAGAATAAAACTGTAATTTTACTGTTATAATCTTCACTAAATCACGACATATGTACAGTAATTTTCCACGTAATTTAGGTTTTTGTATTTCTAAACATGGAGTAGGTTGGCAAGAAACCACCTATCCTCCACAACCTATTTTACACCTTTAGATAAAACGCCGTGGGGACTAGAGGGCCGTCACGAACCCACCACCTGCACTTTTAGACAAAACTAGACAGAATTATAAATTATGTAATTAATTTATGAAAAATCAATAAATATATTAAATATTAATAATTATAAACTATCTCATGTGAAACATGCTAAAGGTAGAGCTGGCGAGACTAGAAAATATGAACTGTCACGGTGATTGATTCTATAGACGAACATGATAAACATGGATCCGGGTGGCATCATTGTTTAAACACTATCCACGAACCAATTAACTTAAACTCTACGTTGAGCTGGATTTTAATAAAAATAAAATAAATTTAATATGATCCGATCTGAATTATTTTTTTCAAATAATAATATTTTTCCTGCCTGTATCTTGATATGTTCCCTCAAAGTTTGAGGACTCGCTTCATTATTAGGGTGACAATTCATGGGAATATTCTCTCGCATTCTCATAATTTGACTCCAATAATCATATTCTTATTGATATTTAAACTAATCATTTCCTCTTCACTAGTAAAAGATGCCGTCCAAGTGGTGCTCGAGTCGAGGATAGTGCCGGTCAAACCTGGCTTGCAAGAGCCCATCTTTCAAAAGTCAGCAAAAAACTACTATCCAACGGTGCACCTTGTTGCTCGTTAAAAAAAATAAAAAAAATTAGTTTTTGTGATTGAATTTTATACATAATTAAATTGTATATAAATATAACTTCAACCATAAAGGTTAAACAAACACTCTTTAAGTATTGTGTTTTTTCTAAACGGTTAGGGTAAAATTTGATTTTTTTATTTATAATTAATTTTTAATGTTTTTAAATTAGTTAAATATGCTGATATTAAAAATAATTTTTAAAAAATACTTTAAAAATAACTATTACTAAAAAATTATCGAGTAAAAAATGCTTTAAAAAACAACCACTAGTACACTTATAATTGATCGAGGACCAGTTTAAGAAACTCATGAAATTACAAGAGCTTTTGAGCTAATTAATCCATCAAACAAATTAATTAGTTGACTCTTTTTTTTTTTTTTATGAAGATAGAATTATTTTAATTTTTTAAAAATAAATTGGAGAATCAACTCTCTACACACAACAGCACGTGTTTTTACTTTTATAACTATGCAGGCTGGCGGCCCCGATTATTTGTCGTGACGTGCATTCACTGTACCATCATCTCATCTCATCTGCAGACAGGGGAAAGTCTAACATAATAGGAAGAAAAAAAATCAAAATTATTACTCTCTTCAAAGTGTTATCAGACCTGCACAAAAACCAAACTACTTCAGTTATTCTCTGTCATGTTCTTTCTATATAATATGAGTGGCAATTCCTTAGGTTCAAAGAATCCGTTTTAGAAGCCAAGAAAAGAAACAACAAACACCCAGAGCAGCTCAATCCATTCATCACTGATAAAGATAGATAGAGAGATAAAGGGCAGACGAACTACTTTGATGGATCGTCTCAGAGAGATTGAAACTGATGGGAATTCAAATCCAATTCAAATATCTCGTTTGGCCCTCGATATTGGAGGTATGTATCTGTTAAATTTCCTTGCTTTTTGTCTTTTCAATCAATAATAAGCGAACAAAAAGAAATGCTAATCTTGCTTTGCAGGGTCTTTAATCAAATTGGTATATTTCTCGAGAGATTCTGGTGATCATGAGGACCCATTGAATGATAGTGTTCGGATTTCCAATGGTGTTAATGGAAGGCTTCATTTTGCCAAGTTTGAGACGACCAATATCAATGATTGCTTGCAGTTTATTAGTGCCAACAAACTTTTCTTTGGTGGTATGTACACTATCGTGACCATGACCATCCTTGTTGCCTTTTTCTTTTTATCCTTTTGTCTTTCTCATTTCTTGAAACTCTAGATGTTATCAACAGTATGGTGTGGTTTTCTTCCTTGCAAACTTTAGGGCTGAGTTTGATTTAAGCTGAACTGATAGTTTCATACTCGGCTTGGCTTGCGCTTATTTCGTTATGCTCCGAACTCTTGCTGGTCGTGTACATTAATGCTTCAATTTGATGTTCTGAAGCATTTTTTTTTTTGGGTAAGCTTGGCCTGCTAGGTTGTCAACCTGGCCAAATTTTGTATCTTACTTCATTCTGATGCCTTTACGGGATAATGCATAAACATGGAAGCCGTCACATGCAGATAGATTTTTTCAAATTTTGCCTACACAGACATGTATCATGCCATTGCTATTTGTTAATGCTGGATTGATCTGATTTTAGCGGTCTTTAATCAAAATGCTACTTGCAGTAGCTGGGGTGGGGGGGTGGGCAAACAGGCTATTATAACTCATTCTGTGATTATATTACTTAGCAGAGGCGTCTTTCTTGGAGTTGCTTCATGTTGATAACTTCCTCATTTATGTGATATTTTTTGGCCGGTTTTGTTTCTTGCTTACAAAATGAAGGTGAACTCAGGTTTCCAGCATCAAGAAAACCCTACCAATGACAGGAGCTTTATTAAGGTAAGATATTATTGTTGTTTGTTGCCAAACTTTGATTTTGAAGAAGCTAAATCTCTAAAGCTCTGTTATATAATTATAATAATAGTCATTATTATAATTGTAAACATAAATTTATTGAGAGAAAATGCAAGTTTTTTTAGAAAACAACTATTCAATGTTTTCTGTCTTAAATCCAGATTTCCTTCTCTGTGATCATAGATTGCCTGTCATACATAGGTTCCCACTAAGCTGAACAATTATTTTAAAGTTAGCTTCTGGTGTTTGATTCCCATGGTGGAAAAACTTGTTTTTAATCTGATGAATTGGTTAGTTCATTTTTATGTTGCAAGGTAGTTTTGGGTTTGGAATAGGTACTAAATATGCTACATTGTTAACTAGTTACAATCCATTTGAAGGCCACAGGTGGTGGGGCATACAAGTTCTCTGATCTTTTCAAAGAAAAGCTTGGCATTAGTCTCGAAAAGGAAGATGAAATGGATTGTCTTGTGACGGGAGCAAATTTTTTGCTTAAGGTGGGATTCTAGCACCACATAGTCACGTACATTTAATATCAGCAAGTTGTTGTCTTTTATTCAAACATTAAGAAAGCTTCATATGCAAAACAATCTCACTGTTTCTGATTGCTCGTGTGCATACATGCAAAAAACACTTAGCTTGCATGTAATTCTCTCAAGCATTTGGTCTGTACAAAAGATCGTTTCAGTTGGTCACACTCTGTAGACAAATGTCTCATCTCAATTTATATTGATCTTTTTTCTTTTTGATGAAAGTTATAAATGCATCATGATAAGTGCCACGTATTAGTTGCTATGGGCCCTGGGAGGACGTGCTCTTAAATTCAACCTTTTAGAAAATTGAACAATGCAATAACTTGGAGATGTTTTTGTATGGTGTGGCCCTGATATTGGGAGTTCTAGAAAGTGTTGAATCTTCAAAAGAATAAACTTCACGCTGCAGAGGGCATTTGCTGACTCTGTCATGCATTAGTAAGTTGCCATAATATAAACCCCATCCCAAGGAAATGTATGCTTGAGGTTTGAGAATATGGCAATAGATCTAGCCCTAGGTCCTGATTCTTGGTAGAGGGTATTGCAAGTGGTATTCTGATGCCACTATTGAAATGAGCATCTACATCTTAGAAAAGAAAGAGGTTCAAATTTCTCCTCCTGTTCGGATTTGTTTGCAGTTGGAAAATGTCATTGTATAACTGTGCCTCTCTTCCCTCTTCAACAAAAGGAAAACTTCCTTTGTTCATGTGTGTTTGTTCAGGAGGGAAACTTTTACCTACCATGCCATATTTTTTTTCCTCCCTTGCTTGATAATAATTAGTAATTGCCCATTCTGTTTCTTGTTCACTTTACTAATGTCCTAGCTTCATGCTGATTGTTATTTTGAGTAGGCAGTCAATCATGAAGCTTTTACATACTTGAATGGTCAGAAGGAATTTGTGCAGATTGACCATAATGATTTGTATCCATATCTACTCGTTAATATTGGATCTGGAGTTAGCATGATCAAGGTACTCATATCAGTATCAGATCAGTTTACCTTCATTGTTTATGATTTGTTTTATGTATTTAAAATGTTTTTATATGTTAAATGATATTCAGTTTTGTGCCAATACAGGTGGATGGAGATGGAAAGTTTGAGCGAGTCAGTGGAACAAGTGTTGGTGGTGGCACTTTTTGGGGTTTGGGAAAGTTACTAACAAAATGCCAGAGGTAGTTTGGTTTGTTTCCTCATCTTTGGCCTTTACAAATTCTCTTGTATATAGTTTCATATTAGTGGATACCGATGCATTTTCTTTCTCAGTTTTGATGAGTTGCTGGAGTTAAGTCAACGGGGAAATAACAGAGTTCTAGACATGCTTGTTGGGGATATCTATGGTGGGATGGAATATTCAAAGGTATATTCAAGTCCTTTCTTTAATTTATAAGATTGTTTTTTGCCAGTTCACATATTTTCATTTGTCATGTTGAAGTGCCCTTTCAGGTTCCTAACAGCTTCATGATTCACATTGATTTTCAATCTTTAAAATTTAACTGCACAGTTCATTTCGTATGATGACAGATTGGTCTCTCATCTACAGCCATTGCTTCCAGCTTTGGGAGGGCAATTTCTAACAGTAATGAACTTCATGATTATAAACCTGAAGATGTCTCACGGTCTCTTCTAAGAATGATTTCAAATAATATTGGACAGGTAACTTTCAGTAGGCACATCTGTTGTATGTTGTCAAGAAGTACGCTATAAGATTTATATGGTATTAAAATTTAATAAAGGAAAAGTATTTACATACAAAAAATCTCACAAACTAACATGGCAAGTGATGTATGATGAACTTGCCAGGTAATGATTTCACAGGATGGCATCCTTGCATTAAATGCTATTTCTATTAGTAAGATTTTCTTGTAGGAATATTTTGTTTGTGTTGCCTTACTCATTGAACGGACTCATTCTGACAACCATACACCTCAATTGGTTGTTGCAGATTTAGTGCTTTGCCATCCTTTTACCAAGTTAGCTTGGAGAAATAAGATTAAAACCATTAGCCAAGGCTTTTGTTGCTGGATTCATCTTACCTCTGGATATTTAGTACTTAGAGATGGTTCCCATCACCTACAGTGCTGTTTAGTCACGATTAAAAAGTCGTATCCAAAATTCAACTTGACTGAGTTTCATATGCTATTCACTGCCATAGAAAATTAAATTTACAAGACCTTATGTGGCACATATAGAAAACTTTGCTTGACATAATTGATTATTTTCTGCACTCTGCTTTTTTCTTCTATATCCTCTCATTTGTTCCATGACTCGCCATTTTAAATTTTATTGTTTTATATCTGGAGTATTGATCACTTAAATTAACAGAGATACCCTGAGTTATTTTTAATTAGTGCACACTTTTATTCTCTCATTGCCTCTTATTTCTCTGCTCCCAGATCTCTTACTTGAATGCACTTCGATTTGGGCTCAAGCGCATATTTTTTGGAGGATTTTTCACCCGGGGTCATTCTTATACTATGGACACCATTTCCGTTGCAGTTCATTTCTGGTAATTATCCGGGGTTTCACATGTCAACAACAAAATAATTTTTCTATTTGAACAAAAAAATCACTTCCCCTATTTGGAGGGCATTTGTGACTGTCGAGAAGTTCTGTGGTGGATCTTCATATTTTGATAATGAATACCATCCAGCCTGTACAGTATGAGATTTGCCAGCAAGCAAGGAAGGGAAACTTGTCATGGAGATATTCTTACATGATAAAAAACTACCAGTCCTGGTAATTAAAAGTGAAAAAAATCATCAATAATGTTTAATGAAAAGTGAAATGCAATTAAACATTACCGGAGATTCCATGCACTAAACTAATTAGAAATTCATTTTGTTCTGATAAAACTGAAACAAGTTCATCATTGTTTGGTGATATTATCCTTCTCCCAGTTCATATTTTCTCCTTACACATCATTTTATTTTATTTTATTTTATTTGGCAGGTCTAAAGGTGAGGCAAAAGCAATGTTTTTGCGGCATGAAGGATTTCTTGGAGCTCTAGGTGCATTCATGAGCTATGAACGGCACAGCCTCGGTGACTTGATGGTTAATCAATCAGTGCAGATCCCAGTGGATGCATCCTCTAGTACAGATACAAATTATAATCCACTAGAGCGGGATTTGAATGAGACTGAGAGCATGCAGTGTAGTGTCTATCAAGCTTAGAATTAGCTGAAACTTCCCTTCTTTGTACTTTGGTGTTTGAAGGAAATTTGTTGGTACCACTGGGCAGGCTTACAGGTCGAAAAAATTCATAGCTAGTGTAACATAGTTAAACATCTCAGGACCAACAATTTTTATAGAAAGATTTTAGCACCTGTAGCATAACAGTATCAGTGAAAAAGTTCAGAGAGAGAGAGATGTCAAAGTAATTTGTTACTTTGCCTGATTATTTATGTAATCTATAGCCCCCGTTGTAATTTACAGTACTACATTCTGTAACTTCATCCTTCAATAAAATCAATTTCATCATTGCAGATTAGTTTAACATGTGAACTTTTACTTCAACTAATTTTCTTTTTGTTGATATTTACAAGCGTTGGGGTATTTGAGGATTCCTTGGAATCACCACAATTAGTTCTCCACTACTTCGAACAAGTTGGTCGTGCAACCCTTGGACTGACAAGGCTCCACCTTGTCTGTTGCGGGAAAGCTTGCGCACCTGGTATTCCATGAAAATCCACATGCTTTCCAAGGATTGATTTGAAGCCAGGACCTGTCCTTGTGAGCTTTCACTTAAACATATTACATTATACTAGAACTGATTTGAATTCCATTTTGATTTTTAACTTTCTGGGTAAACCTAATGCAAATTGTAGCTCATATATTCCCGTGCTTTTAAAATTAGAGAAATCTCGTTACGTTAAACAACATTGGGTTTTGCCCACGACTTGCATTGCCTGGTAAAAAATAAAGCAGCCAAGATGTGGTGACCACCGAGTATTCATGAGAATGGTACTTCGCCCATGAGCTGCAGCTCACTAGATCCTCTTTCCATAACCACTTTCTTCTAGGATTATAATAACAAAGGGCAGCAGATAACCAGTAAGCACAGGCATCAAGAAGGTTGATGAAAGCTCTCCCCTCCTCTAACAGGTAAATTGCGCTCTGCATATTTCGAAGTAGGGTTATCAGAGGTGATACAACTGAGCATTTTAAAGAGCAGTCACAACAATCTCATTCTTTAGACAGATCATAATATATATAAGCATTGCTGTTTATCTCTGTTGAACTGATACAAATACAATTGGAATACAAATTGTAGTTTAACTGTTACTTGAACCAAAAGATGATCTTTTAGCAGTCAACAATTTTCTAGGACGCTTCTTTGCATTTCTTCTATGTAGAGCCCATCTTTCTTTAATATTAGATGACTTGTTAGGTTGTTTTTCATCATACAAGCTCCAATCTTCACATTTTTCAGCATCAAAACCTACCCTGATTCTGCCTGCTTCAGCGACCAGATCATTTACAATCATTTCAGTAGTCCTGGTGGTGATTCCTCTTAGGTACCAGGAAATTGGTGGCGGTGGAACAATTGCTGGTTGGATTAACTGCTCCAAGCTCACCTTCGACCCTATCCTTCCTTTCCCCCTTGTACATGAACAATAGTCCGCCAATGTTTTAGGTTTAAATGGATAGCAGATTGCTTCATCAACAAATATAGGTTCCACTTTCCAGCAACCTTCGAATCTTTTCATGAACCCAGTTTTCACTTGCTTGAAGTTCATCTGTCAAGCAAGTACCAGACATAAGAGAATTGCCATTGGATTAGACAAGTTTATGGTAATGATGGTGCCCTATTATGGTAGAACAAAAACTATGACTACAAGGTAAATCAGGAATTAGATGGTGGTTAGCCAACATAATTAGATGAATCAGTTTTTGTATCAACTAGGTTTCTGTTATTGTTACTGCCAAAAGTTCTCTAAAACATCCGTTTTCTGAGGTGAACAGAGAAATTTTGGTCTTGTGGAATTTGAGTTTCCTAAGGAGCAAAGTTATCCAATGATGTCTAACCAAATTCACCCAATCTACATGCATTCCCACAACTACCACTCCCCAAAGTGAAAAACCATCCATATACGTTGTGAAATGCATTCCCACTTGCATTTCCACATTAAGGATTTATTCAAGAATTCTGACTCACAGATAACATGCCATGAAGAGAACAAACAGATCTTCACCAGATGGGTTGAAAACAAGCTTCTGATTACTTATGGCAGCAATAGAAACAGTGGAAAGAAAAATGTTGATCCTTACTGAGTGATCTTGTCTGTTCTGATCAACCAAAACATGAACTGATATAGTCCCTGACCACCAAAGAAATTTCCAAATAGCAGCTTGCTCTACATCAACCACCTGCCTGTGACCTTCATCAAGCAAAACTCTCCTGGATAGCACTTCCTAGACATAAAACAGTTTTTTCTCACATCAAAATGGAATTTCAATTGGATGCTTAATACTATTTAATCAAGCAAATAATAGTTACAAGAACAAATCAAATGGACGTCTTTTCTTTTCTTTTCTTTTTTAATTTTAAATTGAAGACTAATTCCCACAACTAAGGAGAATGCCAAACTTTGATGATCTAACCAGCGTTTTAACAAATAGTTATACTTCGGTTGAAATGAAAGCAGCAGATGATGAGAAAGACTAAACTTACCTTGATATTTTTGAAAACTCTCCTATTATCTGGGTCAGTCACAATATCATACACTGCATCCGGGGGCAACCCGATATCCACTTTGGCATTGAGGTTGCAGAGAGAACCTCTTGGTACACTGACCTGCCAAGAATAACATGAGATTCCAAGCACATTAATTTTTTATGACTCAATCAACCCTGCTACTCCTTAGCATTGAAAGGCAACTAACTGTCCAATACGACATGCAGTTTCTTTAAAAGTTGTTCACCTTTATTTGTGGAGGTTGATCAGTCCAAGCAGGATTTTCTCTCCAGGCTTGCAATTGCCTCTCCAAATCAATCCCCAAGGCAGGAGCAGCGGTAGAAGCAAATGATCCTTTCTCTTTTCTCACCAAGTTTTCGCCCTTGCCATCTTTTAATAAGTTCTTGAGTTGTGACTATTGCAAGATTACAGTAGAATTTCCTTTCATTAAGCTATCACAATGCTAATTTATCCAACATGGATGGAAAAAAGACTAACCTTAATACAATCTTGAAGCTTGTTTGGGAGCTGCACAAGAAATGATGGATCAAAAGCTTTGTGGGTTCCATTGCACTTGCTCTTGGGAATTCCTATGCTAGCTCTTCTCACTTCTGCTTCACCCATTAGCCTGAATTCAAAGAATGCGTTCTCTTGAATCCCATGGCAGACAGAACAAGAAAAATACAATCAAATTACCATTTAGAACTCATATTACAAAACCCAGTTAGTATCATCATTGAAAGATAAACAAAGCAAAAGAATGAAATCCCACCTTTTTTTTCTTTTTAATTACTAGAATTTTGAAATAGAAAAGGACTGCCGAGAATGAACTTAATACTACTACTACTACTACTATTTGAAACTAACTAATGTTAGAGCAGAAAGGTTTCACTTAAAGTTAAAGACAGGACCTATCTGTCTATCTATAAGACTATAGTAATTGATTAAGAATAAAATGGAGAGATCAA
>Ga0307517_10010676_pt1 | contig 12817 bp, 8 predicted proteins | sample 23_EM_MG_FD_194515 | JGI IMG/M metagenome (GOLD analysis project Ga0307517, IMG submission 194515) | Populus trichocarpa ectomycorrhiza microbial communities from riparian zone in the Pacific Northwest, United States - 23_EM | ecosystem: Host-associated > Plants > Roots > Unclassified | place...
TCTCAATTATTTTTTAAAAATGTTTTTTATTTAAAAACATTTTTTTATTTTAAAACGCATAAAAAATAAAAATGATACCCTCTCAAATACTTTTCAAATTCAAGATTTGGATTGTGAATTGATTTGTGAATTTTTAGATAAATATAAGTTATGGAGTTTTTAAGGATATCTGTTTTAAATAAAAATATGTTTACGACGAGCTCCTGACTAAGCTAAGTTTTGTAAGTTTATCCATCTAGCTATGCTTAGTCTTAATCATAATAATGGTTTATGAAAATGATACTTAAGAGTAGGCTATTACCACATCCAATATTGACAAATCGTAAGTAAATAGTTTATTTGAAAATCAGGAGAACTGACCTGGATGTTCGTGTTTCATCGTGATTAGATTATTTTTTTATAAAAAATAATATTTAGATATTAAAATAAGGTTAAAAAATAATATAAAAAAACCGCTCATGATAAATGTGTAACAACATTAATTAAAGTTAAGACAACATTGCTTATTTTTTACAACACATGCTACCCATAATGAAATAGAAGACAATGAGAAAAAGAATTATTATATGAAAGCCTATTTCTTACCATTAGGAGTCGTTGCACGCGCCGTTCAAAGCGCGTGGTGGCCCCAACGTGCCATCAGTTTTTAAAATTCAAAAATATTACTTAAATATTAAATTACTTTAACTCTCAATCAAACCTCCAATTAACAAGAAAATCAAGGCTAAAAAACCTTAATACCCCTAAACTCAATTACTTACATTTATTGTATTCAAGGGTGCATGTGCAATTTGACTATTTATAAAAAATAAAAATATTGAGATACCTCTGCCCCCACTATGTTGATTCTTTTATCATCAATGATATTTTTTTACTTTGCTGTAATTAAAAATATTGAATGAACAAAAAATATTACCAGTCAAATCTACAATGACTTATAAACCGTGTGAAAATACAAAAACATCTCTGGCTCCAAGACAAGTGTTTTTTTTTAAGACCATAGACATAATTAAACTATTTTAGTGAATAGTGAATTGTCCATATGGCTACAAGAAACCCCTTTCTTTTTAGTTATTTTTTTATTAGTTTTGTTATCATTATCATTGTTATTACTATTATTATTACTATTAGTATTATTACCATTACTATCATTATTACCACCACCACAATTATTATTATTATTATTATTATTATTATTATTATTATTATTATCACTACTACTACTAACACCATTACTACCACCACCACTACTTTCATCATCATCATCATTATTATTACTAATATTAATAATAGCATTAGTATCATTACTTCTACTATCATTATTATTATCATTATTATTGAAATAACAAAAAATATAAACTTGATTTGAAAAGTATTATTACTATTATTATTACTACCACCACCACCACCACAACCACTTTTATTATTATTATTATTATAACAATCATCACCACTACTATTACCGCATATTCTCCTTGGAAAAGAAAAACTTTATCATTCGACTATATTTGCATTTATTGTCTTGATATTGACACGCATTATCTGGATTTTATTTGTGAATAGCTAAGTTAGATATTCTTTTCGAGACCATTCTTATTATATTTTCATTATCTATCTAATATAATCATATTATATTTAATTAATAGACTACACATAATACATTATACTATACTTTAAAACGTGTGGGAAAAACACTTTGTAGGTACTGTGTACATAAACTCATTGCATTGTATATCACACTATAGACATAGCGTGTTTGCACTGTTAACGACACTTTAGTACCTGGAGGGCGTTGTCTTTTCTGTTTATTAGTCAAAAAGTTCTACTGGGTTTGGCTTGGCTGCCAAACTCAACGCTATTAGATCCCACTTTCAGCCAAACCTACTATTCTTAGGTCTGGCTGGGCTGTCAAATATTTTTAATTTTATTTTTTTTTCTTTTTAGATTTCTTTTCTTTTCTCTTATTGAATTTTTTTTTCATATAGTAAAAAAGATATAAATTGATAGGTACTGTGTACATAAACTCATTGAATTGTTGACCACACTGTAGACATAGAGTGTTTGCACTATGAACGATACTGTAGCACCTGAGGGGCATTGTCTTTTCTGTTTATTAGTCAAAAAGTGCTATTGGGTCTGGCTCGCAGTCAAATATTTCCAATTTTATTTTTTTGTCTCTGTAGATTTTCTATTTTTTTCTTATTTAATTGTTTTTTCATACAGTAAAGAGAAATTAAATTGATGAGATTTTTTTATATTGTACAAAAGTTGGGTGATGATAAAAAAAAATAACATTTCAATATATTTTTTAAAAAATATATTTTAAAAAATAATTATTACGTAATAATATAATAGCTAGCATATTGGTCCGTGCTCCACAGCGGGTCAATACCAATTTGTTTTTCAAATGTAAAAATACTTGAGTTGGGTTAAAAGTACGAAATGTATTTGTACCATCATCATCTTTAAATAAAGTATTTTCTACAGCAGCATCATGAATAGCACATAGCAGAGCAGTGCTCAATACACCGGCAACTAATTTCTTTCCCTTTAATTTTTTTCCTTTTAAGATATTTTCAATTTTTTTTTCATCTTTGAACTTTTTTTTCTTTTCTCTTATTGATTTTTTTCCATACTGTAAAGAGAAAATAAATTGATGTGATTTTTTTTATATTGTACAAAAGTTGGGTGATGATAATTTTTTTCCTTTGAGGTTGGGTTGAATTTTCTTATTCAAGCATGTTTGTTTTTGCCTTTAAAAAATGCTTTAAAAATTTTGATTTTTATTTATTTTTTCCTTTAATTCAAATTAATATTTTTTGATGTTTTTGTATTATTTTGATGTGATGATATAAAAAATCAATTTTAAAAAGTAAAAAAAATATTATCTCAATATATTTTTTTAAAAAATATATTTTTAAAATAACCATTACTTAATAATATAATAGCTAGCATATTGGCTCGTGATCCATAGCGGGTCAATAACAATTTTTTTTTCAAGTGTAAAAATTCTTGAGTTGGGTTAAAAGCACAGAATGTATTTACACCATCATCATCTTCAAATAAAGTATGTTTTACAGTAGCACCATGAATAGCGCATAACAGAGCAGTGCCCAATACACCAGCAACTAATTTTTTTCCCTTTAATTTTTTTCCTTTTAAGATATTTTCAATTTTATTTTTTTCCTCTTTAATTTTATTTCTTTTCTCTTATTGAATTTTCTTTCATATTGTAAAGAAGAAATAAATTGATGTGACTTTTTTTATTTTGTATAAAAATTGAGTGATGATAATTATTTTTTATTTCAGGTTAGGTTGAGTTTTCTTACTAAAGCGTGTTTGTATTTACGTTGCTTTTAAAAAACATTGAATTTTATTTATTTATTTATTTACTTCAAATTAATATTTTTTGATGTTTTTGTATTATTTTGATGTGGTGATATAAAAAATAAATTTTAAAAAATAAAAAAATATTATCTCCATATATTTTTTTATAAAAAATATTTAAAAAATAGTACTGTAGACATAGACTCATTGTATTGTGGACCACACAGTAGACATAGAGTGTTTGTCTTGTGGATGACACTTGATGCACCTGGAGGCGTCGTCTTTTCTGTTTATTAGTCAAAAAGTTATGTTGGATCTGGCTTGGCCGCCAAACTCAACGCTATTAAGGCTATTGGGTCCGGCTTGCAGCCTGACACACCGATCTTGAATCTGGCTGGGCATCCAGACCCAACGCTATTGGGTGTCGCTGAGCCGCTAGATATTTCTAATTTTATTTTTTTGCCTCTTTAGATTTTTTTTCTTTTCTCTTATTTAATTTTTTTTCATATGATAAAGAGAAAATAAATCGATGAGACTTTTTTTATATTGTACAAAAGTTGGGTGATGATAATTTTTTTTCATTTGAGGCTGGGTTGAATTTTCTTATTCAAGCATGTTTGTTTTTTTCTTTAAAAAATGCTTTAAAAAAATTTGAAATTTTTTTATTTTTTCCTTTAATTCAAATTAATATTTTTTGATATTTTTATATTATTTTGATGTGATGATATAAAAAATCAATTTTAAAAAATAAAAAAATATTATCTCAATATATATTTTTTTTTAAATAACCATTAAATAATAATATAATAGTTAACATATTGGCCCGTGCTTCTCAGCGGGTCAATGATAAAAAACTTTTCAAATATAAAAATGCTTGAATTGAGTTAAAAAGACGAAATGTATTTGCACTATCACCATCTTGGAGGAGTTGTGGTATAATGACTAATACCACTGTTAGATAAAAAGGATCTTAAGGTGATGAATTTGTCACCATTGTCAGAATATAGTGACTTTATCTTTGTTTGAAATCGTGTTTCGACAAATTTTTTGAATTGTGGAAATATCTTTGAGATATCAGACTTGTTGACCATGGGATAAAACTAGATGTATCTACTAAAATGGTCTACAAAAATGAGATAGTAGCGCGAACCATTTGGTTTGTTAAAATGCCTTGTAGAGTAGCTTCCATTTGTACTGTGTTTCGTTCAATTTGTGTAATTTCTAGAGACCACTAGCTACCATGTTGCAGCTTCTAGACGGTGCAGATAGATTTCATGACCTATCAGGAGATCATGAAATTCTTCAAACGTCAAGGAGTTTTCTCGTGCACGAATGAGAGAAACAATCTCACTGGAATCAGTCCCTAATCTATGAAGGATGTGGAGCGCGAGGTCGTCATCCGAGAATGGCTGATCAATGATGGCAATTTTATCTGACAGTGTCTTTACATGCAAGTAATCAGTGATTGATCTATTTCTGCATTGAATTAATGTAAACTCCTCCTTTAGTTGCATGACCCTAGTTTTGGAACGACTAGCATAAAGAGTATGGAGTTTCTGTCAGGCTTGATGAGATGTTTCTGCATTAGTTATAAGAGGGGTGATCTTGGTTGATGTCAAGGCTAGGATGGCGCTAAGGATGAGTTTATCATGTTTGACCCAGTATGTTCTATATAGGTTCGCAAATGGGTTGAGATCAATTAAGGGACATGGAATGTCACCATTTACATAGTTAGAAAAAGAAGTGTGTTGGGACTGAGGTTTTGGTTTTGATCTGAATGAGAAGACATGGTAGGATTTGAATTGTTCTCGTAGGAGATACCATATAGAGAATTAAAACTGATATGCTTACAATAAATTAACTCTTCTTACCTTATTCAAACGTTTACATAATGTATGTGTGTGTGTGGGTGTATACACACACACACACACACAGAGGTCATACATTGGTTATAGAAGTCCAGTGTAGATAGAACTTTTGGTTAAACTAAGCTTTATCCTTAAGATAGATTACACAAATACAGAGTTGCAGCAGGTTTTAAAAAGCGTGAATATAGACAGCAAATTCTCTTGGATTTCCAGCATTATCTTTATTTATTATACACCCTTCTTGTTTTAGTTTAAGTATAATTAATTTTATTATTAGTATATATTCGAAGTTTTTTATTTTTTATATCAATTATAAATCTAAATATATACTTAGTATTATTATATTATTATTTTTGTTTTGAAAATATTTTTGCTATTAATTATGTATTCTTAAAGATTTAAACTTGGAGATCCAGGCTTTCATTGAAACAATTCATCATGTCTTGTTATGATAAGCTAAAAATACTTGCTTGTTATTCTATAATATATATTTCTTAACTATGATGTAGGGATTCCTAATTATTATTACCATCTCGAATACTATTTTTATGTATTTTTGGGTTTGCTTTTGTTTTATGTGTCCCTACTAATAGTAATTGAAATGATGTGAACTAAATTAAACCCTTCTTCTACAGAAAGAAAAGCGAAAATGGAAATGTGATGGTCTAAATTTATCTACAACCTGTCTCTGCTTTTACCACGGCTATGGCCTGATACACTTTTGTTGTTAATCTTCTTGGCATTCATCTTGCTTCCAGAGCTTCCTCCTCCTCTAGATTCCTTCTCCTCTATTTGTTCTCTCACCACCTTTTTTTCCTGCTTCCATCGGTGTCTTTTTGTCAGGTCTCTTCAGTTTTTGATCATCTCTTGTACTGCTTTCGGACGGTGCTGGAGTTCTCGGTATTCCATCTGATCGGATGGTCTGTTCATACGAGCCTAATTGTAGCTTACTTAGCTCGTCCCTTACTATCGGTATCTGTTTCCCTCTGGAGAGCAGAAGCTCCTGTGTTGGCATTCTATGATCATTTTCCCTTGAGCCTTTCTCTTGTTCAAAGAATAGGACTTGCACAACTGTTCTTAATGGTAGCCGCTCATTCTTTACAGCGTGAGTGCGTACTTCTGGTGACAGTTTTTGGCAGTCTAGGTTCCTGCAGAGACGCTTCTTGTCTGCCTTGCTTAGATCAGGATGCTTCTGTTTTAATTGAAGACAAAAGAGCATGAATATAGTATGATAAATAAAACATGAAGAGCATTAGGGCATGGAAATTATTGAGTTGCTGAACAGGACTTGAGCTTTTTATCTTGGTAACGTATGTTGCATATAATTTTTTTACCTTGAGATAAATGTTTATTGCCCTGTAAAGGTCATCATGATCTTTCCTGGCAATATCTGGTAAAGCTTCTGCAACAGATAAAACTTTTGATACCGGCAAGTTGATATCTGTGGCAACTGCTTGAAGGTAAGAGTCAACAAGCTTTCCAATCTTTCTAATTGATCTCATAAACTGGGTGTTTTCTGTAGGTGCTGGTGATGTTCTTCTCCGTAGCAGCAGGAAGCTTTCTAGCACTGCCGCAACCAAGTCAATATCATAATAATATTGATTAGAGGATGAATGTGAAGGAAATAACAGGTCACTAACTGTTGCCTCCTCTAATTGCAGGCTTGATCTCCTTATAAGTTCTGTCTTTGTAACTGTAGATGCGCCTAGGTAGTTAGCAATGCTAAGTAGTCTTAACAAGAAACCAACTGAAACGGACCCTTTATCTGATGGGATCTTATTCACGATGATTTCAAGAATTTTCCGATGCTTATCTGTAACCTCATCAGTCTGAGACACTGAGCTCTCTGGACGTGTGATCTTTGTAGTGTCTGGTAGCCAACGACAGGCATAAACATGCAAAGCTTCACCAATGAGCTGCGGTGGGAGCATATGTGTTGATTTGATAGCTATAATTATGCACCGGAAAAGGTCTATGTCAAGATCAGATATGTCCTCTGTCCACCAATCCTTCGGAACCAATTGCTGCTGCTTGTTGAACCCTATTCTAGTGTAAGTGTAGGACCATGTGACCTGCAAAGAAAGATGATTTTCCTGAAAAGATTTAGTAATCTAAAGAACAGTTCTGTAATTGTTCATGTAAGGTATTTGTTAACCTTTGCAGGGGGTGTGAGGATTTTTCCAACAATTGAATCAATGCATCTTCTGATGATTCCCAGGTTCTCTGACCACTCAGTTAGCTTGACTGTTGTCTGTAATGTGATAATGGAGTCCTTCCAACCTACTAGAACGCAGGAATTAAAGAAGGCCTCAAGTTTAAGGACAAAATTTCCCTTCTCAACAGCTTCTGTCATTCGAAGGAACTTTGCAGCACAAAATGCAGATACAAAGTTATGAGCACTGAGATTGATTGTTATTCCATAGCAATATTTAGCACACAGCTCAAAAGCATCTTCCCCTCCAGGAATATCATGCAGCTGTATGGTAACAGTACTTGAATCATCAGAATCTGCACACAGCCTTTGTAAGAGGCCACACTTCGGTAATAGTGAAAACTGCAGCTAAGAACAGTAAAACTAATAAGAATCTAAGTCATCTTGGATGAATTTAAGGTTCAGAAAATCAAGAAACGTAGATTAAAAAGTGAAATTGTATTTTACATGCCCTGGCTAAATCATACCTGATGAAGAAGATAATTGATGTTGCTGATTTGTATAACAAGGTCATTAGGTATATCTGATACCACAGACCTGCAATTCAAAAGTACTAACATGACTGAATACAACTCACATATGATATATGCAACTTTAATCTAATAGAATTTAGCGATAGATCAGCATACCTGGTAGCCTCTTCTGTGTAGAAGGTATCGAGCCGCGTCCCAAGTTTCATAAACTTCATTTTCGCAATTTTCTTTTCCTTTAATCAAAAGACAGTGAGAGATTTTAACTTCAGAACAATGGAGCATGCCCTTATGAGATCTTACCTGAAAGAAATCCAGGATGTGTTTATATACAATTTAGTAAACAGAAAACTACACTGTGATTAACCATAGTAATTTGTACATGAATTTTGTATATCAAACAATATTAACCAATGCAATCTATGTATTCATTGTATACTTCAATTAGTTCCAGCAGCAATGGTGATTCATGAATTCTAATTTATTTTTTGTTCAGAACAGATTCTAAATGAAATGTATTAAAAGGAAGGGCATAATACACAGAAGAAGGCCAGAAACTTGGCTAAAAAAGAAAATCTCTTTCTATATCTTTTCTCTTTCAATAATGTTAATTATTTTTCTGCTGAATAATTCCCATCTTCACTTGCTGCTGCCTGGAATTAAAATTGGGAAAATCAAACCTGAGAAAAATGTTGGGAAAATGTCAAAAAAAAAATATATAGTAGAAAAAAAGCAGGGAAAAAAATACTAATTTTCAAAACATATTGAAGTGATCGGTAAAAAGAAAATCAAAGGGGAAATTACAAAATATGATTGGATTAAACATGCAAATAGTCACTAATTAAGGGAAAATCTTAGAGAGTTTTTAGGACATACAATGATTGACAGGGCACAAGGGCAGTAATCTAACAACTTCATCAGCTCATAAAGAAACATTTAATTTTGAGAAAAAGATTCATCACCATGCAGTGGCTTCACAGTTATGGCCAAAATATCAAAAACATGAGGAAGAAGAGCAAAAGAAACTGAGATGGTGGAAGAAGAAAGGATTACAATTCATGAAAGACATGTCAATCCACATAACTGTACAGCTTTAGCATGCAAAAGTGTTAAACACAGAGAGTTGAACACTTTTAAAATGTAATTGGCATGTAGGCCTTACCTCACCTAACCTTTTTAATCCAACAAGGGCCCCATCATATTCAACATTTTTCTGTATAGAACCCTACAAGACAAGCCCTTTAACAACAGAAGAAGAGGACGGTGCTGTCAGGCTCCTAGAGAAAAGAGGATGGTGCTAGAAGAAGAATCTTTACAGGAAACAGAAGCAGTTTCTTTGACACCCTAAATCATGCAAAACTTTCTCTAGTTTATATCTTTATCAGGTCCATTAAAAGTTAATTCGGTGGTTGAAGTTGATTGAATGCTTAATCAGCAAGGCAAGAACTCTCACTGGTTTACAAGTTTAGGCATGGGATTTTGTACTTGTTGTGCTAAAATGCTGACAGATATACCTCATAAGAGACTGAAATATCTGATTTGGCAGAATCCAAAACCCCTTTAAGCAGTAAATGTGTGGCTCTGCCTCAGCAATTACCTCACCAACCACACCAGTCCCCGCAAACATAGTAACCTTATATACTATAAAACAAAATAACTGTATATAGGTATAGTAACAGATGTATTCAAGTAGTCTCGATGCATGAAAATTGGTCCGATGATATTCCCAGCAAGTAAACTTTGTAGCTGTAATATTGTAGGCATGTGACAAATGGAAGATCCTAAAGATTGATGGAAAAACACTAAAGTTTCAACTCAGAAATTAAACATTCCATGTCAAAAGGAGATGCTTGATAATTTTATCTGACAAACCACTTAAAGGGCAAACAATAACACTCCAACTCATAATCATGCTTGGAATTTGAAAGGTTGAGCAAATACCTACCATAACTATGATGATGTTTGATGGCTCCTAATTACATTGCCTAAGCATGTCTTCCAACTAGTTTAGGAAATGAAAAAATGAAGTGATTCTTGACCTTTTATGGCTTGCAACCGAATCAAAGCATATAGTCCATACATAATGGAGTTGTGTGTCTAGACACTTCAGGGGTGCTTTCCTTTTCTTATCTCCAGGAAGTATAGACAGAGCTAAAAGTATTGGCGGTACTGGTTCTTTACTCTTTGATGCAGAAGGCCAATTTGTAGGCAAAAAGTTCCTTTTTCCTTGCTTAAAAACAGGTTGATTGTCGGCGGATGAGTAATAAATAGATTTTCCATTTCAACCAAATTGAGTGAGAAGTAAATTTGTGAATCTGTTGAAACCTGGAATTAAATTAAATGAAAGATTCCTTTGCCTTGGTTTCTTTATAGGGGTAATAACATAGAACATTAAATCTCACACCAACCCTGTTCTTGCAGTAGTTGACCACTCAATTGCTCTAGAGCATCTCACAATAAAGCAAGAGGAGGATAGGCTCAACTGATCAACAGCAAAGGGAATTAAAATTGATGGCAAGAAAATAAACAGTGTTGCTTAGCTTAATTGATATGAAATGATGCTGCCATGTATATTTTGGTGACATGAAGTCAGAAAGATAGACAGACACTGCATGCAATCAAATCTCTTCAAACCATATCTTATGTGAAACATGGATGGCATCTAGGAAGAAAGAGACATGAACTTCCATCGTAATGAAATAAAAGTAACTGTGGTCACTATGACTTGGAGACTCGATTTAATTTTCTCTAGGCAGACAACTACTACACAATCTAAGTTGATATGCTTTTGTTTATCTTTCCTATTCTGCAGCAGCCGAAATATCTCAGTGTCCCTTAGGCAATTGAAGTATTACGCCTAACAAAAGCTAAACAGATGGAGAGTAGACCAGTTTTTGTGATTTCCTCCATAAAAATAAGAACATGATCTCCCTATCCCTCCTCATCTAGAAAGAAAAAACTGTACCTTTAGGTATTGGTGGTCCAGATAGAATGCTATGTTGATCCTGGTGCTTTTAAAGATTGGTTGAAATCTAACCTAGTGGTCTGCACCAACAGGTGGTGGTGAAAAGAGAAACACAGTGGTAATGTAGCACAACACCAAGGTACTTGAAGCCCAAAGCCCTTGAGAGCTTTCTCTTCTAAACACTACATAATAACATCAACAATAAAGAATAGTAAAAAAGAAATGCTCATGTCAATTCAGAATCATTAATTGACATTCAAAAAATTTTCCTTCCACTATGATACTCCATTTACCTACTTCTGTTAACAATCCCTTTCGAAATTGATAAAGGAACTTGTCCACAAGGTCCCGGAAGGTTTTCCGTAAGGTCCCAGAAGGTTTTATAATTTTCTGCTTGTCCATATTCTATTGGAATTATTTTATTCAAAGCATACAGTAAAGCTTCTTTTTCCATATATATTTTTTTTATCCTCTAGCTAACCAAAGTGTGACGGAATCTCTAAAATCTGCATATAAACAAAAAAGCACCTTGAGCTAGCTTTTGTGCTTTGGCTATTGAGTGGGGGACAATAATAACGAGTCAAGCAGATTTCTGTCAATCAAATCACCCCGATTATTCCCATTTTACCAACTTAATTATCTACCACTGTATATCATCATCATCATCATCATCATCAATGAGACTGGACCAAAGCAAAAACACACACACAATTGTTCACATAATGAAGAAGGAAGCATATGTAAGCAAATATCAAGAAGAGTGAACATACCACAGTCCACAAGTAGTTGTTCGATTTCAAGCGGGCAGCAGCAGAACCCTTAATTGCACAAGTGATGAAAAGCTGAAGATTCAACACTCTTCCAACTTGATTTGATAATTGATAAAGGAAGCAAAGACAGCAGTACCATGGAAACATAAATCAGGAACAAACAGGTGCCCATCAGTGTACATAAACATGAGAAGCAGGTATGTATGTGGCATTCAAGAAATGACTTGAAGGCTTCATGCATGTAATCCTGCTGGCTAAAGGGAGAAGAGGAGGTTGTGGTACTGCGGGTTTCTGTTAACTCAACTAGCAAGACAACACACTCGCAACAACTACAAGAAGAGAGAAGAAAATGAGTCTCTCCTCTTCCTCTCGATGTCTCACCTCACCAAGACTAGTGGAGGATAGAGAGAGGGGGTGGTTGGTTGGGATTAGTCAACATGGTAATGTATCAAAAGCATATTATATATGGTAGAAGATTTAGAAAAAAGCAAAATGAGGGAGCAAACAGGAGATAGCAGTCACCTTTTCTTATGCTGGAAATTGGTGCTCTATGATTAATCTCTCGGAAAGCATGCAAAATGCAATTGAACAATGCTTATAGCTACCAAAAAAAGTGCTTCTCCTATCACTTTTAAGAGATTTAACCAATTATGGTTTGGTTTTGCCTCGTGGTTAAGAACCTCAAGGGAGATAAATTCTCATGAATATTTGAACAAGAAATGGATTGAATTTTATGTTGTTTCTACACTTTATAATTTTGTTTTAGAATGTCTGTGTTTGATTTCAGATGCTTGGACATAATTATGAATTTGTTAACCCTCTAATCACATGAAAAAATCACATCCTAGCAACATGGATCGAATTTCTGTACAGGAAAATTAATCTTAAAAGAATGTGAAGCGGAGATATGTATAGTTTTAAAATTCAAATGGGGAGTCGAATTGATGTAAGGTTTCGAATACGGATTAAGAAGTTAAATTTAAAACATATAAAATCCACGAGTTCTTGACCGAATAAAGAGAGTTTTTTTATTTTTTCTTCAACTGCGGTCCCTTTTTAAAACAATGGGAAAAAAAAAAATATATATATATATATATATATAAAGTCTTACAAGTGGGACCAAGCAAAGCAAGAAGGATCCACTGTGCTATTCGTCATCATGCTCCTCTCCACTAGCTAGCTTAATGATATTCTCTTCTTTCATC
>Ga0307517_10010677_pt1 | contig 12816 bp, 17 predicted proteins | sample 23_EM_MG_FD_194515 | JGI IMG/M metagenome (GOLD analysis project Ga0307517, IMG submission 194515) | Populus trichocarpa ectomycorrhiza microbial communities from riparian zone in the Pacific Northwest, United States - 23_EM | ecosystem: Host-associated > Plants > Roots > Unclassified | place...
CATAGTCTCAAGCTCGTCTGACGAAACTATTCGGATATGGGACGCAGAAACAGCGGAGAAGATGGCGACATTGTAAAATACCAAGGAGATATCTTGTTTACATTTCAATTCCCGTTTGTTTTGGAATCTTTCGCGTACTTGCCTCATATTCTCCCCTTGACTTGTAGTGGCAGTTATCAAGTAATCACCGTTTTAAACACAGATTCACTACGCATATAAGTAATAAAGATCACAAGCTTAAAGTAGTGACCTCCTTACAGAACACTTAAGTTTTAACGCGCAACGGCCAGAATAAAGCCGTCAATAACATTCATGAACTATCTGAGTACAAGATATCGACCACCACAAAGATATGCTATTTCGAATACAAACGTACGACTAGACAGGTGTCAAGATCTCGCGACCCAGCCATGGAATCCTTCCGCTGGCCCGCCTCGTTCACTCGTATCATCGAATGTATGTGTAAGTCTTCCCCGCTCTCTCGCAGATGCCCCTCCCCACACATCTATTTCCCTTGATGGAAGTCATCAATGATAACCTCCCCATCTCGACGCCGCATTCTACGATCATCAACCCCTTCTCATTGGCCTTCCCATACTCCTTCTCCCTCGTGGTACTCATTCTCCAAGGGATCAGCACCATATTGCGGTGTCACTCCGCCGTTGTTGCGAGCTCGACCCATATCACAGTAAGAACCAAGACCTGACGCTAGGTTAGGTCACTCGTCCGTTGAAGTTTCAATGGAAACTAAGATACTTGATGTCAGGACAGACGACGAGACACAGCGCCGAGTGCCTACTATATAGGAGGGTGTTGGAATGAGCCGGGATGGGAATAACTAGGGACAGGGACCAGTAAGTATGGGCCGGTTAAGATGGGAAGATACTAGGACTCACCCGACCCTTTCAGCTGCTGAAGCGGTGGTCGCTCTGCACAACTCCTTCGCCCACGCCGTGTTCATTGAACATCGTGTGCACCTCACCGAGTCCTATGACAAAAGTGGTAAGGTTTCTTGTCGTGAACTCGCGCCACTACCCTGAACTCCTCCCATCCTTGATCGGCCTCGTCGTAATCGCTAATCCTTCATGCTCCCAAAACACCGCTGATATCACTGCGAATTTGGAGTCCGGAATAAGTGTCTGCTCCTTCCTTGACCATGCGCCGCCTTCAACGCCTACGATGATGGAGAGGATTGAACGTGAAGACCTGGTACTCCGGCTTGAGAATGAAAATGGGCGAGTACCGGTGAGTTGTGCTACGAGGAATCTAGGACCTTCCCTTCCAGTATCGTTCTTCGTAGCAAAAGGACTGGCATCTTTTTTCGCGCTCGTTGTCCATCATCCAACTAGTCGTAAACTCGCCTCTAGTCCATAGCGTCTATTTTCAAGATTAAATTCGTCTTGAACGAGGGAAACAACTGGTTGACTGGTCACTGACGTACCGTACCTGATAGCATATGTATATGCGACGCCGCCAACGCCTATGAAGGCTTTGGAACAAACTGGGATATGGGAATGAATACGATGGAAAAATGAGAGCACTTACTCCACATAAAACTTTCTGTCAGGTTCTTTGTCACCGTTGAAGACCACAGGTGGTTATCCATCCTTTCGTCAATAAGGCCCTGTTGAGCAGTCGTGGGATCGTGGCGTTGGAAAACTTGGATACTACCTGGGAGTTTTTTGAGTGCTCATCGTTTTTATTCGTGTGTTTGGTTGTACGTCCCGCGTCGTTATTGGATGTATTTTTGAAGTGTAGACGCCATAGGGATTAGTCGCAGTCGCTCCGCGTCGTCTCTTTCATGGTAAGTGCACTGGAATGTGGTTGGGAGCGGAGTTGGCAGAGCCGTCGAAATGTGGTAGGGGTGAGTTAGATAACAAGAAACGGCGGCTTAGGATGACGAAGGATTACAATGAACGGAGGAGCCCCGGGGCGTGACTAGTACTTGACTGGGACTATAGAGTGAGTTTGATCCTCGATGCACGGAAGAAGCTGGACTGTCCACGCCATTGAAAGCTCGCAAGAAAAGTGGGTGTATGAGTACTGGGTATTGCCGGCCGTAGTGTTGCGTCTAACAAAGCTCCATTCAAGAATGAAGGATGTAACGAGGTTGATGGGTCACTCACCAAAGCGGATATGGAGAGTTTTAGACGAGGGGTAGTAGCGGTACGGCCGAACGCACATGGACGGAAAAGAGAAATAACATGAAAAAGATCTGTGGAGAGATACGTAGTGAGAAAACACGACAACGCAAGGGAAAAAAAAAGAACTCACCAATAACATGTTGAAACATGGCAGTCCCGATGGGACCTCCAACATTTGTGGGTGTGGTGGGTGTGGTCGTCGAGCCCAAAGCTTTTAGAACTGGAGAAGGAGTTTCCTCGGTCGACGGTTCAGTTGGTAAGGTGGGTTCGGCGGCGGTGGTGACGCTCATTTCAGAAAATATGCAAATATCCTGGGACCCCCGCCGTCTGGGAAAGAATACTCTCCGGACATGTCGACCAACTCGCATCTCTGAGCATGAATGGCTCTTCTTCCTCAATCGCTCTTCTCGTTGCTTGGGTGTTCACGGCGAAGAGGGGCAATGATGGGGGGGTGGCTATCAGACGTAGGTTGGGACCATAAACAAGAGGTGTCGATGATCAGATCGATCAGCACTTACTACGGATGGTATTGGGCACAGAAAGGACGCGAGAACGTTAAGGGGATTAGTTCCAGGCAGTACGCGTTGATTGGATAGGAAGAAGGGAACGGGCTGGGGAGGCGAAGAATTTGAAGAGAAGAATCGAGAAAAGGGTAATATCCTGACCTTGTCTTTGCACCCGAAAATAGATCCAATTCGTCGAGTCATATCTCCGACTCCAATTATGCGTCTTAAAGTCGCGCCATCGAAGGCTGGAAACGGGTTGGCTTTCGAGTCTCAACCATCCTGAAGTTTTCTGTCGTCGGGAGACTTCATGGTGGACTTTACTGGGCGGTTGGTATTAGGTATTGGGTAAATCTCTGTATGTCACATTCCATGATACTACTCGGAGAGTGGTGGATTGAGATCGTACGTTGGGCTTGGTTGATTGTTGTACAGCTGTTGTGTAATGTTTGTCGGAGAGAATCTGATAGAGATAAGATAAGATAACTCAGCATATTATTGATTGGTTCGACATGTCACATACTGGGGTACGAGCTTCTATCTACGACTCGATACACTCAACCAACTCACAAATTCTTTGCAACACATCCACCAATCATCGCCCAGACTCCTTCCCAGCGCCCAATATCTAACCAATGTGGCGTTTTTCTCGTTATCTAAACCCTTGAGAACGATATAGAGTCAGTTGGATCCAGAAGAGAACTTAAACTTCGACTAATCTCTAACTCCCCCTTCAATGAGTGTTCCGCATCGTCTTCTCCGTTGCCAACTCCATGAAAATCGCAAGGAAGAATGCCCGCTTCCTTCATATCAACAGTCTAGTCACCGGTTTTCGTGTTCTGGATTCTCAAATCCGGCTGGATTGTTTGCTTAGGTGCTGAAATGCTGACGGTTTCGTTGGACAGCATCGGTGGGTGACAAAAAATCCCATTCCGGTTTGGAGAGATCGAGGAATATATTCAATGGAACATTATACATGAAGTGGATGCCTACGACCTTGGAGGGGTTTTGAAGAAGCCAGGAAGGGGAAAGGAGACAGCTCGGTCATCATGAAAAGACATTCGAACTTGATGCTATTGTTCTCGTCGTCGAAAACCTCGTTCTCAAGGTCCATTGTTGTTCAGTCTGGGACGATATCAGAACCACCATGTCCATAACCCGTCTCCCTCGTTCTAAATTCAACCCCAACTTGTACAGTAGTTACTACCTCGAATAGAAAACAAGTGCGCAAAATAAGTCTTAATATGGACGATAGCGAAGACGTTTATCGGAATGGAATATGGATGGAGATTGGAATTGAAAAGTGCCCTCAAATTATGATAGGGCAATAACTTCCTTCCTTTCCGCCGTTGGCGCCAAATGGTATATGTTGCAGCCAGCCTTGCTTATTCATCACTCATCGCGCTCGATGTCCATGGTGTTCAATTCCCCTCGGGGTGAACTAGGAATAAAGTGAGCTCGCAAGCTAGTCGACATTGTCACTGGTTTGCCTAATGGCATTACACATACCCGCCGTGATGATGAGAAGAGTGAGGGTGATTTCGAATGAACTTGGGATATGGGAACTAAGGGAACGTGTGATTACAGGACGAATTATGACAGAAAGATGGTAAGCCTTACCCAACTTTAGCAAAATTGGTGGGCCGGTCGAGAAGAAGTGAGCATGGGTCTGGAAACAAGCGGGGGGTGTGCTGCAGCCGATGTTAAAGGTGGAGAAGGGGGTCCTATTCTGCTGACCCGAGGATTTTCTGCCGAATTTCTGGGCACAGGTCTTCTCAGTCATAAACGGAATCGGAAAGGTGAACATCCACCATAGTGAATATAACTTACAACCAGTGAATCGTAATGTTCTTGCGGCATTGTTCGGTTCTTTAATCTTGACGGATAACTGCGCGAGCGGCAGCGAAGCTCAGTGGGTGGTAGTAAGATATGCTGGTGAGTTGTACCCGCTTTGCCTTCCGGTTGAACACGGATGTACAGCCGATCCGCCTGCGCGGTTACCAATGGTTAGCGTACAGTCGAGTATCATTGGTGTCTCAGTAATCATACCACGGCCTCTGCGGCCATAACTTTGAGCGCCACCGCACCCACGCGATACACCAGGGCTCCGAAAATGCACTTCAGGCACGGAGACTGACCCCTCAAACAATGTCGAGCGGGGCGCACGGAACTCGCCTCGCTATGACCTGATGAAGTGGGAACAATACATCGCGATGCAAGGCAGATTCGAGTGATTGAGGGGGTCGTTGATGACCTACAATAGTCCTAGCAGAAATTAACCACCCGAGGGTGACCCTGGGGTGGGAGGCAGTATGGCAGGGGGCCACCGGTATAACAGCCATCGCACCTCCTTCACCACCGCCAAGATGGAAGAAACCCCACCCGAATGACTTGGCGAAGATAGCACCACCCCGAACCTTCCTTGGTGAGCGTTTCGGAGTCGTCTTGTCTTTATAATTTAAATTTGAAGTAGGGAATATGGGAATACAGCGACGAGCATGCAAATGAGTCGCGTGCGAACGAGGTCATGGAGGATTGTGGACGCATTTTGTGATTTGTGATGGGTAGCGGGTGTCGTAGTCGTCGATCAAGAAGCAGTTGTATTTGGCGCAACAGAATGGTCTCAGTCAAAACTCAGCTCCCTCTTTGATGATGAGTTGCCGTCAATGCCTATGATGACATCAGACAGAGGTTTCAGGAGTTGGGTATTTGGGCAGGAGAAAGTGGATTGAAATTTGACCCGTACCGATAGGAAGTTTCTCTTCCCTTCTCCTGTTGTTTTCGAGCCCAGATATTAATCACAGCGAATGGTTGCACAATTTGACATCTGTATAATGTAGGCGAAATCTCAAATTATACCAAAACTCTCTGACAATATACCTAAAATTATACCTTCAGGAAATGTTCACGAAGTTCGACAAGTCTACCACATTATATCCGAATTATTCCCACATGTGACATTTCTCATGCATTTTTGGGGTATATTTTAGCCGTTCAATTTGACAATATAGGCCCACCAACAGCACGGCCTGCCCAAGCTCAACCCCCAGAATGCAAATTTGCTCGTAAATGAATGTAATTACTAATGCGTATAGATAAAAGGATGCATTGGCCTCGGAATAAATGTAAATACCACATGAGGTGCATCACGAACAATAGATGTGCATATAGAGACTAATACAGTGACCCTATCACTACTACCGCAACCTATCCTTACCGGAATCGAGCCTGTACAATCAGATCTATGCGAAAATTTTGAGAGCAGGCTGGGAGGAGGTTTGAAGGAATGGATAACTACCGGTCTCCAGAACACTGATACCGATCGACCGTAATGGATGCTGGTGTTAACTCAAGGACATATCATTATGTACCTATTGAACAAATCAAACAACATGTTGCCTCCGCCGACTCTGACAGATGGTGCTGTGGAGGACGCTCAGAAGGCGAGGTAAAAGAAGAATTCAATACGTACTTTGACCTTTCTTTGCGTTCGGACAAGATCGGACAAGATCTGTGTGTAACTTCTGCCTTCAAATCCGAGATAAGTACCGGTGCACCATGCCATTAACGATGGGTCTATGGAAAGCGATCCTTTGTAAGACTCGGATTTCTTGTCAGTGAAAGCACTCACTGTATCACCAAAGACAGCTAACAATTGTGGACTTTCTGTTCAACAGCGAATCAACGCCGAGTAGTATTCACAGTAAAGAAAAAGTACTGATGAACTTGATTTCCAATTCATCACCGGGAGAACATTGAGGCAGCGAGCACGATGGGGCGATGATGTGCGGGGTGGCGAGCTCGAGGAAAGGTGGAAGCATGGAAGGATGGCGGTGGTTAAGAGCAAAGAGGCATTTTTCGCGAAGTCCGATCGTGGCCGGGGTAAGTACTCATGCATACTGCGTGAAATATTTGATAGTTGTAAATTGAAAGAGAATGTCAGAATACCTAGCATTATGACGATAGAAAAATTTGTACAGGTGAAATGTAAGAATAATTTGGGAAAATCCGAAATTACCCTAAATTTTACGATGGGTAAATTCTTTGACCTTTCGCTGTGATATATTGGTGTCATCTCCCTTCGCTGCGAACTGACATGGGTATTTCCGCGTCAGAACTTCGCAGAATATTGTTGGATCATATCTATGAGCTCGAACGTCCCCTCTATGCACACGTGTCCGTTCCTTCCCCAACCATCCCCCCTTTCGTCTTGCGGATTTTCGCGCCATCGCAAGTAGAATTTGTATTGGTTAACCAAGCCGGTAGTCTACAGGGGGCGTGGAATCAGGCGACTAGACGTCGACTGCTCCATGGGGCGAAGGCCGATGGAGAGGGCGGATGAACCTCCACCAATCCTCCTCTACCGGGTTGGGTTTGGGTGCATATTAAAGGTGGTGGCGTAGGAGTGGGTGGGTGGGGAACATAAAAGGCCCGAGACGAGGCATGCAGAGGCGAGGCGAGGGTGGATCATGTTAACGATAGCATAAGAAAGTAATTAAGATAAACGTGTTGCGATGGCGCTGTCCGCAAGAAGACATGCCCACGTGACAGGTCACCTGGGTGTTTCCATTCCCAGTGTATGGGCGAAGAGAGCAACAAAGCGAAGCTAGAACCTTGTACAAGGGGGTGAATATGAAATCCGATGGTATTTGGCACGAAAATACGCTGGCCGTGGAGAATTTTAAGGAAAGGGATGGCACTGGTTCAACGTTGGCCGTGCACAGCCACAGAATCACAGATCATATCTAATCTAATCTGGCCGATGGCGTAGGGGCCAGACGGCCATAACGCCACCTCAGGCTCACACACCCCAGTCGACTTCCAAACCGGAAGATTACACTAGATAAGATATAATCTATCTTAGATTTTCCGTGCCTAAACTGCGGTACATAGAACCAGGCTTCCTGTCATCATGTCACCCGCAGACCAACCCATGACCCTTCCATCGACACTTCAAAGTCGAATACCTCCAGGAATTTTTAATCGAGTTCCACAAGGCTCCCACTTTCCACACTCGCGAGCCGCCTGCAACACGCACTCTTCAAGTTCCCAATACTTCCCCATCCCCCCCGTGTTCTTTCCTCGATGGCAGACGATCATAATGCCTCTGGTAAAGAACAGAGTGGTAAGTATGTCGTCCGCATGTGTCTTTTGATGAACGGCTTCATATCTGCACGATAAGCCAAACAGCGGACCGCGAGCACTGTCCCCACCAACAATCGCTCATCTCCCTTGGATGCCAAACCGAAGCAATGTACCCATGGAATGAACAGCAGAAACCTCATTGTCTGCATTGACGGTACCGCAAATCAGTTCGGAGAGAAGGCACGTACATCGAGTCGGTCCGACCGTACCGCTAGCTGATGTCGTTTGAAAAGAACACGAACGTGATCGAATTGTACAACCTCGTCTTGAAAAAGGTTGGGCACAACCAGCGCACTTGGTATAACAGTGGAATTGGGACATACGCTCGGCCGTCTTGGAAGTCCTTGACATTCTATCGGCAGGTCATTGAGCACAAGATCGATTTGGCAATCGCGTGGTGTGTTGACTGGTCGCTCTCCATTTCATATTTTCATTTCACCGTTCATTCATTCAGGAATTTTGAAAGAACGATTTTAGCTGCATATCGGTGGCTTTCGGACAATTATGAGGAGGGTGATTGTATTTTTCTGTTCGGTGCGTTGACACTATATAAACCTGTAATCAAACCTGAAAGGTGTCTAGGGTTTTCTCGTGGCGCATATCAGATCCGCGTGCTCTCGGCAATGATCGACAAGGTGCGATATATTCCGTCTGCCCAAGTGCCAGAAATAAATTCTGCGGGAATTTGTAGGTCGGCCTCATCCTTAAGGGAAATGAGACGCAGATACCATTGTGCGTTGCAAATAAATTTTTCTTTGGTTTTAACTTTTACCCTAATTTATCATGCGCAGTGCATACGAGCTATATGCGGATCCAAAAAGTGATATACCTACGGTGACTCGAGTTGGATCATCGGGAACGGCTGGAAAGATGTCCATGGCACAGCGTTTTAAGGAAACGTTCTCATATGAGGACGTACGAGTCCATTTTGTGGGTGCCTGGTATGTGATGGCGATTCAGAATGGCTTGACGCTGATAGCAAGATCTCAGGGATACCGTTTCGTCTATCGGGGTGGCACGTGGTAGCAAAATGCTTCCTGGGACTATCGACGGGATGAGACATGTTTGCTATTTCCGCCATGCACTGGCTCTTGATGAGCGGCGAGTCAAGTTTTTGCCTGAATATGCTTATGGAGGGTCGGCCACAGACCCCACAATATCTGAGGATAAGAAACCTTCACCGATTGACCACGAATCTCCACACGATGATCACAAGGGTCCATCCTCCGCGGATGCGGATGGTCCAATCGCCAACAACGAACCCTCAGACGACAAACCACCCATCTACAATGAGGGTTTGCATCCCCGTTCGTACGCCGGGGTAAAGTCAATGGCAAACCGCCCTCAAACAATAGAAGTCTGGTTTGCAGGAACACACTCAGATATGTAAGTGTGTTCTCTATTTCAGCCCCCGGGATAGCCTTGGTGATATTCCAGCATTTAGAGGTGGCGGGAATGTTGTGAACGCTGGGATGGATCGCAGTCGGCCTCCTCTGAGGTGGATGGTGTTTGAAGCCGGGGCACTCGGCCTTCGCACCGCGCCATTTGAGCGTGATCTCTCTCCTGATGAGCAGATTCATATCAAGGAATCTTTGACGGGGGTCTGGTGGCCCCTGGAGCTCTTTTTCTTCCATCGATTGACATACACGAGGCGGGAGCACGGAAATAAAACTACTCATAAGTGAGACTCCTCGAATTGGGTAGCACTGTAACTAACCAGTGGATTAGGCCTCATCTTGGTTCGAGTCGTAAAATCCACTCCGGTCAGAAAATCCACAGTTCGCTCACCCTGTCCAATAATGCAAATTATACTCCGAAGGCCCGCCCTGTGAGTAATGATCCTAATTTCTGGGTGAATGCCCGTAATTATGGGCTCGGCGACTGGTTGGAACTTGATTTGTACGAGCACACCCGAACCCTCGTGGAGAGGCTCATTGGTGAGCACCCTGGTACTGCATTGCAGGCTTTGCGTGACACCGTGATGTCGGGTACGTCTGATCAATTCTTTGGATTTTTCCATGGTTCACATAAACTCACCATTAGCGGATGGATTGCAAGCGGTGTATAATGGAATGATTGATGTCCTGAAACATAACAATCCCGAGCCTGAGGTCAAATGTCAACTCCTGCAGTCCGCAGTGAACATCGTAGGGAGGCGTGCTCAGGAAAGTACATCTTTGAAACTAGTTGGTTTTACGGCAATCCGTGCTGTGGTGTCAGATGTTTTGGAGAGCAACCAAAAGTTGGTGCTACAGTTTCTGAGACAGTTCACGGATTGTGAGCGAAAAAATCGTATTTTCACCGACGAGGAACTGAATCCCTTCCTAGGTTGCTTGTTTGTAGTGGAGGGACACACCAATTTCGTAGAGTTAGTCGCATTCTCGCCTGATGGAAAACGCATAGTCTCGGGCTCTCGCGACACAACAGTTCGGATCTGGGATGCGGAGACGGGGAAGCAGGTGGGAAAGCCATTTCGAGGACACGAAGGTTGGGTATGGTCTGTCGCATTCTCGCCAGACAGCAGGCGCGTACTCTCGGGCTCGGAGGATGAGACAGTTCGAATCTGTGATGCAGAGACCGGGATGCCTGTGGGAGAGCCGTTTCGAGGACACACGGATTGGGTAAATTCTGTCGCATTCTCGTCTGACGGCAGGCGTGTAGTCTCGGGCTCGGACGACAAGACAGTTCGAATCTGGGATGCAGAGACCGGGATGCCTGTGGGAGAGCCATTTCGAGGACACACACAGGAGGTGACTTCTGTGGCAGTCTCTCCTGACGGTAGGAGCGTAGTCTCAGGCTCGTTCGACGAGACAGTTCGGATCTGGGATGTGGAGACAGGGGTGCAAGTAGGAGAGCCGTTTCGAGGACACACAAGCCGGGTATTATCTGTCGCGTTCTCGCCTGACGGCAGGCGCGTAGTCTCGGGCTCCGGAGACAACACGGTTCGGATCTGGGTTGCAGAGACAGGGACGCCAGTGGGAGAGCCATTTCGCGGACACACACATATGGTCGAGTCTGCCGGATTCTCCCCGGATGGCCGGTACGTAGTCTCTGGTTCGTGGGACAAAACAGTTCGGATCTGGGATGCGGACACGGGGAAGCCTGTGGGAGAGCCGTTACGAGGGCACACAAACATAGTATGCTCTGCCGCATTCTCACCTGATGGCAGGCGCATAGTCTCCGGCTCGGATGACAAAAAAATTCGGATGTGGGATGCAGAAGCAGCGGGGATGATAGCGACATTGTAGAGTACCCACGAGATATCTCTTTTTCATTTCAATTCTCAACTTGTTTCGGAATATTTCGTGTTCTCGCCCCATATTCTCCCCTTTTGACTTGTAGCGGTTATCAAGTAATCTAAGTTTATTTCTGGCCTCATTTACCGTTCTGAATAAGGATTCACTACGCATAGTAGTCCTAAAGACACAAGATCAAGGAAGGGACCTCCTTACTTATATAACATTCAACACACAATTGCCAGAATAAAACAACCAATCACCATTCATAAACTATCTGATTACAGGTATCGACCACGAAGATGTGCTATTTCGCATACAAACATGATTAGACAGGTGTCGAGATCTCGCGATCCGGAGATGGAATCATATTCGCTTCCTCAGCTGGTTTTCTTTACCATGGAATCCTTCCACTCACCCGTGTAAGTCTTCCCCGCGGCGAGGCGCGTTCTCTCAATGATGATCCAGGCAGACACATACAGATGTCGATGTCACTTGATGGCACTCATCCATGATAACTTCTCGTCGATGCCGCGTTCTACGATCATCGACGCCTCTTATTCCCTTCCCATTGACCTTTCTCTCATATTCCTCATTGCAACGATACTCTGACGTTGTCGTGAACTGGGCCCATATCGTAGCAAGAACCAAGACATGAGGTTACGCCGTTCGTTCGATGAGGTTTCATTGGACAGTGACATATCTAATGATAGGCAACAATGCAATACACGGCGCCAACGTGCATACGATATTGAGGGAATTTGGAATGAGCCGCGAAGGGAGTCACTACAGAAAGGGACCAATAAGTACGGTTTGCTCAAGATGGAAAGATACTAGGGCTTACCTGACCCCTTCAGGTATTGAAACGGTGGACGCTCTGCACAACTTCTTCGCCCCCGCCGTAATCGTTGACCATCATGTCCAACTTACCGTGTCCCATGGAAAAAGTGATAAGTTTTCTCGTCCTGAACATGTAGCTCGCTATGTACTACCCTACACTACCCCCTCACATGTTTGATCGCCCCCGCCGTATTCGTTAATCCTACGTTGCTATCACTGCGAATTTGGATCCCGAATCAATGTCTGCTCCCTCCTTGACGATGCACCGCCTTCGGTGACGGAGAGGATTGGAGACCTAGGTGCTCCAGCTTGAGAATCTGAATTGGCAAGTACTGGAGAATTGTGCTGGGAGGAATCCAAGGCCTTCTCTCCCTGTATTATTCTCCGTAGCAAAATGACTCGTCCCGTTGTATTTCGGGGCCATATACTGTTGTCATGATGAAAGATCTTCTCGACGCCCCAACCCTTTCCAGTAATGCTTTTTCACACTCGTCCTTGGCGACCAACTTGTAGACTCGCCTCTAGTCCATAACGTCTGGTTTGAGAATTAAACTCGTCGTGAACTAGGGAAAAAACCAATTGACTGGTTACTGACGTACCTGATAGCACGTGTATATGCTCCGCTGTCGACGTCTACGATGAGGAGGGATTTCGAAGGAACTGGGACTTAAGAATGAATATGATGTAAATATGATAGAACTTACGCCGCATCCGGAAGTCCTGGAGTGCTCGTCGTCGTTATTCGTGTCGCCGCCGTGTCTGGTTGTCGCCCTGTTGGATATAACCTTGAAGTGTAAGCGTTGTAGGGATTAATTGCAGTCGGCCCACGTCGTCTCTTTCACGGTCGTTGCACTGCAGTGTAGTGTGCAGCGGATTTGGCGGAGCAGTCGAAATATAGGGGGTGGGATAGATAACGAGGACCAGGGGCCGTCGGGATGATGATGAACG
>Ga0307517_10010678_pt1 | contig 12815 bp, 15 predicted proteins | sample 23_EM_MG_FD_194515 | JGI IMG/M metagenome (GOLD analysis project Ga0307517, IMG submission 194515) | Populus trichocarpa ectomycorrhiza microbial communities from riparian zone in the Pacific Northwest, United States - 23_EM | ecosystem: Host-associated > Plants > Roots > Unclassified | place...
GCACTGGAGTTGGTTTTCGCAAGGTGGGGAGAGGCTCACCGATGTGCATCTTCCAGTTCTGCCACTCCAAAACGTGGCCATCCATCTTGAAGCTCACACCTTCCGGTTGTACTACATGGAGGGGCTTTACATCTTCTCTCGGGTGGTAGCCTCCTTCTTCGGTCTTTGCCATTAAGTCTGGAAGGAAATCCCAGGCCTTGCGAGGCGGGGGGATACGCTCACGCTCTGCGGCAGCCAAAGAATCCGCGGAGACAGGGGGCGGTACCGTACTCTGAGCGCTTAATTTCGTTGAGCCATCCTCATCTCGGGTATAGTGCCCCGGGAAGTCTTCAGAAAATTCCCATAAGTGAAAGTAGAGAACTCGTGACAAAATGGGGTACTAACCAACGTGAAGTAACTCCTCCGAGTGAGCGTCGACCACGGGTATGAAGTCCTGATGGATCAGTTACTAAGGCTGGCATTTCCAAAGACTTTCGAAAAACAAGCATACCATTGGGTGAGCGTACAAGTTATCGTGTTCCGAGAACCGGGCAAAAACGAGTGCCTGTTGTACACGGCGCTGTTGTGGGAATCGGTCGTCATAGCCAATCGACCAGCCATCGCAGAAAATTTGTTCAGGCAATACACCTAAAATAACGAATTAATTGTTTTCTTGTTAATTGGTGAGTGAGGTCGGTGCTCACCAACATCCTTCGCCAGCTTCTGAATCGTCGGGTTGTTCTTAACCACAATTTCACAGGCGATCAGCTCTTCAACGGATATTTGGGGGTGTACTTCTGCAGGAAGCAGAGACAATGTTTCCAGTTCCCACTTGCCTGCATTATTCAGAGCGAGAACCGCATTGTAGACGCGGCTGTGCAGCAACATGTCAGACCATTGTAACAAGAAAGCTACACAGCGACGAACCCTTTGACGACGTCGAGAAACTATTGGGTCAGTGGGTTTCGTACATTTCCCAAGCTATGAAATGAATTAAACTCACATCAACTTCTGCTTTCCTGATAATGGGTACAGGTTCCTCTGGCTTCGCACCAGGACACAAGGGAATACCAAGATACGCCAAAACAGCCTTCTTGGGTGGTGCAAGATGAGAACACGTAATGAATTTGACTGCTTTTATTTCGGTCTTAGCAGCTATATAGTGTCGGATTGCCAAAGAAATTGCTGCAATCTACGGTAGTCATATCGTTATCTCAGGCCGACGGTGATGTGAGGCGGACATACCTCATCAGGAGTTAGTGGGTCCAATGGATGCTTGAATGCAACCGGGACGCGCTCCAGTTTGTCAATGATTTGGACACTGGGTGCTCTCCCAGATGCAGCTAGGGTCGTCACTGCGGTTCCGTCTGGTGCCATGCTTTAGAAATTAGTGCGTCTCGCAGGTGGGAGGGTAATAGCGATTAGCGCCGCTGAAGATCCGGGTTATATATACCTTCTGGGCAGTTATTGATGCCTCGAGGCAAATGCAGTTTCGTACGAATGGAAAAGAAGGGTTTGTCTAGATACCCAGGGAGATTGGTGTGCCGGGTATGTAGGTTCACCTGATCGAGAAGCACTCGATCGGACTCGCACGTCTCCGAGATTGCGATAAGACAAATGACCGCCATAATTAATCCACATCTTTGACTATAAATCTAACGGGCCAACGAACCCAGAGGGTTCTGCATGCAGACAGTGAAATACTTTTACAGGTTTTGAGCAAGTTTTGAGTGCAAAAGATTATCAATTCAATCCCAGTCACTGTCGAAAGTTCCCGGTAAACAAAACAAACATAAGTTAACGCCACCCAAGTAGCATGCCACCTTCATCCATATGCGCTGTCGTGCGAAAAAAAGCACAAAAACAGAAATGGCTATGGACTTACTCACCCCTATCGGACATCGTGGCTCGGAAATGCTGAGATTGTTCCCTCTCAGACTCCTTGGTGCGCCGTTAACAGTCGTAGATAATGCTGATATCTGACCATGGCTTTACGAGCTTGCGTCGATGCGATACGGAGTGCTTCCGTGATCCACGCCGCACGGGTAAATCCCTGAACGCATGCCCAACGTATGTGGCAGGAGTGACTAGTGATGCAGGTACATGACTGATTGGGCATGTGAGTAGGATCAAAGAAGGGTTTGGAAGGGATAGAAATCACGAAAAGAGGTGGGTGTTGAATCAGAAGCGTCGAGAGCCTTGCGACTTTAAGCGATTTTAGCACGACGGAGAGGGTCGACAGAAGGCGTCGAGCGGATCCCATAAAAGCCACCAGAGGTCGATAAGAGAACACGGAATTCTCGGAAAGGAGATGAGTAACGAGTAAATAACGGCAAGCACTGTGCGATTTGGGGACCTTGCTACGTAAACTTGACCTACTAAAAACGTATCAGAGATGATCCTCTTGAAGATGAAGAAGTTCAATAATGTGAAGCAGTTACTGAAGGCATTTTGAGGAGTGCCGAGACCTGTACATCGCGTCGTCTGAGATGGTGAATAGAAGCTTGTTGGAGGTTTGTTGCAGCCAACTGCAACATCCATCGCCAGTTCCTCAATTGCTGCTCAATTGTCATAGACAGTCTATTTAGGAAACACGGCATCTAGTTTTTGGCTTGAGTGACTTCCGCAGTTTGCCTCTTACCTCTATGACAAGCGCTGCTTGCCCGATGTAGGTTGGGAGTAAGCCCTGTTACCGGTCCGGATCGCATATCCCCGCTGTCAAACATTCACCGGCAGAGGGTGGGGACGAACCTAATGACGTGGCGTAAATGAATTAGGAATAAAAGTGTTGGAGCAGAGAGGAGGACCCGCTTAGATCTCATGCCTCATCGGATGCTCGCTTGGATTAGATAAGGATACCAATCTGAGAGGCCTTTAAATTTTAGGGAGTACTCACGTTTATTAACAATGTGTTATCACTGTTATGTATGTAGAACTTTTATGCTACAATACACAAATTCGAGTGGGCCCGGTCTCACAGATGGATCCTCCTCCCGATCTGGCTGAATGTGATGTCGTTGTCGGCCGCATAGAGCTGGGGCCAACGGGTGGATTCGCTGTGAGAGAAGCCCAATGTGATGTCATGACTTTGGGAGGTATTAGGTGCGGGTTGCGATGGTACGCATGCAGAATTTGAGGCGCGCAGTGGTTTGTACTGGTCTTGCCACGGGGAGTTATTTTCGTCACCCTCCCTCGTGTATATCCACTGAACGATTGCCCACCCCGCGCATCCTTAATTGTGTCGATGACAAGTCGATGAGCATAGTCCCGTTGGCAGTGGACAAGAGGTGTTGTCACGGTGGGTGGATTTCGCCCTCGAGTCGTTGGTAAAACCTGTCGGTGTCTGATCGCAGAAGTCCATTACCGCATGCTCGGTGGCCTACTAGAGCCATTTCGAGTAGCAATGGGGTGTTGGGTAACGTTGATACAGCCCACACAAAGCCCACATCCCTTAAAAAGGGGAGGGGCATCGTGGACAAGGTCATCTATATCAAACGTTGGTACTTGAGAAACACGAATTACATGCCTTTTGTGTTTCCAGCTGTCCGCTGGCAGACGTTTGAACTTGGGGGTGGGAGGAAGATATATATTTGTAACTCCACTCACTATCAAAGTTACTTTCCCACAAGTCTCGCCGTTGATCCCTTGTATTCAACTCGTACTTGCAATTCAGAAGCTGCCTCATTTATAACCATTTCCCTGGCGAACAGAACTTTTGACTGTAGTTCTTCTGCGACATGAGAGGAGGAGTCATGAATCATGATTTACTAGTACAACAATCTTCAGGTCATCGGGAGAATTTCCATTCTTCTGTATGTATGACCTGGATAACACCACCCCATGTTGCTTGGTCAATACACGCAGGCATGTAGATCATCGTACATTGTATTCTATTTTGACGTGGTTCTAAATTCCTACAGCTTTCCACGCAATTCATGGATATCTATGTCAATGATACTTAAAAATACCGCAACGCCGCCACCATAACGACTTACAGCAACGCATATCGATAAGCACATATGCCCTTCGCAATTGCGGCGGTCGGGCACAAATGCTCCGACATCCCTTTATCTTGGAAATGCTCCCATTGTTCCAGAAAGAGTTTGTTTTCGCATCAACAAGACACCTGAAGACATGTGCCTGAGCACTTGTGGGTTTATCGAGAAGGGCCACTGGACTCAGGGAGTCGCAAAGCCACCAAACTCTATAATTACTACTTCCATGTGCTGGGCAAACCCACTCAATTCATGAGTTTGTGCGCAGGGAGGATACTTATAAGAGTAGCAGCCGTCAATTACGCGCCTGGACGCCTTGCCCAACGTTTGTTCAAAATGGGTTCAGCACCGTATTATGGTCCTGACGAATCGCCCTATGACATCTTCTTAGAACGTACCTTTCTTGCTGGTGATCTGCTTTCTGGTGTTGGGTATGGTGAGTGTTACTATGGTATGTCCGAGAACGTAGGAAAAAACCTGACATACACTCGCATTCAGGTATTCAATTGGTTTTATACACATCATGTGCACTATTTTTGTGGGATGTGCGCAAATCGAGAGGGAGACAGTCGATTTTCCTTCTTGGATACATTACCCTTCTCCTCGTCGTCGAGACCATCTTCACCGCCGTACAAGCTCGTACGGTACAGGTTATCTACATCGACAATAGGAACTACCCTGGTGGACCATGGGCCTATTTTCTTGCGACACAGTACCTTCCCATCAACGTCATATTTTATGCCACGCTTTTCGTCCTGACGTTCCTTGCGGATTTGTTAGTGGTGCGTATGTCATGAATATTTCCCTGGTTACCTGCCAAAACTCCAACTATATAGTTGTGGAGATGCTGGGTCATTTGGAGTGGATCCGGAATTGTCGTTGCGTATGCCGTCATCACCTTCCCTGCACTCATGATCTTGGCGTCTTTTGGTGAGTACTTTTCCTTGGAATTTTCTTCCTTCCCTTCACCCATTCCGCATCCCGATAGTGATGGGTACCTTATGGACTCTACAATCTAGCCAACCTGGGCTTTCGTTATACAGTGCCCTCCCGATGGCATATGGGACTTCGTACTACGTTATCTCTCTCAGCGTCAACATCATCCTAACCATCCTTATCACAATCCGATTGTTGATGTATCGTCACCACGTCGCCAGGACTCTTATCAATGACGGACAACACTACTTCTCTCTGGCTACTATCGTGATCGAATCCGCTGCGCTTTACTCTATATTCGCGCTCCTGTTTATCATCACGTATGCTGTCAATAACCCGATCAATCAAATCTTTTTGACCATTGCCTCCTCCTCTCAGGTACGTAAATCGAGTGTATCGAGATTGCACGAGGGCTGATATGTCATCTTCCTTAACGTTGTAGCAAATCGCTGGCTACTTGATCATCTACCGCCTCGCAGAAGGTCGCGCTTGGAACCGAGGGACATTCGCTACCCAGTCAAAATTGCAAACGTTGCAGTTCAGGGGGACAACAGAACTAGAAACGACAGGGTCTAATCTCGAAACACCGATGGACGGAGTTCCGTTGGATATGCCGTTTAAACATCATTCGAGAGTCGTTGACCCTACTCTCGTCGTTTCCAAACCGGGCAACGAGGAAATGCAGGTGAACGTCCTGCCTTACTAGCTAGATGGAGTACTGTATCTTTAGACTAAACTTATGTATATTTTGAGTTTTGCGTCACAGCTACGTATTAAATTTTATTCTCGACTTCAAACGCCTATGGGGTATCATTGCAATTGCAACTACTTACAAAAAAGCAAAAGAAAAAAGATTGAACAGCCAATGAAGTATAACTAAGTGACACATGCAAATGGTATAGTAATTAACTAGAGAGTAGGGTCTTGTTTGAATGGTTATAGTACAGAGTTATGAAGAGTAATGATGTGAATGTGGACGTAACCATGCATTGGATATGTGAAAATGCATATATGCGTAGAATAATGAAATTAAAATTGCGAGTTTGCATGTTGAAAAGAAGAATGAGAAGAAAATGATTGTCATCAATGAAAAAAAAGCGTTGGGTTCTACGCGGCGGAAAGAACAAAGAAAAAAGAGACAGTGAAAAGCGCCAGCATGGCAAGAACAAGGTCCAAATTCAACGCCGTCCAGGGCGAGGAGAGGGAGGGGGGTCCAAAGTGTCCCGAGGATATTATGATCATAGGTCTGGAGTCGGTCATAAGATCGTGTAAAGTCGTCCGCGTCCATTCTTCCCTTCTTTCTTGTTCATTTTGGTGTTTTTCTTTTTTTGGGTCAGCGGCCTTCTAACTCCGTCCCCAACCGAGAGCGACAGACGACATGAACGACACATTCATCGACATCCTCCGCATCGACGAAGACAACTTTCTATGACATCCATCACTCGATTCGGGATCGAGCTTGTCCCGCTCCTCTTCATCCTCCTCCTCCTCCTCGACTTCCCCTCGCTGTCGTTCGCCCTCAACTGAACTCGGAGGCGTCGAATCCACCGAACTACTCGTGGTTGTGGTCGTAGTCGTGCGCCCGCTGTTACTCCGACGAGTGGTTGTTTCTGCCTCCGCTGCACTTTGTGTAGCAGCCGGATCGCTCCCAGCAGCAGCAGTACCGCCGCCGGCGACTATGAACGCAGCGTTTCCCTGCGCTCGATTGCATTTGTCTGCGATCCTGCATGCAGCATCTACTGCTTGCTCGACGAATACACGCGAAGACGAAGTGGGTGGGGTATGTGAGAGGAGATCTAGAAGGGGTAGAAGTGAGCGATTCACACGAATGAATAAGCCAGCGCTAGAAAAACAAAAAGCACCAACGTACCTCGATAGAGCAGGACATACCGCATCACCCTCTGCGTCGGCTGGATTGCCAGTTCCCTTACAGCGGATTTACCACGCACACGGGGCGGCCGGGACGTCAGATTCTGGCCGGACGAGGACGAGGGCGAGGACGGCGTCGTCGTCGAGGACAAATCCCTCCCAACAGCATCACTCTGCTCCACTTCAGCCACCTTGTCTACTTCCTTGTTACGCCTCCGCAAAGACCGAGAACCATACACATAACCATATCCATAAATCGACGCCCCTGCTTCGCCAAGAGACGCAACACTAGGCAGGCTCCTCCGCCATGTACGGACTGTGCGCTTCAGAGGGCTGACGGGCGAAGACCCATCTTCCGATTCCACTCCTCCATAACCAGGCGCGTCCGCTGCTGTCGGAGGGGTGGCGGAATCAATAGAAGCCCGGTATCTCGAAAGATTCCGTTTCAGCTTCACGGTCCCACTCTCCTCAACACCACCACCAGCGACAAACCACCCTCCAACCACTCCACACCATCTCACATAAGCACCTTCTACTTCTTCCACGTTCTCCACAAAGGCTTTCGCCACGCCCAACGCGCTGGGTTGTTGTTCCATTGCCCGTAAGACCGCGGCGCTTGCGCGCACCAGCTCGGCAGCGTAGTGCTGCATCAACGGGGGAGGCGGGGTATGGGTATCTCCTGCGAGGAGCGAAAGCAGGAGAGCGTGATAGTGCCGCTCGGTCATGATAAGCTCGCGGCAGATGAGCAGCGCGCGCTGGGCAGTCAACCATGATGATGAACTCAAGAGAGAAGAAGGGCTGCGATTAACCACTTCATCATCCTCATCCACCTTTCCCTTCTCCTTCTCCCGATCCAACATCCCTTCCCATATCTCCCTCCCCACATCCCACATCAAATCGGGGTCGACTAGTAGAGTGTCGCCCTCGCTTGATCCTTCACCCTCTTTCAACAACAGCTCGCGGTTCCACATGCCTAGCTCATGCATTCTTTCCAACTCTCTTACTAGGCCTTCGTTGGAGATTGCCTCGTCCGTCATCGCACTCGCCAGTGTCCATCGCCGCTGTCGTACGGATTCGCGCCAGTCGGCCAGGGCGGGCCGCTGGCTGGAACTGCTGGACGATGACGTTGATGCAAGGACAGAGGGCTGTTCTGAGTGAAGTTGGTTCGCAGAAACTGATGCAACAGCCACCTCCGGAAAATGTGCAGCTGAAGAAACCTTTGACGCCAACGGCGATGACGTCGGGGACGAGGTAAATAGAGGCTCTGAAGGAGGCACGGAGTGAAGTGGGGGTAGCGGGGAGGACCGACCAGAGTTAACGTAGGAAGGGAGGTCCACATCGGACTCGCTTCCGAGGATGACGAAGTGCGCACGTTTAATGGGCCTGGTGGTGTCCTGCGTTGCGTTCTCTGTCCATTTTTCTGAGAATTCAAAGTCCTTGGGTTCGTCATCGTCGTCATTTCTCTTTTCCTTTCTTTGTTCCACGCCCAACAACAACGAAACCGCCGCATCGCCCAACGACGTTGTACGCTTATGTTTATGAATATATGTCTGGTTTGTCTTGGCGACGATAACGGAGGGAGATGGTGGGGATGTGGGTGCTGAGGTAGAAGCGACGGACTTAGCGTCCTCAACGCCAGGATAAGTCTATGCACATGACCCATTGAGCGGAATGGGCAGAGAGAGAAACAAAAAAGGACCAACATCCGATTTACATTCTCCGCCATCATCGAGTCGTCTAGACGTCTGCCTCCTCAATCGTTTTGACTTCCATCGCATGAATGTCGATTTTGACCTCGACACCTGTGCTGTTGGCATCGCTGCCATCGTATCCTTATCTGCGATATCGATATCCGTTGTTACCGCCCCTTCCGGCATAGGTGACTTGCTGCATGCAGAACTTGCAGATACTGCGATCGAAGTGGATGTGGATGTAGAGGGACTCTCCCCAGGCGCAAGTGGGGTATCAAAAGGGACCTCAGTCCATGTTGGGGGTGGAGCTGAGGGTGTGGAGCCGGCCATTTCCATCCCCTTTCCCACCTTCATCATTGCGAACTGTGCATTGGTATCCATATCCAAGGAAAAGGCAAGAGCAGGAGTACTGGACGGACACGAGGTCGCAAGCGCGTGGAGGATTATCGAACAGCTTGAACTCGAATTCGAATTCGAATGGGAGTGAGTGAGGAAGGAATTGTTTTGGGAATATGGTGACGTGAGTTCTTCTGTCATATCATGCACTAGCCCTAGCCTCGGTGCCGCATGTTGTATTTGGGCACTAGGTGGCTGGTGGAGCTGGTCACCAGGTTTATAAAGGGGATTCTGAAGGACGGCGACGTGTGTTTTAAACCGAGAGCTCCCGATGATGGGGAGACATTTTGAGTTTGACGACCGGCTTTCGGTGACGTTATCCTTATCGTTCTCGTCACCACTGTCATTATAACTCGCATCGCAGCCGATTTTTGCGTCCTCCGCCTCCGGGTTTGGTGGCGTCGCGAGTCCATTTTTCGCTTTTGAACTCGGGCTCGTCGTGTTCGCAAGTGCTAGTCCGTCCATATCCTCCTCGTACGATGGCACCGTCAAATTAATAACTGGAAAATACAGCGGATCCAACTTTGGTGCTTGGTCGTTCGAATCGTTCGAGGGCAAGTTCGTCGTCGTCGTTGCTCGGCGGACGAGCTGAGTGACTAGCGAACGCGAGGAAGGGTGTTGGTGCCTCGAGGTGAATTTGAGTCTCGACCTCAGCGAGGAGTGGGACTGGGATGTTGACACTTGCTTTGTGAATGGGTAGGGGTCGGGATGTGGGAGGAGGAGCGCAGGTCGTGATAATATTGCTGTCCAACAGTCGGACATGGGAGGAGAACAAGTGGCGTTCGCAAACGTTGATGAGGTACGAACGGCAATCTCAGGTACCGCAAGTTCGGCTTAGGGTAGCTATCATCCAAGCTATTATTACCAAATGGTGAACGGGTTACGGCGTCAAGGTGAGTTGTGCAACGTTGCGTAGATCCCTATATTGAATGATTTCCGATATGTACCCGAATCTCTTTCGCACATCTCGCTCTTTCCTATCGCCGAGTTCTTCGCTCGACCTCTCCAATTTTATTTGAGTTAAAATCGAGGATAGATTCAAGATGTCGATCTGATTCCCCGTTACTTCTCCTCATCGTCCATGATGGGGACCTCGACCGAGGACTATCAGCGGTTCCAACGCAACCTCTGTTTGCTCATCGTGCCTCAAGTTCCACTTTCATTCTCCCCGCTACGCTCGTTTTCGTGCCCTCTGCTCCTCGAGAAAGGTGTATCAATAGGCGATAAGCTCTTCAATTATCATTTCATTTATTCATTCATCAGGCCTTACCTGTGGCGACCCGTTTGCACAAAAATAACTGCGGGTTCAAGTTGCCCGATACAAAGGAGAGCGTTGGACACCTGCACCGCAACACATTCTGATATAGTAAAAAATTCCTTGCCCCGTAATATTAGGGTTCTGAAAGAAATGGCAATAAGTACTTATATATCAGCAAATCCTGGTTGGGACCTTGCCCTGTCTGAGGCACTCCGGAGCGCTCCAGAACGCTTGAGGCAGGGGGTCCCAACCAGGAATTGCGGGAGGTGGACGGTGGAACTAGCAAAATCGGGAGAGTAAACCAGGTATCATTTAGTTCGCCGCTGATGCCTACTGATAGCGACGCCAATAAATACGGCCGCGTGTGTTAGAATTATACTGTAATCATGCAAGAAAAATGGTGCGAGAATGCGCGAGGTTGCCAGGAGGTTATAAGTGGGTGATATCGCCGAGAGTCATCGTTTTTCTTCTTTCAGGGACCTATGTACATAATTTTTACTCATAATTTTGAGGCATTTTTGCTTACCGGATGCTCCCCTTCTTCAACCAAATCATTTGAGAAAACATCACCTTCCGTGCACCGGATCAATATTCAATATTCCATCCTGATTAGAAAAGGCCTCGAGCGAACTAGCGGCTGCCAAGCAGCTGCAGCTGCGCATAAGTATACCACCATTCCTACATACTTGCATCTGCTTGTGCCTTTACCACCTTTATGAGTTAACATCACTAAGCGCCGGGCGCAGTTTGCTACATGGTCGTCGGCCACCGGGCTACTAGAAGCGGGCCCCGGTATGATCAAATGCAAACCAACCCTCGATCAAGCAACACATGTTGGGGTACATGCCATCCTACATCCTACATCTTATCTGCTATATTACTTCGAATTGGATTAGCTGCATTCCCAATGTCGAACTTTGAACTTCGAACCTCGAGCTTCTTGGGTCTGGTCCTGTCTGGTTTCTCTATGCGCACCTATCTACCCAACTCTCTGGTTACTATCACACCCCATTTCTGTCCTTACAAACCTCGAGGCATTGAGGTCCCAATGGATGGGCAACAAGGAACCGATTAGAATTCTCGTCCAACTTCTGTAGAACTCAATCGACCGGACATCGGTCTCCGTACGCCACTTGGTACTTACACCCCTGGTGCTTGGATCACTAATTTCGTACTTGGCGGTGCTGTATCTTATCGATGATTGTTACATACCATATCCGACTGACGTCATGATGGCAGGAACGCTCGAATCTGTGAAAAGTTCCCAAGTGATCTGATGCTTCCTGTGCTCCAACCATTTAACCATTTCATTCCAAATCGTAACTCACGATCGTGGGCAACGACTAATCCCAGTCGCACGTCGAGAGTTCTACAATTCCTCTGCTTTTGGATGCAAGTGAAAACGTGCATGCGGCATGACAATCTTCTGTTAACGTTGTTAATATAATCGCAAACGGCCGGAGAACTTGATGTCTCGCCGCTATCTACATTCTTTCTGTCAAGCTCGTCGACACAGTACAGCTTCTCTCATACGACCAGCCGCCTATTAGAGTGTGGCCTAATTTACCAAAATCTCTGCCTTCTCTTTACCGAGGCTTCGTTGTTTTCTTTCCAGGATCTAATCGATGTTGCGGACATGATACCTCGGTCCCCGCAGTCGTGCTACATCTTATCGCTGATTCAGTCCTATGCACCTTCGCAACAGGTTCTCCAACCATCTAATGTCATCTTCTGCCCCAATTGCAAAACCGTAAGCTCGCGATCGCAGGCAACGACCGACTAAGTAATTACACGAAATTCCTCTACTTCTGGATGATGGGCAGGTGAAAGGGTGCTGGACGCATGCACCTTGGCAATCTTCCGTCGTTGATAATTACGAATGGTTGGATGACTTGATGCCCCGCTGTCTACGCTCCTTCCTTCATTCGCTCGAGCTCATTGAGGTTGATAACCTCGTTATCTCCCCTTTCTACAGGATCTACTAAATTCGGTACAGCTTCTCTCATACTAACAGCCGCTTAGAGTGGGACGCACGTTCATTCCCTGTATGGGTTGTCGAATTCAGACACAATGAAGATTCTAGTTTAGGATCCGCTCCATGTGAACAACATCTATGGTATTTCCCATGAAGATTCGACAGGTTAGATTGTTAATGACACGTACCGATGCCCCGATAGTGCTACGTGATCTTTTCTGAAAGCTAAGATGCGTTTTATTGGGATAATGTTTGTCGGAATTCAACCAGCGCCTCATGCGCAATTGCATGCTTATCATCCGAGTCCGTCCGCCAAGATCAGACGCTCAAATTTAAGGACCGACAGCCGGGACAAAGCTTTCGGTGTGCTGAATAAATCAGTCAATTCAGCATTACGAGACGGATATTAATATCAAGGAAGGCGTACCCTGACTCTGCATTGAAGAAGCTGAGAAGACCGCGAATGGAATAAATGGCCAGCCCGGAACGGCAGGCCATATTTTATTATAGAAATTTTGAACCACGGGGTTGCTCGAAAGTCCCGGAACGAAACGTCTCGTAGATAGAGCTGGGAATTTTCAAAATCATACACCGCAAGCCAATGGCATAGAATTTATAGGTCTTCAAAGCACTAACAATGATCACTGAACAGATAAGAAATAGAGAGTCGTGGTGAATACCTCTACAATCTATTCATAACTTCCGCTACAGTCCCA
>Ga0307517_10010679_pt1 | contig 12815 bp, 5 predicted proteins | sample 23_EM_MG_FD_194515 | JGI IMG/M metagenome (GOLD analysis project Ga0307517, IMG submission 194515) | Populus trichocarpa ectomycorrhiza microbial communities from riparian zone in the Pacific Northwest, United States - 23_EM | ecosystem: Host-associated > Plants > Roots > Unclassified | place...
TGGCCGATTGAGGTTGAAAACTTGAAATAAGAGAAAGGGGTTGGTGGGGCAACGCAGAAAAGAGTTTGTAGGGGCAAGAAATTGAGTCGAATGGGAGACTAATGAGAGGTTTTTTTTTTTTTTTTTGTAATGGGTGTTACGGAAAGTAATTAACATTCAAATGCTCTTTAACAGAAGAAACTTCATCAACATCTTTTTTATCATTGTTCTCAGCTGTTTTTTGGTTTGATGATAAATTCCATCAGTATATCACTAGCCATGAATTTTGCCTTCTCAACAAGGTATCCATGGAGGATCATCAAAATATATAAAAACCAATGTGTCCATGAAAATAACAAAAAAAAAATCAAGGTCAAGACGCAAGTCTGTCAACTGACAGCCTTGAGAGTAATTTTGAAAAGAGATGGACTTTTGCGTACAACACTTCTTTCATCAGCCTTTCATTTGTAGCAATGGCCCCTTCCAAAGTCAGATGGCAAAACCTTTACATTTTCATTTTGTAAATTTTTAATTTTCGATAAAGCTGGCTTTAGAGGAAGGGAAAGCAGCTCCTGCACCGCCAGTAGGCCCAGCACTTGGTTCGGAGGGTGTAAACTGTAAGCATTATGACTTTACTGTAAGGACTGTAATGCAGGAACTGATGGTATGGAAAGTAAAGATAGTCCTGTCATTCCTGTTAGGATTAATGTTTATGATGTTAGCAGTTTCATTTTTCTGTCGATTTTTTGTTGGCTTGAGGTACATGGTGTTTTTCTTGTTTTGATTTATTTTTTATGGTGTTATTTTCAGGATAAAATCCTTAAAGATACCTCCTGCTTCAGTTTTGCTGCTTGAGGCTGCGGGCGTGTGTGCTTGTATAATATCTATCACCAACTGATTGATTTTTTTTTCTCTCTTGCCCTTTGTTCTGTTTTTCTCCAGTTTCCGAAGGATACGTGACTTACAGTCATCACTGAATTCACTTTTGATTTTGCTTAGCATGGCATTCATGTCTTTGTGAATGTGAGTCCATCCCTGCTCTAAAATGTTCAAGATTTACCAATTTTATGCAATAGCTACTGAGAAACTGCTAGACTTGAATTGCACCGCCCATTGGACCAGCATTGAGAATCATACAGGCACTTCAGCTAATATGGGGATCAAGGTAGATCTTCATGTTCTTGGTCCCAAAATGAGGGCTGTCTTAGTTCACTTGGTTCTTTTTTTTTTACTATATTTCTTCTTGGAATCATCTGTGTAAACAATTCGGGTAAAGATCTGTTTTCATGTTCTGTATCTCCAATATTGATTCTCCGTGCTATAAAAGCTACAGTCTGATGAATGACTGAGCTTATTCACAAATCTAAGCATGTCCGGAATTCATCTTTCAAAGGGTAAAGATCTGCTTGTTGGCGCTTAATGTGAGTTTTTGTTTAATGTCAGTTGTGCAGATTTGCAGGAAATTCCAATGGAGTGACAAAAGCCAAGCATTGATGAAGACTGGAATAGGGAGAAGAATTTTCTCGGACAAATGTACTGCCACCTTCAGTCTCTAGTGGGAATCGAATTCTATGATGCACAAAGAGGAAAAATTTGTTTGGGACATTGAGCATCCATACCTACCACTTGTCAGGAGAACATATGAGAGTAGCATCATGTTCAATACTGGTATATCTTATAGTGCAAAGGCTGCAGTATTATAATAGGAAATTCCTGTGGATAGCTAGCCTTTATGCTCGTAACGATAGCAGCAGCTTGTGGGATAATTTATCCTAACAGCGACGAAGAGGACTCCATTTCCTGGAAGCTGGGCTCGAACGGAAATTTGTCGATCAAAAGTACATGGGGTAGCTTGAGGATCAAAGCTACAAAAGTAGATTGGTTGTGGGGTTCTCTTTTCATACCAAAACACAGTGCGTTGGATAGGCTTTCCACCGAAGCTGAGCAGCTTAGATGGGGGAGAAAAACTGATACTGATTGTGCTCTTTGCCAACAGCAAGATGAGAGATAAGGAATCATTTGCTTTTTGAGAGTACCTCGGCCTACGTCAGAAGCATATGGTAGCAAATATTGCAAAGGCCAAAGAAAATCTACAAAAGAAATCTTTTCTTTCTGCCCGACCCTGTTAGCATTGCGTGTGCATGACTGTTTTTCATTTGCAAGGAAAGAAATGCCCAATGGGATTCTGCATAATTCACTTCCCTAATAGCATTTTTCAATCTATATACAGAATATTGCAATTACATTTTACAATTTTACCAGTTGTACGGTTAAGATCTGCGTAACTTGAGACATGGGAGTCTAACCTGGGCAATTCACATGGACAAAAAATACTTCCTTTCTTTTTTTCTAGCTCATTTCTTCATTTATTCCTATAATTTTTCTATTTAGTTAACTTCAGTTCTACCATTATGATCATTTCATCTGTTGTTTTTGCGCAAAAATAAATTAACCAAAGTTAATATTTATTTATGAATGAGTGCTAAAAAATAGATCATTTTTACCCAAAAAAATAGTTATTTTTTTGCCCAACTTAAATAAAACTAAGTTTAATTGATGAAATAATCGTAATAATAAAACTAAATTTAACTAAACATAAACTTGAGGGACCAAATAAGAGAAGTAGGCTGACACAATAACCAAAGTAAAGAAGAGAAAATAAAATAAAAAATGATTGAAAAGGAAAGAAAAAGATGATAGAAACACATCATAGCTCTGATGACACACCTACATGGTCATCCAGAAAAACTATACTTAGTTTTTGGGGAGTCACATGTATTGCCTTAAGATGGCAAAATGTTCCTCCAATAGTTGTGTATAGCACACACCAACAAGGATATTTTTTTTTACATCTACTGGACAAAAACAATAATGGTAGGTTGTGTATGTGCAACCTCCATGAGTGACTATGCTATGTTAGTTTGGAAAATCTTTTATAACTTGTGCTAGTTTGAGAAATTAAAAAAAAAAGCACAAATTGTAGATCTCCATATAATGCATTATTTGCTAGAATAGTGCTCTTTTTTAGTCTTTTTATAGTTTTTTTTTATTTTGGCAATCATATATATATTTTTTATCTTTTCACACAAATTTGTTTAAAATCTGGACCTTAAAAATTATTTATATTAGCTTGTTATGGGTTCTTGAGGTGTCAAAAAAAAAGTCCTAACATTTTTCTAATGCTCAATTTACCAAAATCAAATTTAATTTTCTTACTTGAATACTATTGAAAATGGAGGGATTGAGTTTGATATTAGGTGTAAAACCAAGTTTTTTAACAATTCAAATAACGCATTCTTAATTTTTTTGCCTTTGTAATTGTGCTATATTTCATTTTCATCCTTTTAGTTTTTAAATTTTTATTTTGATTCACAACTTTATTTTATTTATTTTTCAATCCTTGTACTTGAGAGATGAAAAGGAGAGAGAGAGTCAAGGAATGGTGAAGGAAAGAAAAAGTTAACGGTTAACCTAATTTTGGTAATGAAACTAGTTGTTCTTGATATTAACAGGTTATATTTAATGTGAAGAGTTCTAATTAGATATTTCTCGCTTGAAAAGTAGATCAGGTTTTATTAAAAAAAAATCTGACTTGATTTTATATTTTTAACACAGTTTAAGATTGTTTTGAGTTAAAAGATTAGTTTTTGAAACTTATAAAAATGTTTAATAAGGGTCGAAAATTCATTTTTTTTAAGTCAAAAAGATAGTAGCCTTAATTTTCTGATCATGACACATTGTTGGATTAGTTTTTATTTTTTTAAAAAAAAAAGTGTTTATTTTTATCACTTTATGTTCATGTACAAAGCCGTCCTTGAAGAATTTGTAAGCTTTGTAAATCCTGTATTTTCACCATTTGGTTAATGAGTATTTTTACTCATTAAAAAAAAACCGAATTTTATGGAACTACTTTTATAACTTGTCCACGTGTCATTATTTATAAAGTCAAATGTTAGTCGATGATACCCCTGAAAAGGGATCATAGGGGGGGATTTAGGATAAGTTGTGTTTGACTTCTTTTTCATGGAATTTCAAGTAAAATACAACGGATAATTGTGGAATTAATTAAGAGTAAAGTTCTTTTACTAGTCTAATTGTACTCAAGGCACTGGAACAAGCAACATCTTAGAAATTTGTTTCATGGGAATTTGCTACCTTGGAGATTTCAAATACATGGATGGATGTGTATTTCTATATTTTATTAGTAAAGTTTTTACCTTGGAATTAAATTTCATCCTAGAAAGAAGTTTCTCAAGTAACTTATGACTAAAATGTTTAGTAATTGTGTGCAAGATTGAAGTTTCACATTTTAGGATAGTGTTAAAAAAACAATAATATATTCGGGGAATCATGATTCTTTACTTAAATCTTCAAATATAAGTCAATAAATTTATTGAATTGATAATAAGTTAAATTGTTTAATTTATTTAATCATTTTTTATTTAGGATTATGATTTATATTTGGTCCAACTCATTAGAAAACCTAATATATCACACACATTAGAACCATTGGTTATAAATAAAATTTAGATGATTAATCAAATGAAACTTGATGATAAATAAATTTTAAAAATTAAGGACTATAATATAATTGCTACAAAAAATTACAATTCTAAACCTAAAAAAATCAAGTATTCTGAAATAATATATGCAATATTATTCAGGAGGGAATGGTATTATTTTAATACTTTTGGTTATTTTTAAATTGGGTTTGATTTCAGCCCATTAGTCCATTAGGGTAAGTCCTTTTTTCAACACTTTAAATGTTTTTTTGTAAGGTTTGCAATTCAAATTGATATTTATTATTATTGTCATATATCGTGTGCTTGTGTAAGAGAGAATTTTCATATTTTTTGTTCTTCAATGAACTGTCTAACTTATCGAAAAATAATTGTCTTCATGGCTTCTTCCTTATACTTTTCATTCTCGATTCTTTATAATCATTAGGTAAAGGTTTCATTCAATGGTTTAAATAATCGTTGTGCCTTATCAACCAAATCTGATTTTAGTTTTATTAAGTTTGTTCTTTTTCCGTGTGGATTCTAGAGTTTTAACTTCCAAGTTTGCATTAGCTCCACTAAACTTTCACCCTTGTGTGTAAGAAGAAGAAAAAAACAGACAAAGAAATCAAAAGAACAAAAGTTCGTAGTAGGTAGAGAAAAGAAACAACCGCACAAAAAGACTTGCATAAGAAAATGGATAGAAACGGGGGGAAATGAAAAGGCCAACAGCTTCTAAAATGCAGAAAGCATCATCAAACCAAGCAAAAAATCCATCAAAACATAGAGAACTATGAAAAACAATTCTTGTTGTTTCAGTCCAAAGTTATTTTATGAGATATATAATCCACGGTTAGACCACACCCTCCTTTATTTATTTTATAATTCCTGCTTATTTTTTCAGAGGAGAAGAAGCCAGGAGTCATGCTTACTCCTAGTTTTTTTTAAGGAAAAAGGAGAAAATGAATGCTTAGAGAAAAGGAATGATCACTATTATTCATGTTTTGTGCGTCTATGAGAGGTTAAATTCACTCGCTTAAAGAAAGGGAAACATATTTTCAAAAGCAAATCTATTTAATGAACCTGGTTAACTATGCTTTGAGTGCCTCTAAAATAAACAAAATAAAATACCACATAACATTAAAAATATCTAGAGTAAAAGAATAATATTTACAAATATTGAAAAATAAAAAAATAAATATTATCACCTTTGAACACGCAAATCTAGATAAAAAGTTTAAGTAAAAGAGTTTATATCTAGATTACTTTGAGCATGCGTTAATTTGGAGTCAATAGCCTTTGAGGCCTTGATACGAGGGGTAAAGGAACATGTTCTCTGAAAGAAAACTTTATACCTTACCAAATAAAAGCTTGTTCAAGGTAAAACAAGTCATGAAAAATCATATACGGGTGGAAAATGCTAGTGTGCTATGATATGACCTTCTTTGTTTTTACAAGGACAGCCGACATGAAGGATCTTTGAGGAAAATCATTCTCTTAGTAGAAATAAAAGCTTGAGGAAGAACCACGAGGGACCAACTCATGGGCGCTTAGTGTATATTAATGATTTATTACTGCTTGAATCAAAATGGAATCATTCCTTTAAAGTTATTAAGGCAATCATGCAAATACCTATCACCTTCAAGACATGTTTCTTCTAAAAACCTCCCAAATACCTATCACTCAGATCACTTTAGAATGCACAATTCTTAATGAAAATGTAAGTTTACTTTTGAAATAAAAATAATGTATCTCTGACATACATTTACTATCTACAAATCTTTGAGTGATGCCTAAGAGCCTTTTACCAATTCACTAGAAATTGATCCCGGATCCCTCATTTTTAGTACAGTCTCAGATTAACACATTCTTTAGGTGATGCATAAGGGCTTCTCACTAATTCGTCAGGGATTGATCTCGGATCCCCTATTCTCCGGTGCATATTTGAGCTGGTATATTCTTCGGGTGATGTCAAAAGGCCTCTCACCAATTCACCAAAAGTTGATCTTGAATCCCACATTCTCGAGTGCAGTCTTGGACTGACACATTCTCTATGTGATGTCAAATGACATCTCACCAATTCACCGAGTATTGATCTGGGATTTTTCACTCTCCAATGCAGTTTCATACTAACACGATTCACTAATGAGACTCCCAGGCCTCAAGCTATCTCCATGGATATTCTTGGATCTCCCACTCTCAAGTACAATCTCTCTTCATTAGAGGGCTTGCATCTTCCATTTCATCACCATGAAGGCCAAAGGTCATCCACTCTTTAATGGAGGCTCTCACGCCTCGTGATAATACTAAAATGATCACATGTCTTCATAGTTCTAAATTTGACTCATGGAGAGAATATATGAGATTATTAAAACTAAAAAATTAGTAATTATTCAACACATAACAATTGGATATTTTGGGACATCTTTAAAAATAGAAATTTCATGGTCCTTAATTGGAATTTTTTCAGCAAAGGGCACTCTGGAGTTCTACATGTTCGTCAGCTAGTACTCTTGGCAATGGGCACTGTTCAAAACTAACCCCTCAATCGTGTCAAGACCTATGGACTCAAGACAGGCTACAAGCTTCTAAAACCACTACATTACCTTGGGCTCAGAGTTCTAGCTGTTACTCCAGACTTGCCCTTTCTAGTAAACAATACCCCAGTAGAAGCTTGGCTTGATCAGATAAGGGGCCTGAAAGATCCTCTTCCAAATTGATACGGGCTGCAATGTTACACTAGGGTTTTTTTGAAAGATTTTGCGGGGTTGTGGAATGCACTTGGAGCTCAGAGCATAGCCAGAGTCATTAATCAGCAGAGAAGAATAAAGAACCATCTTTGGCAGACTGCCTACAGGAATTTGCCTCGACTTCTAATGGAAATAAACGAAGGCATAATGGACCATAACTTGTCTCTACAGTGATTGAGCATCCCTTGTTATGATGTTACGGTCTTACTGATTACCAGCTAAGGGTTTTTTCCAGTTAATCAGATTATGAAACGCATGCTCTTCTGCTGCAAGCCAGCAATGGAACTAACTCGGAATGGGTGGAAGATTCACTGCTTAACACAGAGAGAGCTTTGCATTACACCTATGGAACAAGAGAACTAGAGAGTTAATTATCGAGGAAGGAAGCTCCTTGAATAGATCAATCTCAGATTATTTTGTCCTCTCCAACACATTTATCATTCTGGAAGAAAATTTATCCTATAATAAATGAGAAGTTCTAGTTGATTCGCCTGAAGCAAAGCAGGGGACCAGAATTCATTGGGCATTTGGCCCGTATTTCAATTGGAGTTTTGTGAAATTTTGAATTTTTTTCAAAACAATGTTTTTAAATTATTTTAATATATTAATGCTAAAAATAAATTTTAAAAAATAAAAAATATATATTTTAATATATTTCTAAGCAAAAAACATCTTAAAAAACAACCTTTCTCACTATCTCAAACACCCCTTTCAAGACTCAAGCAACAAACTCCTTCGCTGGACTAATCTCTTTAATGAAAGGAACTTGAACTTTGCATTAATTGTTCTTCTCCTTGATTTTTTTTTTTTTTTTTTGGGGGGGGGGGGGCGTGAAAATGTATAAAAAGATTATCATTTGATTGCAAAAATAGACACATGAAACAAAAAATTTGTTGCAGTCTTAATATATATGCATCTAAAAATAGCAGATCCTTAAACAAGGCCTTCAATGGCAAAGATCAAAGCTGATACGGGAGCTTTATCATACAACTCAAAATATTCAGCCATCTCAACCATGAAATCTCCTAAATTAGTTTGCTCTAAACATTTTTGGTTACCAAATTCTCATTTTCTGTACCTTAATAAATAAATAAAAAAGATCACAGCAATAACAGAGATCTATAACACAGCTCACAATTCCAAGGCATCTAACCTCAAAATGGACTTAAATCTCCATCCATATTGGCAAATCCCGTATGCCAAGTCCTGCCAATTCACTAATGACTTTTCTTTGGACCAAGCAAGAAATTGTATCATGGAATCAACAAATGAAATAATATCTACAAAAAATCATATCTTTGGAATTGCTTCACTCACAAAGCAAAAAGGATTGAATGCCCTAACTTGTCCAACAATTGAGTTTTCTAAATCATGAATTTAAAACAAATGGAATTCGTCATGCACATATCCAGAACAATTATCACCACTAATTTAACTCCAAAGAACAGATTCATGGAAATTCATAAAATCATGAAACAACTCAAAAAAGAACTCGAAAAGCAGATTAACATACGAAATTGCAACATGCAATTAGCAGGTTCTTACAGACTAATTTAACAACAAGAAAGATTTTAGCAATTACAAAGTTAAAGAAATCAACAAACGGGAAAAAAAAAAAGAAACAATAACCAAATAAAGCGTAATGCAATCCATATTAACCAAGCGACTCATCAATTTCAATCTTGACAACCTCATCATCAACAGACTTATCTATCTTAGGTGGAGCACCAGGAACTGGTATTCTTGGTGGTCCTCTCCCTTTCTTCTTATCCCTAGGCCTCGCCTACATAACATTCACAACCAACACCACATTGTATATCAATGCTTAATCAAACAAAATTAACAAAAATCACAAAATCAAAATGTACCCACGTTTCCAAATGAGTGGTTGAATCTTTTCCCTCTTTCAGTCTTCCTGTCCCCTCTTCCACAGTACACTGAAAAAAGCAACAGTTTAATACAGAAACAAAACCAAGATTAGACAATACATGAAGAAGTTTTTTAGTTACCAAATGGGACTGAAGTGCTGGCGGTGGAGAGTGGAAGTGAAGAGGTTGAATGGCAAAGAGAGATTTGGGATTGAGAATAAGAAAGGCGAGAGCCAAAGTTGAGAGCTTGAGGAGACATAGGGAGAGCACCCACCATGAGTGAAGCCATGAGTAAGCTCAAGGATAAGGTATTTTTTTGTTCATGGGTTTCCGCCCTCTGGTCTCTTCCCTGTTTTATATAGCTTGGATAGAGTGGGCTATGGGCTTTTCCAATTGTATTAAGGGTATGAACTACATCAGTTTAGAATAGACAATCAACTTCAAGGGCCTAAGAGAGTTCAAATGATTGATGGCAGGGCCTAAGATTAATTTGGAGACTTGTCTGGGCCTAACAAACAAAGACAATTCGAAATGCAAAAATGCCGAAGCTGATTAGATGGCATCTAGATTATTAAACCACGATACATTTGTTGTGCTCGGGTAAAAAAAAAAATTTTAATGTAAAAAAATATTCAGATATTATTAATATTTTTTTATAATAAATAAATTAAGTTGTGTGGGGTTGATTTGATGTGACTCAATTGACTTTGCGGGTCCAAAAACAACTCAAATAATCCATTTGAATAAAAAAAAATCTCAAGATGATATTTTTTTTACATATTAAGATAACAACATAAGTAAATTGACTTGGGTCAACCCGGGTTAATATGCTAAATTTACTACTCGGGTTAAAAGACTATGATAACTTCACATGAAGCAAATCAAAATAAATTATGAAGTTTTATTTTCAGTCAACTCAATGTTGAAAGATAAAATTAAAAAATAATCAATAAAAAAATATCCTAAAAAAAATATGAGTTAACTTATTAAACCATCGACCTGAGTCATAAAACCAAGATAACGCTATAAAAAACACAAATTACAAAGTCTAATTCTAAATCATTTCAATGTTGAAGGATGAGATTAATTGTCAATCCATCTAACCCATAACATGGGTCATGAGATTGAAATAACCTTATAGGAATTTTTTTAAAAAAAATGACTTGATTTAACCTGGGTTAACCTGTAAAATTCGTGACTCTAGTCATGATACTGAGATAACCCTATATAGATCAAATCAAAACAAATTTTGAAGCTCAATTCTCAATTAACCCTATCGAACTCAATGTTAAAATTTGTAAGAAAAAAATTAAAAAAATAAACCAAAAAATGAGCCAAGTCAACCTGAGTTAACCAATCAAACATTATTTTCAAGTCATGAGACCAAGATGACCTAATAAAAAGCAAACCAAAAAAATCATGAAGCTTAATTCTCAATCAAACATAATATTAAATGATGAATTGAAAGAAACTGAGTTAGTTGGGTTTACCAACTCGCAACACAGGTCATGAGACGGAAACAACCTAATAAAAAGCAAATCTAGTGTTGAAGGACTCGTGATCTAGGTCATGAGACTAAAATAACCTTTTAGAAAAAAAAAATGACCTGATTTAACCGAGATTAAAATGTCAAAACCAGCAACCATGATCATGAGACCAAAATATCCTCATATAAAGTAAATTAAAACAGATTATAAAGCTCAATTTCCAACCGACTCAACGTTGAATAATGAAATTGAAAAAAAAATCAATTAAAAAAGAACACAAAAAACAACTCAAATCAACTCAAGTTAACTTGTTAAGCATTATTTCTTGGTATTAAAGCTAAAATAATCTAATAGAAAGAAAATAAAATAAATTATGAAACCTAATTCTCAATTAACCCGATATTAAAATATAAAATCAAAAAAAAAAATTAAAAAAAACTTGAGCAAACCTGCCTAACCTGTGATTTGTGTTGTGAGAGTAAGGTAACTCTTTAAAAAACAAATCTAATATTAAATGATGAAATTAAAAAAAAAAGTATTAATTGAGAAAAATCAAAAGAAATAAACAAACACTATAGTAATTTAATTTAATTTTGTTGATTTTTGAGGGGTTTAAGCTATTGGCCTTGGGTTCATGATGAACTTGACATGGTAACATAAATAATTTGTTGGTTAGGTTGTGGACTTGTTTTAGTTTAAGAAGGCAAGCCCTTGAAAATAGATGAGTGCATCAACAAAGACACTTTTCAATGTCGTCCGTTTGCGAGTTTAGCTAGTGAAGGTAATTAGTATTGTGGCAAATTTTTTTTGTTCATTTAGATGCGTAGCAAGTTTTATTTTACGTAATAGAAAGTCATCCTCCTTCGTACCCACATGACACTTTATTATTAATTATTAAACTCAATCTGATTATGAATTAATTTAATAAATTTATAATTTTAAACCTAGTCTAAGTTAGTTAATTTTAATATTCATCCGACAAGTTAATATATAATTTGTAATATAATTGACTGGTCAAACCTGTTCTAAAAATAATCTGATTAAAACTAAAAAAACAAATTTAAAAAAAAATAAAACATCATTTTAAAAGAAATAATTAATCTAGGTTGATCAAGTGATTCATGCATAAGGTGTCAAAGTGATCTATGAAATGCCTAAATGACCCCATGCCCAAGTTACCATAATTCCACATTTCGTTTATGTTTGAAATTGTTGTTGGTAAAGATACAATGGAGGAAGAACAAAAACAAAATGAAGGCAACAAATTAATAGAAAACTTGAGACATGTTATAAACATTGTCTATAAGAATATTTCCTCTAGAAAAGGTTATTTTCTGGATTCAACAACTTCCTCCTCTAAAATGAAGGGAAGTAGAAATAGCAAAGCAAATCAAAATAAGAAAGTCGAACAATTTAAATTGAATTATGGTTATCTTCTGGGAAAAGTGTAGGTGTTTATATATAGGTCTAGAATCTGTAACATCCATAAAAAGATTAAATGGAGAATTAAAAAAGAATTAAAGAATGTAACTAGCCTTTAAAATATAGCTGTTAATTAGGAAAATAATTGTTAGAGAAAATAAATAGTTGTTAGGAAAATAAATTATAGGAGTTTAAAAAACTGTGATTTCAGTTTAAGAGCTAAAAAATAAAAAGTATAAGTTTTGTTTTGCGTAAGAAACAAAGGTTTTTCTCTTACTTAATCTAACTTTATACGTGCGAGCCTACCGCTCTTTCTAATTGGTTATTAACATATATCATAGTTCACTGTATAAACATTAGAAGAATATATTAGTTTTTCAATGTGAGATTAAAAATCTATTAAATTTAAATATTTTAACTTAAAAATAAAAAAATATTGTCTTCCTAATGTGGATAGAAATCTTTTGAAATAACTTCATAAATTATATTATTTATTTACAACAATTGCAAGAATTGAAAGTAGCTAAAAGAGGGTTATTCGCTGCATGTAGTCCAATTTTGCCACTCCAATTGCCCAATATAAAGAAATAAACACTTTGAACGCTGCCTGTATAAAGATCTGTCTTGAATTACTGAGTTTTGTACACCTATTTTTCACACAAAAATAAATGCAAGTACATAACCGAAGTTCCATATATATATATATATATATATTACTCCACCTCGTTTAGATCTTCAACATCATTTAGAGTAACATTTCACTATTTTAAAAGCCATAATTAATATCTACCCACACCGCGAAAAAGAAAA